>Ga0105249_10000583_pt1 | contig 33351 bp, 36 predicted proteins | sample KBSS44metaG_FD_81522 | JGI IMG/M metagenome (GOLD analysis project Ga0105249, IMG submission 81522) | Switchgrass rhizosphere microbial communities from Kellogg Biological Station, Michigan, USA - KBS S4-4 metaG | ecosystem: Host-associated > Plants > Roots > Rhizosphere > Soil | place...
AAGGCCGTCATCAAGGTGTTCGTCGATCTCTACAACCAGGGCCTGCTCTATCGCGACAAGCGGCTGGTGAACTGGGATCCGGGCCTGAAGACCGCGATCTCCGATCTCGAGGTCGAGACCCGCGAGATCAACGGCAAGTTCTGGCACTTCCGCTATCCGCTGGCGGACGGCAGCGGCCACATCGTCGTCGCGACAACGCGGCCGGAGACGATGCTCGCCGACATGGCCGTCGCCGTGAATGGCGAGGACGTGCGCTACAAGCATCTGATCGGCACGCAGGTCCGCCTGCCGATCACCGGGCGGCTGATCTCGATCGTGGCCGATGAACATGCCGATCCGGCGCTTGGATCGGGCGCGGTGAAGATCACGCCGGGGCATGACTTCAACGATTTCGAAGTCGGCAAGCGTGCCGGCTTCAAGGCGGCCGACATGCTCAACATGCTCGATGCCGAGGCGAACTTGATCCAGACGGCGGATGGGCTGATTCCGGCTGATCTGCTGGGTCTCGACCGGTTCGAGGCGCGGAAGCGCGTCGTCGCGCTGATCGAGGAGGCAGGCCTTCTCGAAAAGGTCGAGGACCGCGTGATCCAGACGCCTTATGGCGACCGCTCGGGCGTGGTGATCGAGCCGTGGCTGACCGACCAATGGTACGTCGACGCCGCGACCCTCGCGAAGCCCGCGATCGATGCCGTCCGTAACGGCGATATCAGGATCGTGCCGAAGACATGGGAGAAGACGTGGTTCAACTGGCTGGAGAATATTCAGCCATGGTGTGTGTCGCGCCAGCTGTGGTGGGGGCATCGGATACCGGCCTGGTACGATGAAGACGGCAAAGCCTATGTTGCTGAAGATGAAGCGACTGCGCAGGCGCTCGCAGGTAACAAGGCGATCACGCGCGACGGCGACGTCCTCGATACGTGGTTCTCCTCTGCGCTTTGGCCGTTCGGGACGCTGGGGTGGCCTAAAGATCCTCCCCAGAATGGGGAGGTGGCGCCTGATGCGCCTGCATCAGGTGACGGAGGGGGGGCTGCTCTGGGCGCCTCGCTTGCCGAAAGCCCCCTCCACCATCCTGCGGATGGTCCCCCTCCCCGTGCCGGGGAGGATCTTTTAGACAAACACTACCCCAATGACGTCCTCATCTCAGGGTTCGACATCCTGTTCTTCTGGGATGCGCGGATGGCGATGCAGGGGTTGCACTTCATGAAGGAGGTGCCGTGGAAGACGCTGTATCTCCACGGGCTCGTGCGCGCGGCCGATGGCTCGAAAATGTCGAAGTCGAAGGGCAACACGGTCGATCCGCTTGGCCTGATCGACACATATGGCGCGGACGCGCTGCGCTTCACGATGACGGCGATGGAGAGCCAGGGCCGCGACATCAAGCTCGATGAAAAACGCGTCGAAGGCTATCGCAACTTCGCGACGAAGCTGTGGAATGCCGCGCGGTTTGCGCAGTCGAACGGCATCGGTGCCTCCACTACGCTGGAGGCGCCCAGGGCCGATCTGCCGGTCAATCGCTGGATCATCGCAGAGACGATCAGGACGGTGCAGGCGCTCGATCTTGCGCTTGCTGATCTGCGCTTCGACGAGGCAGCGAACACGGTCTATCAGTTTGCGTGGGGCAGCTTTTGCGACTGGTATATCGAGCTGACCAAGCCGCTGCTTAGTCCTCCCCGAAACAGGGAGGTGGCAGCTGATGCTTCAGCATCGGATGACGGAGGGGGGGCTGTTTCGGGCGTCTCGCTGGCCGAAAGCCCCCTCCACCATCCTGCGGATGGTCCCCCTCCCCGTACCGGGGAGGATCTGGCTGCCGCCGAAACCCGCGCGGTCGCGGGGTGGGTGCTCGATCAGATCCTCGTCATGCTGCACCCGTTCATGCCCTTCATCACGGAAGAGTTGTGGCACGCGCTGGGCGACCGGCCTTACGATTTGATCCACGCGAAATGGCCGATGGCGGATGCGCGTGCGCTCGACCCCGAGGCGCAGAAGGAAATCGACTGGCTGATCCGGCTGATATCCGACGTCCGCACTGCGCGGTCCGAACTCAATGTGCCCCCCGGCGCGAAGCTGACCGCCTATGTGCGAGATGCCGGGCCGGAAACGCTGGCGCGTATCGAGCGGCAGGGTGCGGCGCTTGGAAGGCTCGCCCGTATCGAAAGTTTTGCGCCTGGTGTTGCGCCGACGGCAGGTGCGGCGCAGGTGGTGATCGATGAGGCGACGATCGTATTGCCGCTGGAGGGCGTGATCGATCTCGATGCCGAACGCGCCCGTCTCACTAAAGCGGCCGAAGCGGCGGAGAAGGAGGCCGCTTCGCTCGCCGGTCGCCTCAACAATCCCAGCTTCGTCGAAAAGGCGAAGCCCGAGGCGGTGGAGAAGGCGCGGGCGGATCATGCGGACAAGACGGCGGAGGCCGAACGGCTGAGGGCTGCGCTCGCGCGGCTGGGATGAGGACCGCGCGGGATCTGACGCAGGGGCCGATCGCCCGCACGCTGCTGGTGTTCGCCTTGCCGACGCTGGGCGCGAATATCCTGCAGTCGCTCAACGCGTCGATCAACATGGTGTGGATCGGCCGGTTCCTGGGCGAGGATGCGCTGGCGGCGACGTCCAATGCCACCAACATCGTCTTTCTCTCGCTGGGCACGGTGTTCGGCTTCGGCATGGCGGCGACGATCCTCGTCGGGCAGCATATCGGCCGGCGCGATATCGACGGCGCGCGGCGCGCGATCGGCGGCGCGGCAGGTCTTTTTTTGGGCATGTCGCTGATCGTGACCGTTGCGGGATACATGCTCACGCCGCCGCTGTTGCGCCTGCTGGCGACGCCGCCGGAAGCGCTGCCGTTGGCGACAAACTATCTCCAGATGATGATGCTTTCCATGCCGGCGAGCTTCATCCTGACATTGCTGATGATGGGGCTGCGCGGCAGCGGCGATTCGATGACGCCGCTGTGGTTCATGCTGTTGGCGGTGCTGCTGGATGCGGGGCTCAATCCCTTTCTGATCGCGGGCATCGGGCCGTTCCCGAAGCTGGGAATCGCCGGATCGGCGGTCGCGACGCTCATCGCCAACTATGTCACGACCGTCGCGCTGCTCGCGACCATCTACGCGCGTGACCTGCCGATCCGGTTGCGCGGCGGGGAATTGCGGTATCTTTTTCCAAGGCCGGCCTTGCTCTGGCTGTTGCTCTCCAAGGGGTTCCTGATGTCGCTGCAGATGGCGGTGATGTCGTTTTCCGGGATCGCGATGGTCGGGCTGGTCAATCGCGAGGGCGTGATCGTGACGGCCGCCTATGGCGTCGCGCTGCAGCTATGGACGTATATCAGCATGCCGGCGATCGCGATGGGCGCGGCCGTCAGCGCGATGGCCGCGCAGAATATCGGCGCGGGACGATGGGACCGGGTGGGCTCGATCACGAAGCAGGGGATCATCTACAATGTGATAATCACCGGCTCGATGGTGATCCTGCTCACCATCTTCGACCGGACGGCGCTTGGCCTGTTCCTTGGCTCCCATAGCCCTGCGCTGCCGATTTCCGCCCATATCCAGCACGTCTCGGGATGGGCGTTCGTCGTCTCCGGCATCATGATGGTGCTGTTCGGAACCGTGCGCGCCAATGGCGCGGTGGTCGGCCCGCTGATCGTGATGCTCATCACCTTTCTTCCCTGCCGCGTGGGCTTCGCGGTCTTCGCCTACGACTATCTCGGTCAGGATGCGTTGTGGCTCGCATTCCCGTTCGGTGCCATTTGCGGGACGACGATGGCCGCGGCCTATTACCGCTGGGCGAACTGGCGCAAGGGATCGCTCGCTGACGTCGCGGAGCAGGCCGAGCATGTGGAAGCGCCGCCCGCCGTCGCGTAAATCAACTCCGCCGCCAATCTCATATCGTTGCGATTTCAGGAACCGGCCACGCAGCTGAACCGTTGCACCCGCGCCGATCCGGCAGAACGATAAGGAGGAGAAGAACAATGAAGGGCATCTTGCTGTGGCTCATCGGCATTCCCATTCCGATCATCATCCTGCTCTATCTGTTCGTCTTCAGATGATCGCCGCGGCGTAATTCGCTGCGGTCTGGCGCGGGGCAGCGCTTGGCGATAAAGGCGATCCATGACAGCTTCCTATCCCGCGCTTCGCCTTCGCCGCACCCGCACCAGCGGCTGGAGCCGCGCGCTGCACGGTGAGACGGTTCTTACTCCGGCAGATCTGATCTGGCCGCTGTTCATCGCGGAAGGGAAGGGCGTTGAGGAGCCGATCGCTTCACTCCCCGGCGTTTCGCGCTGGTCGGTCGACCTGATCGTCGAACGTGCGCGCGAGGCGCAAGCGCTTGGCATTCCGTGTATCGCGCTGTTCCCCAACACGCCGCGCGCCCTGCGCACCGATGACGGGCTGGAGGCGCTCAATCCCGACAATCTGATCTGCCGGGCGATCCGGGCGATCAAGGATGCGGTGCCGGAGATCGGCGTGCTTACCGATGTCGCGCTCGACCCCTATACAACGCATGGTCATGACGGGCTGGTCGATGAAAAAGGCTATGTCCTCAACGACACGACGTCTGCCGTGCTGGTCAAACAGGCGCTGGTTCAGGCCGATGCAGGCGCGGATATCATCGCGCCGAGCGACATGATGGACGGGCGGGTCGGCGCGATCCGGTCGACGCTGGAAGGGGCGGGACATGTGAATGTGCAGATCATGGCCTATGCCGCGAAATACGCATCCGCTTTCTACGGCCCGTTCCGGGATGCCGTCGGCTCGCGCGGCCTGTTGAAGGGCGACAAGAAAACATACCAGATGAGCCCCGGAAATTCCGACGAGGCCCTGCGCGAGGTCGCGCTGGATCTGGCCGAGGGGGCGGACAGCGTGATGGTGAAGCCGGGGCTGCCCTATCTCGACATCATCCGCCGCGTGAAGGATCGCTTCGAGGTGCCGGTGTTCGCGTATCAGGTGTCAGGCGAATATGCGATGATCGAGGCGGCCGTGGCCGCGGGCGCGGGTGCGCGCGATGCGCTGGTGCTCGAAACACTGACGGCGTTCAAACGCGCGGGCTGCTCCGGCGTGCTGACCTATCATGCCGCGCATGCCGCACGGCTGCTCGGTGCATGATCGAGACCGCTCGCCTGCTGCTGCGCCCGTGGAAGCCGGATGATCGCGCGCATATCACGGCGCATCTGAACACGCATGGCGTGATGCGCTGGATCGGCGCGCTGCAGACGGCGGAAGAGGTCGATGCGATGTATGAGCGGGTGACCCTGGCCCAGGCCAAGCACGGTTTTTCCTTCTGGGCGGTGGAGCGGCGGGAGGACGCCGAATTTCTCGGGATTTGCGGGCTCAAGATCGCCAACGCACGCAACTGCCCCGTGGCCGACGAGATTGAGGTGGGCTGGCGCTTTCGCGAGGACTCGTGGGGCAAAGGCTATGCGCGGGAAGCAGCGGCGGCTTCGCTCGCCTTTGCATTCGATGAACTTTCGGCGCCGCGCGTCGTGGCGTTCACCGTGCGGCAGAATGAAGCATCCTGGGGTCTGATGCGGCGCCTCGGCATGACCGAGCGGGTGGAATATGCGTTCGATGATCCCGACTACAGCGCCGAACTCAATCCTACCGTGGTTTACGTTATCGAGGCAGAGACATGGCGCAGCCAAACATCATAGCATTGGGCGATATCCGCCCGGACGTATCGCGCGCCGCTTTCGTGGCGCCGGGCGTGCATGTGATCGGCGACGTGACGCTGGGCGAGGATAGCAGCATCTGGTATAATTGCGTGCTGCGTGCCGACGTGAACCGTATCCGCATCGGCGCGCGCACGAATATCCAGGACGGATCGATCGTCCATTGCGATTCCCCGCAGCATGGCGACGCGGGCTATCCCACCATCATCGGCGACGATTGCGTCATCGGGCACATGGTCATGCTGCATGGATGCACGCTGGAAAACCGGGCGTTCGTGGGGATGGGCGCGATCGTGCTCAACGATGCGGTGATCGAAAGCGACGGGATGCTCGCGGCGGGCGCGATGCTCACCTCCGGCAAGCGCATTCTGTCGGGCCAGCTCTGGGCCGGACGCCCCGCCAGATATTTTCGCGACCTGACCCCGCAGGACATCGCCTACAACCAGGAAGGCGTGACTCACTATGTGGACAACGCCCGGCGCCACGCGGCCGCGATCAGAACGGGGTGATGCGCCCCTTGAGGCTGGCGACCTGGTTACGCTGCCGTTCGTCGATCGCTGACAGGTCCGCATAGGCGGCCGCAAGCGCGGTTGCCGTGTCCGGATCGAGCGGCGCGCCGGCGCTCGCGATCTGTAGCTCGTCGAGATCGGCAAGGCTCTGGGCGACGGGCGTGCGGAGGCTTTCCACGCGGCTGACGGCTTCCTGCGCCGCGATCCAGGCTTCGCTGCCCGGCGCACCGCCGGCGCCGCGTTCGACAGCGCCTTCCGCCGCCATCGCCTGGGGCTGGAACCGGACATCGCCGTCATGCGCCTGCTTCAGCAGCGTCGCGATGCGTTCCTGCTTCGATGCGTCAACGGGTATCGCGGCCGTGGGCGGCGGCGGGGAGGGCGGCATGGCGTCCAGCCGCTCGATCGCGCGCGGCGCAAGCGAGGGATGGTTCACCGCCGGGCCGCAGGCGGCCAGCGAAAACAATGCAGCCAGAACGGAAACAGGCGCGATGCGGGGGCGGGCTTTCATGCCCCCGCTTTAGAAGCCGCTGAAAATCTCCGCAACGGGGTTGCCAGCAGGGCACATGCCGATTATGTCGCCCCCACTCTGCGCGCCCGTAGCTCAGCTGGATAGAGCATCAGACTACGAATCTGAGGGTCGGACGTTCGAATCGTTCCGGGCGCGCCAATTTCCTTAAAGGAAACAATCGGTTAGCGGGCAGCGAAAGTTGTCCGTTTCCATTCGTGCTTTACCCATAAGCAGACCGTAAGTTGTGGGGGCGAATCCCTGCCGCCGTGCGCTGCTGATGCAGCGGCCGGCAAGCACTGCGCTGCTGGCAGCTTGCACCGTCACCGAAGGCCGCTCGGGCAAAGGGGGTTGGGGTACGGCCGTGATCCGCCCTCCGAACCTCCTTGGCAAGTTGTCGCGCGTCGGGCTATTCGGCACGCACGAAAGCGGGGGCGGATGATGACAATTCTCGAAAATTATATGGCTGGCGATGTTGGCCGAGCATTGGCACTCTTGTCCGATGACGAGGTCGCTCGCCTTGAAGCGAGAGTCAGCGAGAAAAACGGTCGCCTGTTCGTCCGATGCCTAAAACGCGAGCGCGACATGCGTGTGACGCCGGAGGAGGTCGTACGGCAACTCTGGCTCGATCGGCTCACCACATCCTATGGATATCCGCTTTCACGCATACGCGTCGAAGACCCAATCGTCATTGGACGTGATGCCACTAAAAAGGCCGATATCGTCATTACCGACGAGCATCGATCGGAATCGCTCTACGCGGTAATTGAGGTCAAGCAGGTCAAGGCGAAAGACGGCAAGGAGCAGCTCCGGTCCTATACCAATGCGACGGGTGCTCCTTTGGCGTTGTGGAGCCGTGGCGCAGAATCGATTGTTTGGAACCGCAAGGACCCGAATTTCTTCGTCGAGATCGCCGAGTTTCCCACGGCATCACAGACCATTTCGTCCATCATCAATCAGCCTTGGACAATTGATGACCTGGTTGAAAAGGAAGCCGAACGCAACGCCAAACGCGAGCAGGCACGCACGCTGCGTGACCTGATTATCGACCTTGAAAACGAGGTGCTGGCAAACGCAGGCGTCGATGTGTTCGAAGAGGTATTCAAGCTTATCTTCATTAAGCTATTCGACGAAATGGAATGTCATCGCGGGCGCTACAAGCATCTTCGGTTCCGTAACGAGGACAGTGCCTCACAAGTGCGTAATGCACTCACCGCCTTGTTCGACGAGGCCAAAAACAAGTGGCAGGGTGTTTTTGCGAAAGACGATCGCATCCGCTTGTCCGCGGAACATCTGCAAATCTGCGTCGGCAGCCTTGAGGAATGGAAGCTTTTTAATTCGAACCTCGACATCATAGACGATGCATTCGAATATCTCGTCAACAAGACCTCCAAGGGTGAAAAAGGTCAGTATTTCACCCCTCGCTGGGTCATCGACATGTGCGTCAAGATGCTCAACCCGAAAGAGCGTGAGAGCGTCGTCGATACCGCAGCTGGATCGGCCGGGTTTACCGTCCACAGCATGTTTCATGTCTGGCGCGCGATTATGGACGATGAGGGTATCGCGCAATCTCACCTCTTCACCATGGATGCTAAGCCAGTTCGATGCACCGATTATGTAAAAGACAAAGTCTTCGCCATCGATTTTGATGAAAAGAGCGTCCGCGTGTCGCGCTGTCTGAACCTGATTGCGGGAGACGGCGAGACCAATGTGCTCCACCTTAATTCGCTGGACTGGCGGAACTGGTCCGAAACCGCGAAAGATGAGGATTGGGACAATGCCTATGGTGAAGGCTGGCGGCGACTTCGCCGGTTGCGGGCGAGCAAGGACGATCGAGACTTCACTTTTGACGTACTAATGGCCAACCCTCCCTTTGCCGGGGATATCAAGCAATCGGCATTGCTTAATCCCTATGACCTTGCCCACAATACCAAGGGAAGGCTGGAAAAGGCGGTTGGGCGCGACTTACTGTTTATCGAGCGCAACCTCGATATGTTGAAGCCCGGCGGTCGCATGGCGGTGGTGTTGCCGCAAGGGCGTTTCAACAACGCCAGCGATAAGCGGCTCCGTGACTACATTATGGAACGGTGTCGCATTCTTGCCGTGGTCGGCCTGCATCCCAACAGTTTCAAGCCCCATACCAATACCAAAACCAGTGTGTTGTTCGTTCAAAAGTGGAATGATGAACCGAAGGCCGGTCCGCTGTGCCCGAAGCGAAATGACTACGATATCTTTTTCGCTACGCAACAATTGGCGAGCAAGGACAATAGCGGCGACAAAATTTACGAACAGGATGCCGATGGAGGCCCGTTGCGCGATGCTCACGGCCATTTCATCGTCCAGCATGACTTGTTCAACCATGATGGTCTGACCCGCGACGGTATCGCCGAGGCGTTCATCGAATTCTCCAAAAAGGAGTGCTTCAGTTTTTTTCGCTAGGCCCCTTCGATAGCGCCAAGTTTGAGGCGCTGACGGAGGGGCTTTCCGCCGCAGTAATTAGCAGTGCCGAGTTGGTCCAAGACAACCCGCGCCTTCGCCTTGACGCCGCATTTTTTGACCCAGCGGTCCTTCGAGTCATCAATTCGATTCGTGCTGTGGATGGCGAGCGACTAAGCGATCGCTGCGGCAAGATTCTCAAAGGGCGAACCGTCGGATATTATGCAGATGGTGAAATAAAGGTCGTGAGGTCGGGCGACATAAGTCGCGGGCTTATCGACAAGGACTTGTTACGCACCTCCTCAGAAGAGCGATTTTTTCCGTTGATGAATGGAGATGTTCTAGTTTCGTCAATTGGAGACGGGTCCATCGGGAAAGTCCATTTATTTGAATCGGGGAATCAATACGCAACGGTAAGCGAAGTGACAGTTATCCGACAAAATGTGGTTCCGCCTGCCTATCTCGCGGCGTTTCTTCATGGTCGATTCGGACAATTACAGATTCAGCGGCAAACTACGGGTGCAACGGGACAATTACATCTTTATCCTGAAGACCTCGGTCGAATATACGTCCCGTTTGGATTTAAGGTCCTTGAAAATAGAATAGCTGACACTTTCCGAGCCGGAATGGCATTTAGAGATCGATCTCGCCTATTTGACATAGAGGCCGAGTCATTACTGCTCGATGCGCTTATGTTGCGTAATTGGAAAGCACCTGATCCACTTAGTTTCAAAAGTTCGTACTCGCACGCCTTCGCATCTGGCCGTCTCGATGCGAACTACTTTGCGCCAAAATATGAGGCGTTGTCGAAGATCATCGCTGCCACTGGTTCCGCAAAGCGGTTGGGAGATGGACTAACTACCCTCGTGTCCAGAGGGTCACAGCCCTTGTATCAAGATGTTGGGCTTCCCGTTATCAATTCGAGGCATGTAAGGGCCAATCGCGCCTTGGTCAGCGGTGACAATCGACAAGCCGCACCTACCAAATTGCTGATTCAGCATGGTGACGTTTTGGTCAATGGAACCGGCGTGGGGACCATTGGTCGCGCTGCACCCTATCTGGAAAATCAGGACGCGCTGCCGGACAATCATGTGACCATTGTTCGCCCGAGTGAGATCAATCCGTTGTATCTTTCTGTATACCTGAACAGCCAACTGGGTCAGTTGCAGATTGAACGGATGATTTCCGGCTCATCGGGCCAAATCGAGCTCTATCCCGAAGACATAAGGCAGATCGTCGTATGGGATGCTCCCGAACAACTTCAACTGCAAATCGCTGACGCTGTGCGATGCTCCTTCACTATGGAAAGCCGCGCCAGCGAGTTGCTCGCCGCTGCCAAACGCGCCGTCGAGATCGCCATTGAGGACAGCGAAACCGCCGCCCTCGACTTCATTGCCGAACAGGATGTCATCGATGCCTAGGCCAGCCGAAGTCAATGAATGGATCGCGCGTGCTGAGATTGACTATCTCGGCCCCTTTGTCAGTGCTTGGGCTGCGTTTAACGCGTGGTATAGGCATGTATCAGGCTCTCGCCGGGACTATGACGGGCTTTTACATGTTCGCAGTCGGCAGAACAGTCTGCGAAGTGCAATTCTGCCCTATCTGGACCCACAGACGATCGATACGGCGGATTCATCAGCCTTTAAGCAGCATATCGCGGACCTTCATGGCGCGTTGGAAGCCCATCGTCTCGAAACAGATCATGATGGCACTTTGGAGCATGTCAGCCTGCGGAGTGTTCCTTTAAGTCAAGGCCTGCAGTTGCCGCAACGTTCAGAACGCGGCGGCCGTAGGTATGAGGTAGAAAAGGCAAATGGCCAATGGATCGCCAAGGTATTTGATCGTGCCGGTGCTCAAGTCTGCGAAATCAAACAGCCAGGCTACAATCCGAATGCGTTGATCGCCGATCCGAGATTTATTGCCTTGTCACCCGCAGGCCAGGGGCAACTTCGCGCTCTATACGCTGAATGCAATCCAAGGCCGATGGCCGATCTATTGTCAGGCAACGAGCAAGCGATCCAGTGCGGCACGATATCTTTTCGTTGTCCGCCACAGGATCTTTTCTCGGGCGTGGTAACAACGGTTTATAGAATGAGGAACATGCTGCTGCACGGCGAACTATCGCCTCACAATGCTGCGCTGGCTTGCTATGGACCTGCCTATCAGTTGGTACGATCGATGCTTAATCATTGCGCCTAAACGACGGGACGGTCTCATAACCTTGGGGACAAAGAAGTGAGCGAGAAGCCAATTTGGGGCATCCATATGCGGCGCGATCACGCGCTTGCGCCGATCGAGCAGGGCTATGTCGCAATCGGCTGGCATGAAATGGGCGACCTATCTCTCATCAAGCCGACGCGCGATGCGTTCAAGGCTGCGTATGAGCGCGCCTATCCCGATGCCGGGCCGGGCAAGGTCCGGCCGGGAATTACCGGGAATTACGGTGACACTTGCAATAACCCCTGAACTCTCAAACTGCGCGAACTTTCGCCTGTCCTACACGTCTTCAAACTGCCATGCCCGATGCTATCTTTCTCTCGTCATGGATAGCGTCATGCCGATCGCCATTGCCCCGCTCGTTTCGTTTGACATCACAGCATGTCGGAGCCCGCAAATTCGTCACCTCCCTTTGTCGCGTTCGGGCTGCGAGCGCCCGCGAATGCGATTGCGCACACAGGTGATTTTGGTGTGAATCATGTGTGAACTTTGGCAGGCCGGTTGAGACGCAAGGGCATGTCTCAACTTCCTCAACCAAACCCAACAAAAGACCGGGAAGTGTTCCGCTGATAGGGCTGGAAGAACCGATCGCATAACGCAATCAGAGCCGCGCGGATGTGCCGCGTAAGGAAAGGGAGTGGGAATGGCCAAGCTCGTGTTCGGAATGAACCAGTCCCTCGACGGCTATGTCGACCATATGGCGTTTGCGCCAGACGCCACGCTCTTCCGCCACTTCATCGACGAGGCGCAGGGGCAGGCGGGCAGTGTGTACGGCCGCCGCTCCGCCTCTTGACCCATGATCGGATTGGCGAGGATGTGATCAGACTGGCCTATGTTCCTGCCTAGCGTGCTCCTGGATAAGGCGCTCAATCCGGCGGCGGCGGTGTTTCGGGCAGATCGCGGCCGGGGTTGTCATGGTCAGGCGTCGGTGGCGGAAAACCCGGGGGATCGAGCGTCGGCGTTTCGGCCGGCGGGGTCATCGGGGGCGCCTCTTGCGGGGACTGGGGCGTAATGGTGTCCGGCGGGGCGATCTCGGGTTGCGTCGCCATCAGCTTTTGCTCTTATGCTCGGGCTTGCCCTTGCGGCTGGTGGACGCCAATTCGTCGAGCTGCTTCTCGCTCATGGATTTTTCCATCGATCTGGACGCACCCTTGAGCGCGCTTTTCGGGGTGTCACCGCGCTTGGCGGAAAGTGCCGCGCCCGCCGCCTTCTGTTGCGCCGCTGACTTTGCTGGCATGTCTTGTCTCCTGACTGAACCCCAAACGCGCGAGCGGCGCGCCAGTTCAACCGGAGTGTCTTAAATCAGGAAATCCCTGGCGCTTATCCGTTTGCGGCGGCGCGTTCAGCGCGACCGGCCAGCAACCAGGTCTTCGCTGCATGTTCCGAAAGAAAGCACTGCGCGCGCTCGCCCTTGATCACGAGTTTCGCCTGAAGTTTTGCGAGACTGGAGGGTACGATATACGCGGATCGGTCATGCTCGCCGAGCAGGAACTCAGCCTCGAAGTTTGAAAGAAACTCTACGACCTCGGTCGGCTGGACCGCGCTTTCGCGTCCATCGACCAGCAAAAGCGCAAGGCCATGCTTCGCCCTCAATTCGTGCAGGTGGCCGAGAAGCGCTTCACGATAGGCCCTGGCGATTTCGACCGTCCAAAAGCCGCGCGTTATGGCCGTAAGCACGCCATCCTGATCAATGACAAATTCATACACCGTCCCGATCTCCTATCGCTTATAGATCAGGGATAGACCAGCCGGGTTTATATGCAGTAAACTGGCTGAAAGATCTTGCTGGTACGGTATATCCCGCTACATTTTCGCTACCGATCCGTAATAATAATCGATGTCTTGATTATGCGGTGGCTGACCGGTCAGTTTCCGTAACTCAACGCAGCCGCGATCCCGCCATCGACGAGGATGTCGGTGCCGGAGATGAAGAAGCACGATCAGAGGCGAGGAAATCGATGGTGTCCGCGATCTCCAGCATCGTGCCTTCGCGTGCGAGCGGCGTCTTCGCCAGCAATTCATACTTTATCGGTTGCCGTTCAAATTCGAGAGCGCCCATGGGCGTTGCGATAAGGCCGGGCGAAAGCGAGACGATGCGTGCGGTGTTCGCCGCTGGAAAGCCGGCATAACCCGAAGCGTGTGCCCGATCGTCAAAAGCGATAGGAAAGTGTCCCGATCACATTGCGGGCATAGCCGAAACTGCATGCTGATCGCACGGAGCATTGGGCGTAGTAGCTTTTGTCGAACAGATTGGTGGCGTTGATGCCAAGCGCCCATTCCCCCCAATCCACACCGATCAGCGCGTCGACCAACGTGAAACCGGGCGTGCGAAGCTGCTCAACCGCACCTTCGGGCACGATATCGTAAAATACGTCTGCCTGGTAGGTTGGCCCCACGTAACGCAGGCCGGCGCCGATGCGCAGTGCGACATCGTTGCTCAGCGCGATGCGCTTGTCGCCCCAGATCGAGGCCGTGTTTGCTGGAACCGCTTCGATCGGCCGGCCAACCCTGAGGGGGTCGGGATCGAAACCGGTGCGTGCCTTCACATGGCTGTAGGCAGCGGTGATGGTGTAATTGTCCGGCAGCACGCGCACCGCCTCGATTTCGAACCCGCGTGAAGTGATGGTGCCAAGCTGGATCTGATAATTGCCGTCGTTGGGATCAGTCGCAAGGAGGTTCGTCCCCTTGATATCAAAATAGGCGGCCGAAACCAGCGTGCGACGATCAGGCTGCCAGCGCAATCCACCTTCCCATTGGCGGCCGCGCTGCGGCTTGAAGGTGTTGCCGTCGGCGTCCAGCCCGATCACCGGGGTGAATGATTCCGAATAGCTGACATAGGGTGCGATCCGCGGCGTCACCTTGACGATAAGGCCAGCGCGGAAGGTCGTCGCATGGTCGACCTGTTTGGTGGCTCCTTCAGCCCAGGCTGTCGCGCGGTCGCGCCGGCCGCCGAGTACCAGCGTCACGCGGTCGGCATAATCGATCTGATCCTGCACATAAAAGCCGAGCTGGGTGTTGCGCGCGCGCGGATCGGCCTCCGGCGCGACATCGGGCACATTGGCGGGGTCGTAGACCGGATCGTAGATGTCGATCGGCCCGGCTATGTCGTACGTCGTCGTGCCCTTCTGCTTCGAATGCAAATAATCGACGCCTGCCAACAGCTTGTGCGTCAGCGGACCTGTCGCGAAGTCGAAACGCAGATTATGGTCGGTCGTGACCATGTTGAACCTGGTATATTTATCGTAGATGCTGCGATCGAGCACGCGATCGTCGCTATCCGGAACGAACGGGTTTTCGAGGCCATTCCATACCTCCAGATCCAGCCCGCCATTGTCCGTGACACTGTGCGAGAAGCGGACGCGGCCTGAATAGGTTAGCACGTCGCTGAACCGGTGCATGGCCTGCAGCGTCGCACTGTAATAGTCGGCGTCGTAGAAATTGTGGCTCGGTTCGCCGAGAAAGACTCCGCGCTTGAGCTCGCGGTCCTTCGATGGCGCCAGCAGCGTGGCCAGGACCGGAAAGTAGGAATAGATCGAGGCGGCGCGGTCACGCTGGTAAACGCCGGAAAGCGTTACGTCGGTACGCTCGTCGGCGGAGCGGAAGCGCAGCGAGGGCGAGAGGAACAGGCGGTTGTCCTTGCCGAAATCCACCTGGTTGTCGGCATCGCGGATCAGCCCGACAAAGCGCGCGGCGATCGTGTCGGAGGAATTGAGCGAGCCTGTAAGATCGACCTGTCCCTGTTTCCGGTCGAAGCTGCCATATTGCATCGCAGCTTCCCCGCTGAAACTGAACCGCGGGACTTTGCTCAGACTGTTGACGATGCCGCCGGGCGCGGCCTGGCCATAGAGCACCGAAGATGGGCCGCGCAGCACTTCGACGCGCTCAAGGTTGTATGGCTCGACGCGCGCGGTGAACGATCCGTCAGGCTGGCGCATGCCGTCGATGAAGTCGGTCGAGGCAAAGCCGCGCAGAAGGATGTAGTCGAAGCGATAGTCGGAGCCGTTTGGCTCGGTACGCAGGCCGGGCGTGTAGCGCAGCGCCTCCTGCACGCCGATCGCGCCACGCGCGGCGATCAGGTCGGCGCTCACCACGCTCATGGATTGCGGCACTTCGATAATGGGCGTGTCGGTCTTCGTGGCCGTCTCGGCGCGGGCTGTGACGACGATATCCGCGTCACTCCGTGGGCCTTCCGCATGCACCGGCATTGCGAGCACCGAAGCGGCACTGGCCAGCAACCAAGTCAATCCACCCAAACGATTTCGCACCACCATCCCCCCCAAATTGAGATCAGCGGCTGTTATAGAATATGCTAAGGACTCGCAATAGCATATCAATTGGTTGAACGGGACCGCTCCATTATCGAGACGAGCGTCGCTATTTGGCGGGCTGTCGGCCCGCCCACAGCGCGACCAGCCACCCCCCGACCGCGCAGCCGCCGAGCCAGATCAAAAAAGCGGCGGCATCGCCAGTTCCCGCGAGAACGAGTCCGGGCAGTAACCCCGCGACGGCGAGCAGCCGTCGCATCGAAACGCCATGGGCGGCCCCCGGCTGATGGGCGGCGCGGCGGCGTTTGGGGTCGCCATGGCAAAGCAGGATCATCACCGCGATGGAAAAGGCCAGCGATGCCGGCAGGAGATATGTCATTCGGCGGGCTGCAACATCGGGTGCTCAGCGAGGCCGCTGCGGTGGGAGGCAAGCATCCGCCAGAGCACCCCGCCACCCGCGATCAGCATCGCCAGATCGACGGCCATGATAACTGGCTGGCCGGCCTCGATCGCCTGCGGCCAGCCGGGACCGCCAGTGGCAAGGCGGATCAGCGGCAGCGCGATGAGAAGAAGCCCGATGGCAATCTGCAGCACGCGTTCGAGCGTGGCATTCGTGGCTGAGAGAAATCCGGCCAGGATCGCCGTCGCACAGGCGCCGAGAAACGCAGCCGGCGTCCAGAATACGGCAGAGCCCAGAGGCATTGCCGCCAGAAAAGCGGCCGCTGCGACGAGCAGCGCCAGCGGCAGGCCAAAGCCCACGACCGACACCGTCCGGTCAAGCCAGGCGAGGGATCGGGCGTTTTCCCGGCGGCGCGTCAGCCAGAGTCTCAGCCCGGTCAAGGTGACGTAACACATCGCGAAGCCCAGGCCGAACCACACCGCTTTGGAGATCAGCCCGGCAAAATTGCCGAAATGCAATGGCCCCATGATGGCCGCGAGCATGCCGCCGGTTGATGGGCGCGTGCCGATCGATGGCTTTACCCGATCGAAGGTCGCGGTGGCCCCATGATAGACGAGTGTCATCGGCTCGATGTCGCCGGTGCCGGGGTTATGAAAGCTGGTGACGGCGGAATCCGCGCGCCCGAAATTCTCGATCGAGAGAAAGGTGGGGGCTTCGCCCGTCCGGCGGAACGCATCGGCGGTAATGCGGTCGAGATTGCCGATCGCGCGGGCGCGCGGATCGGGCCTGGCCGGGTCGCCGAACACGGCCTCGCTCAGCACCTGCTGGTCCCCGCCAAACGCCGCCATCGCGACGATCGGCACGCCGACCGTGCCGAAGAACGAAAAGAAACTGCCAGTAAAGGCGAGAATGAAAGCAAAGGGCAGGCTCCATGTGCCGGCCACGCTATGCCGGTCGCGGTCGACCAGGACGGGACTGGCCTTCCGGCGCAGCGTAAAAATGTCCTTGAACAGATGTCGATGGATCAGGAGGCCTGAAATGGCGGCGACGAGCATGGCCAGCCCGAGGATGCCGGTGAGCAGAAGGCCCCATGGGTTGGGGATATGCAACCGCACATGCGTATCGACCAGAAAGCTGCTGAGCGCATCGTCATTGCGCGGCCCGAACACGTCTTCGCCAGTGCCGCGCTGCTCGCTCACGACCCTGCCATCACGATCGACCTGATAATAGACGCCGCGATTGACAAGTTCGCCGCTCGGCTCCGTTTCATGGTGATGGAAGAACAGGCCAAGATTGTTGTCACCGACTTCGAAGAGATCGATGCCTTCATGGTCCCTTGCCGGCGTGCGTGCGGCGAGATCCCTGACCACGCGATCGATCGGTCGCTCGAACACCGAGCCATTCTCGATATAACCGGCCGACCAGATACCGATTTCCCTGGCGAAAACCGCTGCCATGCCGGTGAGCACCACGGCGTACAGCAACAACCCGAGCAAGATGCCGGACCAGCCGTGGACGGCGACCATCAATTTGGTCTCTTCCTTCGGCAGATGGATCATTTCCGTTCATCCTTTGCTACAGGCCGATCAAGAAATTTGTGTGCGACAAGCCCCGCGTGAAGCGCGAAGAGGCCAAGGGCAACGAGCGCGATGCGCGCCGGTTTTGAATCGAGACAGGCATGGAAAAAGAGCGCTGCCCAGATCAGAGGAACGAGCACGAGCGGAAGCACCAGATTGTCGATGCCGGCCGCGCCGCGCGGCAGCCATAACGTCATGCCGGCCATGATCACGAGGGCGATGATCACGGCGCCGGGTCCCGCAAAACCTATCCTGATCCATTTCCGCGTTTGGGGTGACATCCACCAGTCCTGATAGCTGAGTATGGACGGCTATACCCGGCAACAGGCCCGCCATGCAAGATACGCTAATGAAAGTTATTCGCATTAACATGCGCTCCTGCCAATCCTCGACCGATCGGAATGTTTTCAAGCTGCGATCCGCTCCGCCAATGTATGCGCCAGGGTGCGGCAAACGATAGCTGACAACGTCTGAAACGGTCGCTATCCTTTTGTTTGGAGGGTAGAATGCCGGATAACAAACATAATAAACACCGACATCAGGGAGCGCTCGCTCAGGAGGTCCGCGAAATTGACGACGTTGCGGTTATCGTTGTCAGAGCGACCGCGCAGACGAAAGAAGTCGCGTCAACTTTTCAGGAGACTCTCACGGAGCTCTCCAGGATAAGCGCCACGATCAGCCAGATAGCGAAGCAGACGAAGATGCTGGCGTTGAATGCCACCATCGAGGCAGCAAGAGCCGGTGAAACCGGGCGCGGCTTCGCGATAGTGGCCGGCGAAGTCAAGCTTTTGGCCGAACAGGCCGCCACAGCGGGCGCTCAGATCGAGTCACAGGTCACCAAGGCGACCGAAATTGTGGCTCTCAACAATATTGTGGTGGAAGAGCTCAATGGGGCTGTTTCGCGCGGCGCGGAAATTGTCGCGCAAATGGTCCGGAAAAGCGGCTCCCTATCTCCGGATCCCGGCGTCTGAAAACTTTCCGCGTTCGCCGCTACGCCGCCATCCACGTCGCAAGGGCGCTTCGTGCCCGCGATGTATAGGCGAGCTTCCGGTCCGCCTTGCGTGACTTGCCCTCGATAGGCGGGAAGAGGCCGAAGTTGACGTTCATCGGCTGGTAGGTCTTCGCATCAGCCCCGCCGGTGATGTGGCCAAGCAGCGCACCCAATGCCGTTTCGACCGGGGGCGCGGCGGGTATATGGCCGGCGAGCTCCGCCGCCAGGAAGCGGCCGGCAAGCAACCCGATCGCTGCGGATTCGACATAGCCTTCGCATCCCGTGATCTGTCCGGCGAAGCGGATATGCGGTGCGCTTTTCAGGCGCAGGGTTTGGTCCAGCAATATGGGCGAGCGGATGAAGCTGTTGCGGTGGAGGCCGCCGAGACGCGCGAACTCCGCCTTTTCGAGGCCCGGAATGGTGCGGAACAGTCTAACCTGTTCGGCATGCTTCAGCTTGGTCTGGAAACCGACGATATTCCACAGCGTGCCGAGCGCGTTATCCTGACGGAGCTGGACCACGGCATGCGGCCAGCGGCCGGTGCGCGGATCGTCTAGGCCGACAGGCTTCATCGGACCATAGCGCAGCGTATCGACACCGCGCTCCGCCATCACCTCGATCGGCATGCAGCCGTCGAAATAAGGCGTATCCTTCTCCCATTCCTTGAATTCGCCCTTCTCGCCGTCGAGCAGACCCTGATGGAAGGCGCGATATTGCTCCTTGTCCATCGGGCAGTTGATGTAATCCTTGCCGTCGCCCTTGTTCCAGCGGGACTGGAACCAGGCGACATCGAAATCGATGCTGTCGCGATAGACGATTGGCGCAATGGCGTCGAAGAAGGCGAGGCCTTCGCTGCCCGTAGCTTGCGTGATCGAGGCGGCGAGCGCGTCGGCGGTGAGCGGGCCGGTGGCGACGATGGTGGCGCCGCTGTCGGGCAGCGTATCGACGCGCTGGCGGACAAGCTCGATCAGCGGATGGGCGGCGATCGCGGCGGTGACACCCTCCGCGAAGCCTTCGCGATCGACGGCGAGCGCGGACCCGGCGGGAACACGGTGGACATCGGCTTCACGCAGGATCAGCGAATTGAGCGCGCGCATTTCTGCATGGAGCAGGCCGACGGCGTTGCTGTCCGCGTCATCCGAGCGGAAGCTGTTGGAGCACACCAGTTCGGCGAGCTGATCGGTGTGATGCGCCGGAGTCGCCTCGGTGCCGCGCATCTCGAACAGGCGGACGGCCACGCCGGCCCGGGCGAGCTGCCATGCGGCCTCGGAACCTGCCAGGCCACCGCCAATGATGGTGACGTGGGTCATATGGTCACGACATCCGTTCGTGTCGAGCCCTGCGACTGCCCGCAGGACGGACGCTCTGGATAAACTTCAGCCTTCGGCTGAAGTCGAGGCATGTGTCGCGGCGTCCCTCGACTTCGCTCGGGAAAAACGGGTTTTAGCTGGGGTAAAGCCTCACGCATAGCGCGCGGCAAGCGTTGCCAAACCTGGGCCGTGGGTCATGTCGACGTGCATCGGCGTCACCGTCACATAGCCGTCCTCTATCGCCTCGAGATCAGTCGAATGCGCTGCGGTGTGGACGACATGCTCCAGCGCGAACCAGTAATAGTCAAATCCGCGGGGATCGGTGCGCTTGACGACCTTCGATCGGCCATAGTCGCGCAGTCCCTGGCTGACGACCTTGATCCCCTTCACGGCATCCGGCGTAACGGCGGGGAAGTTGATGTTGACCAGCGTGCGCGGCGCCCATGGCATGTCCAGCAGGGGTCGCACGGCGCGGTCGCCCCAGCTTTCGGCAACTTCCCATGGCGCGTAATCTCCACGGCCTTCACCGCTGTAGACCTGGCTGAGCGCGATCGAGCGGACGTTGGCAAGCGCGCCTTCCAGCGCTGCGGAAACCGTGCCTGAATAGGTCACGTCTTCGCCAAGATTGGCGCCGCGGTTCACCCCCGAAAGGATCAGGTCGGGCGGGTTGTCCTTCATCACCACGTTCAGCGCCATCATCACGGAATCGGTGGGTGTGCCAGCAACGGAGAAGCGGTTTTCCTCGATCTTGCGCATGCGGACGGGGCGGGTCAGGGTAAGCGAGTGGCCAGTGCCCGACTGTTCCTCCGACGGTGCCACGATGACGATGTCGTCGGAAATTTTCCGCGCGATGGCCTCGAGCACGATCAGGCCTGGTGCATGTATGCCGTCATCATTGGTCAGAAGGATACGCATTTACCGTTCCAATTTATGTCCGCGCATCCTGAGGAAGGGCTGAGCGTAGTCGAAGATCTGTCTCGAAGAATCCTTCGAGACGCCATTTCGACGGGCTCAATGGCTCCTCAGGATGAACGGGTGTAGTCGCATGGTGGATTAGGCCGCCGCAATCTTCTCAAGCCCGCCCATGTACGACCGCAGGGCATCGGGAATAGCGACGGAGCCGTCTTCCTGCTGATAATTCTCAATCACTGCAACCAGCGTTCGGCCGACGGCCAGGCCGGAACCGTTGAGAGTGTGGACGAAGCGTACCTTGCCCGGAGGAAATCCTTTCTGGGCATTGAATACGACTGTTCCAGTCCTGTAGCGTGCATTCATCCGGCGCGCCTGGAAGTCCCCGCAGGTCGAGCAGCTCGATATCTCGCGATACTGCTTCTGGCCGGGCAGCCACACTTCCAGATCGTAGGTCTTGGTCGCGCTGAAACCCATATCGCCGGCGCATAGCAACATCCGGCGATAGGCCAGGCCGAGCCGATCGAGGATCGCTTCGGCACATGCTGTCATCCGCTCATGCTCGTCCGCGGCGGCTTCTGGCGTGGTGATCGACACCATCTCGACCTTGTCGAACTGGTGTTGCCGGATCAGCCCGCGCGTGTCGCGCCCGGCGGCGCCAGCTTCAGACCGGAAACAGGGGGTGAGGGCGGTGAACCGTAGTGGCAACTCACCTTCCAACAGGATTTTTTCACGGACGAGGTTGGTCAGGCTCACTTCCGCTGTCGGGATCAGCCAGCGACCGTCCGTCGTGCGGAACAGGTCCTCGGAGAATTTCGGCAGCTGTCCCGTGCCGAACACAGCTTCGTCACGCACCAGCAGAGGCGGCGCGACCTCGGTATAGCCGTTTTCCTGCGTCTGGATGTCCAGCATGAACTGGCCAAGCGCGCGGCTGAGGCGTGCGATCGGGCCGCGCATCGCAACGAAGCGCGCGCCCGACATCGCCGCCGCGCTTTCGAAATCGAGCCCGAGCGGCCTGGCGACGTCATCATGCTCGCGGGCGGGAAAGGCGAAATCGGCGATGGTGCCGCGCAGATGGACGACGGCATTGCCGTGCTCATCGACGCCATCCGGCACGTCGGCGGCTGGCAAATTCGGGATTGCGGCGAGCGCGTCGTTGAGCGCGGCATCGGCGGGCGCCTGCGACTTTTCCAGTTCGGACAGCTTTGCCTTTAGTGTTGCGACCTCAAGTTTTTTCGCCTCTGCCTCGTCCTTCTTACCTGCGCCGATCAACGCGCCGATCGCCTTTGCCGCGGCATTGGAGGCAGCCTGCTGCTCCTGAAGCGCGGTTGCGATGGCGCGGCGCTTTTCGTCCAGCGCGATCAGGTCCGACGACATCGGGGCAAGTCCGCGCCGTGCAAGAGCGGCATCGAAAGCCTGCGGTTCATCGCGGATAAATCGAATGTCATGCATATTGCGCGGGCTATGCAGGGCGGAACGGCGCTCTGCAACCGGTTTCAAATTGGCCGCGATATCAGGGCTTCACCGGTTCACCGCTTTTTGGAACCGACTCGCCCGAAGCGAAGTTACCTTATTCGATATTGCGTGTTTGAAATTCGATGGGTTAGCGAAATGAGGAGATATTCTGTGGAATTCCGCAAGTTCTTGATTGGTGTTACGACTGCCGCCCTCATGGGCGGTGCTGCGATTGCAGCTGATACCGCCGTGAAAACCGGTGCGACGATTTATGATACGGCCGGCGGCACGGTTGGCATTGTCGATTCCGTGACAGGCGATCTTGCCGTGGTCTCGACGGGCACCAACAAGGTCAGCCTTCCGATTTCGTCATTTGGCGTGGGTGACAAGGGTCCGGTCATAGCGATGACGAAGGCGCAGCTCGACGCCGCGGCATCTGGCGCGAAAGCAGATCAGCAAAAGCAGACACAGGCCGCGTTGACGCCTGGCGCCACCGTCTACGGCTCGAACGGGGGCATATTGGGAACGGTCGATTCGGTGGATAGCCAATTCGTGACCCTCGCCATTGGCGAGCAGAAAGCCAAGGTGCCGCTCAACGCGGTGGGCAAGGGCGAAAAAGGCCCGATGGTTGCGATGAACGCAGAAGATGTGAAGGCAGCGGTCAAGACGAGCACCGAACAATCGGCCCAGACCGCCCCGAGTACGGGGTCCAGCCAGAACTGATCCCGTCCAGCGAAATACTTTGTGGTCGCAAGGATGAACCCCCGGCTTCGGCCGGGGTTCTTTTTATTCCGCCGGGTTGCCGGCGTCCGCCGTAACGGCCTTCCTGCGATACCGGGTGCGGGCTACCAGAGCGGCCGCGCCTGCGCCGAACAACAGGATCATCGGCGGCGCTGGCACTTCATTCGCCCCGCTGCTCGTCGATGACGAACTGCTGCTCGACGAGGAACTGCTCGAACTGGACGACGAGCTCGAACCGGTCGAGCCCGTCGATCCGCTTGATCCCGATGAGCTGCTCGACGAGGAGCTCGATGAGGATGAAGAGGATGATGATCCGCTAGTCGTTCCGCCGAAGCTGGACGACCCGCCAGTTGCCCCGCTTGAGCTGCTGCTAGACGAACTGGATGAGGATGAGGAAGACGATGAACTGCTCGATCCGCCGGTGGAGCTGGTCGAGGTCGAGCTGATCCCACCGGTCGAACTCGTGCTGCTCACCCCGCCTGTGGACGTGCTGGATCCGCCGGTCGAACTGGTGCTGCTGACGCCGCCCGTCGACGTACTGACGCCGCCTGTGGATGTGCTGGATCCGCCCGAACCGCCGCTTGATGTGGATGTCGAACCGCCGCTGGTCGTGGACGAAATGACAACGCTGCCGCCACCGCCGCTGCTGCCGCTCCAGAAACCGCCGCCGCCGAAGAAACCGCCGCCGCCGAAGCCGCCCGAGCCGCCAATCACGACGGGATAGCCGCCGCTGGAACCGCCGGTCGGGTAATCAGGATAAGGCGCGCCGCGATCCGCATAAGCTGGGCCAGGGGCGGGCGCCGATGTGACGGTGATCACGCCGGGTGCGCAACTCGTTGTGGTACGAACGACCCTGCGCACGCGCTTGGGAGCGGCATGCACCTTGGGCGCTGCATAGGCGCGGTGGACCTTCGGCCGGGGTTTCTCGGCCACGTGGACCGCGCCGCCGCCGATAATGGCACCACCACATGCACAGGCGCAAAGTTTCGCCAAAGCCATCCGGACAGACATGTGCTCTTACTCTTCCATGTCTCCATCAACAGAAAATCTGCCAAGTAGAGATGTTGCACCGTTTCTGTCTCAGCAAATGCAGAACATAATATTAATCGCAAGAGGATTAACTTTATTTTGTCCAATATAGATTGGATTATTTACTATAAAAGGTCTACGGAGATCGTTAATGTGCCGGATTGATGCAGCGATGTGCAATTGTGTTCATGGAACTGGTTTATGCAGACGGTTAATTTAACTTTTTATTCCCGTCGAAAGCTCTTCTCGCGACTCGGTTGTTCATCAAGGCTCAACCTCTTTCGTCATAAAGGCGCATGGAGAATTGCAATTATCGACCCAGCGGACCGCTTGTGCGGCCAAGGCGGCGTAGTTATTAGGCGCCGCAAGAGATTGAACCAGCGCAGCCCACAAGGGACGCTGAGCGGAGGCGAGAGCAAGATGGCTACGGCATATAGCGGCGTTTCAGGCTCGGGCGACCGACCGCCGCAAATCGAAACCGCCGACGGATACCGTCCGACAGCGGACGAACCCTTCATGAACCCACGGCAATTGGAATATTTTCGCGAAAAGCTGACCGCCTGGAAGAGCTCGATATTGCGCGAATCCGAAGATACGCTGGCGCATCTTCAGAACGAATCGCTACGCGAGCCCGACATCACGGACCGTGCCTCAAGCGAAACCGATTTCTCGATCGAACTGCGCACGCGGGATCGCCAACGCAAGCTGATAGCCAAGATCGAGGCCGCCTTGCGCCGTATCGATCAGGGCGAATATGGCTATTGTGAAGTGACGGGCGATCCGATTTCGATCGGCCGGCTGGAAGCACGTCCAATCGCGACGATGACCGTGGAGGCGCAGGAGCGCCACGAACGCCAGGAAAAAATCTCGCGGGACGAATAGTCTTTCGTCTAACGAATATCGTCCGTACAGCTTGAATTAATTGGGCTTTTATACAATGCAGTTTTCTTGAACGGAAAGTGCGCTGCACGATTTCAGGGAAGCATTGGGTAAATGTCCGGCGGGCACGATGAGGAAGCGGTACAGCGCGATGCACGCGACAGCGTGTTCTTGCACGCCACCGTTTCGCTCAGCGACGGCAGTGTTTCCGACGTCTTCCGTATTCGGAATATTTCAAAAGGCGGCCTGATGGCCGAGGGACCGATTGTTTTCGAGCAAGGTCTTGAAGTCGATGTTGATCTTCGCAATATCGGCAGGGTGCATGGCAGGATCGCGTGGGCCGAGGAACGTCGGTTCGGATTGACGTTCGATCATGCCATCGATCCGATGCTCGCGCGCAAACCTGTATCCAGCGCAGCGTCGGCATCGGCTCCCGCAATGCAACATGGGCGTATCATTCCACTGATGGAACGCGGGCCGGGTAACGCCTGATTCGTTGAGGCCGTATGGAACGGCAATCTGAAAATCGATCGCCCGAGGCGGTGATGGACTGCCCGCGGATGCGGACAGTCGTCACCCCTGTTTCCAGCTATTGAAACTGGATAAGCTCTTCCTTGAGCCGTAGTTTCTTCTTTTTCAGTTCAGCGATGAGGATTGTGTCGGGTTGAGGCCTTCGCGTTTCAAATTCGATTCGCTGTTCCAGGCCGGCATGCTTAGCTACGAGTGCATTGCTATGGCTATTTTCCATCGACATCTCCTTTCGTTACCGAATGGATGTTGGAGTAAATCATGGATAGAAGCGGTTGTCTCGAAAAAAGACAATCATTGCGATGGGCTGATGCCATGTTTGCGATATAGTGCGGACGTTGCTCCCTTTCCAAATGGAAGCCGTGCTCTAATTCGTTGAATTTAAGGGGATTGTGACTGGCATGGAGATCGAAGAGACGTCTCGGAGAATCAATCTGCTTCGTCAGGAACATCGCGATCTTGATGCCGCGATCGACGCGCTACTTTTCAGTTCCGCGATCGACCAGCTGCAAGTCGCGCGACTCAAGAAACGAAAGCTACGCCTGAGGGACGAAATTGCGATGCTCGAGGATAAATTGATTCCCGATATCATCGCCTGAACGAAAAAGAGCCGGCACAAAACGACCGGCTCTTTCCCGTTGCTTCAGAAATCAGGCTGCCTGTGCGGTCTGCTCCAGAACGGCGGGCTCCTGACCATCGATGGCGATGCGGCGCGGCTTCTTGTGTTCCGGAATCTCGCGAACGAGATCAATGTTGAGCAAGCCGTCTTCATAGCCCGCATTCACGACCTTGATCGTGTCGGCAAGCTGGAAGCGGCGTTCGAACGCACGTTTGCCGATGCCGCGATGCAAAAACTGGCGTTCGGTTTCCGAACCCTGTTCGCCTGCGCGGCCGATGACTGTGAGCACATTGTCCTGCACGGTAAGCTCAAGTTCGTCGCGCCGGAAACCGGCGACGGCCATCGAGATGCGATAGCCGCTCTCGCTCAGCTTTTCGATATTGTAGGGGGGATAGCTTTCACCCTCGCCACGGGTGGCGAGATCGACGAGGCGATTGATGTTTTCAAACCCGATGGAGGATCGGAGAAGTGGAGAAAAGTCAAAACTACGCATGTGCAAATCCTTTTAAAGCGATTGCGATTCGGTCCGCAGTTCCGCCGGACCATTGCGTGAAACCGACCCCATGCTGGCGATCGTTTCACGAATTCAGATAGGTAACGCCGACACGGGTTCAAGCCCTCATGGACCATTTTGGGACATAGCTCTCAAGGGCATCGGTTTACCTTTTTTTCCCGTATTCTGCGCCGCGGTAATGTGGCAACCAGCCCTTCATGGTGAGCGGCGTAGATTCTCTGGGGTTGCCGAGCGGGACGATTACGCCCCGGCTCGTGAGCGCGTTATATGTCGAGGCGATGGTGCTTGCGGATGAGGTTCGCGCCTATTTCGACGAAAGCGGACGCGAGGAGCGCGACCATCTTCCGCCGCTGCTTCGCGTAACCTTTTCCTGCGAATCGCTGAAAGTCACGACCCGGCTGATGCATATCATCGCATGGCTGCTGAACCGGCGGGCGGTGGACGCGGGTGAGTTGAGCGAAGGCGATGCGCTTCACGAAACGCGCCGGCTTGGCAATGCAACCGAGAGCGACGAAGCTGTTCTTCGCACGCTTCCGGAGCGAGGACAGTTGCTGATCCGCGCCAGCCAGGATCTTTATGAACGGGTCGCGCGGCTCGATGATGGCCTTGTCCCGGCGTCTCGGCCCATCAATCCGGCGCGTTCGCTGATCGACAGGCTTGAAGCGGCGTTCTGACCGGAACCAGGTCTGCACCCTAAAGTACGGCGACCAGTCTTTTTTCCGCGATTGTTGACGCGCCGCAATATTGTCGTGAAACATGTGGCTGATATCGGAGGCGCGCAGGTTTGACCTGCGCGTGTCTCAAGTGTTTGTCCAACCGGAGTTTTTCATGACGCATAGATTCGATCCCACTTCTCTTCGTGAATATGACATCCGGGGGATCGTCGGAAAGGCGCTGGGTCCGGCTGACGCCTATGCGATTGGGCGGGGTTTCGCGACGCATGTCCGCCGCGCCGGCGGCACGCGTGTTGCCGTGGGCTATGACGGCCGCGAATCGTCACCCGTCCTGGAAACCGCTTTAATCGAAGGCCTCGTCAAAAGCGGTGTCGACGTCGTTCGCATTGGTCTTGGTCCGACGCCGATGCTCTATTATGCCGAGGCGACCCTGGAGGTCGACGGCGGTGTCCAGATTACCGGAAGCCACAATCCGGCGGAATATAACGGTTTCAAGATGGTTCTTCAGCACCGCCCGTTCTTTGGCGCGGATATCCAGTCGATCGGCAAGCTGGCGGCCGAAGGGGATTGGGAAGAGGGTACAGGCTCGATCAGCAACGCCGAAGTCATGGAACTTTATACCGAGCGACTGATGGTGGGATATGCCGGCGGCGCATTCCGGATTGGCTGGGATGCGGGCAATGGCGCGGCCGGCCCGATCATCGACCGGCTGGTGAAGATGCTGCCAGGCGAACATCACACCATCTTTACAGAAGTCGATGGGCGTTTCCCCAATCATCATCCCGATCCGACCGAAGAAAAGAATCTGGAAGATCTGAAGAAGCTGGTCCTCGATAATAATCTCGATTTCGGTCTCGCGTTCGACGGGGATGGCGATCGTATCGGTGCGGTGGATGGCAAGGGGCGCGTCATATGGGGCGACCAGTTGCTTTCCATTCTGGCGGAGCCGGTGCTGCGCGAAGAACCGGGCGCGACGATCATCGCTGATGTCAAAGCGAGCCAGGCCCTTTATGATCGCATTGCAGAGCTGGGCGGTAAGCCATTGATGTGGAAGACAGGCCACTCGCTGATAAAGACCAAGATGAAGGAAACGAACGCTCCGCTGGCAGGCGAGATGAGCGGCCATATCTTCTTCGCGCATGATTATTACGGATTTGACGACGCACAATATGCAGCGATCCGTCTGATCCGCGCGGTTCGCGTTCTTGGCGGTTCGCTCACTGCCTTGCGCGATGCGATGCCCGAAATGGTCAACACCCCCGAAATGCGCTTTCAGGTCGACGAGAGCCGCAAATTTGCAGTGATTGACGAGGTTCTCGATCGGCTCGAGGCGGAAGGAGCGGACGTAAATCGTACCGACGGCGCGCGTGTTAACACATCCGACGGCTGGTGGCTGCTGCGGGCGTCGAACACCCAGGACGTGCTCGTCGCGCGGGCGGAAGCGAAGGATCAGGCAGGCCTCGACCGGCTGATGCACCAGATCGACACGCAGCTTGCCGCGTCCGGATTGGAACGAGGTCCCCAGGCCGGGCATTGAGCCGATACGCCTTCAAGGAATTTACCCGTGTCCGCAATCCGTCTCGAAACCAAACGCGTGGAAAAACCGTGGGGCCGCCGCAATAAGCTCTGGCCAGGCTTCAGCGAAGTACCGGATGGCGGGGAGCCGGTTGGCGAAATCTGGTTCGAGGATCCGCGCGGTCATCACCCCGAGCTTCTCGTCAAATATCTTTTTACAAGCGAGAAGCTCTCGATCCAGGTTCATCCCAATGACGAAGCCGCGCGTTCAGCGGGATATGAGCGGGGCAAGGACGAGGCGTGGGTCATTCTCGCCGCCGATCCGCATGCGACGATCGGCATTGGCATGCGCGAAGTGATGACACGCGAGGAATTGGAAGCATCGGCGCTTGATGGCTCGATCGAGGACAAGCTGGATTGGAAAGCGGTCAAGGCAGGTGACGTCTTCTACTCGCCAGCAGGGACCGTGCATGCGATCGGACCTGGGCTGACCCTTATCGAGATCCAACAGAATGTGGATCTCACCTATCGGCTGTACGATTACGGTCGTCCTCGCGAACTTCATCTCGCTGCTGGAATCACGGTCAGCGATCCGGTGCCCTATGTTGCCCCGTTCCTGCCGATAGAGTCGGTCAAAGGGCGACTGATCCTGGCAGACGGGCCAGCTTTTGTTCTGGAACACTGGGCGCGTTCAGGAAGCGGCACCCTGGGTGGAAATGGCCGCCCGCTCTGGCTGGTTCCGCTGAAGGGCAAGGGAATGATCGACGGCGCGGATTTGCTGCCTGGCACGACATGGCTCGTCGAAGATAGCGCGGAGATTGCGTTGGGGCAGGATAGCGAGGTTCTCGTGGCCTATCCCGGTCGCGGCATCATTCCGTCAATTTGTCGCAATCTTTTCTGATATTGATGCATTAACCTCTCGGATTTGCGGGTTATGCTGCTATGCGGTATCCCGCTTCAAGTGATGCAAGGGGGTAGTAATTTATGCGTTTGACGATGATCGGGACGGGCTATGTGGGTCTTGTTTCCGGAACCTGCTTTTCCGAGTTCGGTCATGACGTTACGTGCGTAGATATTGATCCCAAGCGGATCGAGACGCTGGAAGCGGGGCGTATCCCGATTTTCGAACCGGGTCTGGAAGATTTGGTGCGGCGCAACGTGGAAGCCGGACGCCTCCATTTTACCGGAGACATCGCCAAGGGCGTTGCAGGCGCGGACGCGGTGTTCATCGCGGTGGGCACGCCGTCGCGGCGCGGCGATGGCCATGCGGATCTGAGCTACGTTTACGAAGCGGCGCGACAGATTGCGGCAGTCGTTACCGGGCCATGCGTCATCGTCAACAAGTCGACCGTGCCGGTCGGCACCGCACGCGCGGTCGAAAAGATCATAGCGGACACGGGCGCCGCCTATCCGATCGAGATCGCTTCCAACCCGGAATTCCTGCGCGAGGGATCGGCAATCAACGACTTCACCCATCCCGACCGCGTTGTCTGCGGCGTTAACAGCGAGCGCGCCCGCCAGGTGATGCGCGAGATCTATCGCCCGCTGTTCCTGCGCGAAACGCCGATCTTCTTCACCAACTGGGAATCGGCCGAGCTGATCAAATATGCCGCTAACAGCTTCCTTGCGGTGAAGATCGGTTTCATCAACGAGATGGCGGATCTGTGCGAGAAGGTGGGCGCGAACATCCAGGATCTTGCCAAGGGCATCGGCATGGACAAGCGTATCGGGGACAAGTTTCTGAACCCCGGCCCTGGCTATGGCGGCTCGTGCTTTCCTAAGGACACGCTGGCGCTGCTGAAAACGTCGCAGGATTATGGCGCGCCGGTGTCGATCGTCGAGGCTACGGTGTCGGCCAACGACGAACGCAAGAAGGCGATGGCGGCCAAGGTGATCGCGGAATGCGGCGGTGACGTATCGGGCAAGACGATCGGCGTGCTCGGCCTGACGTTCAAGCCGAACACCGACGACATGCGCGATGCGCCTTCGCTGGTGATCGTGCCCGAGCTGATCAAGGCGGGCGCCAAGGTGAAGGTGTTCGATCCCGAAGGGCGCCACCAGGCCGAGCCGATGCTGCCCGGGGTAGAATTCGTCCCCGGGCCTTACGAGGTCGCGGCGGATGCAGCGGCGGTCGTGCTGCTTACCGAGTGGAACGAGTTCCGCGCGCTTGATCTCGCGCGCGTCCGCGACAGCATGGCGACCCCCATCTTCGTCGATCTGCGCAACGTCTATCGGCCAGATGAAATGCACGAACTCGGATTTAAATACTCCTCCGTCGGAAGGATGTGATCCCTTGAGCAAGGGCGGCCGGCTTCCCATCTCCAGCTCCGTTTAGGAGAAGAAGATGGCAGAAGAATTCGCGACGCTGGCCGGTGGCTGCTTCTGGTGCACCGAAGCGGTATTCAAGGATGTGATCGGCGTCAGCGCTGTCGAGAGCGGCTATATTGGCGGCACCGTCGCCAACCCGACCTACAAGCAGGTTTGCACGGGCAATACCGGGCATGCCGAGGCGATCCGCGTGTATTTCGATCCGGACGTCGTCAGCTACGGCGAACTGCTCGACATGTTTTTCGCCACGCACGATCCCACCCAGCTCAACCGTCAGGGCAATGACCTGGGTACACAATACCGGTCTGCCGTCTTTCCACATTCGCCCGAACAGGACGCCGAGGTTCGCGCGGCGATCGAACGTGCGACGGCCGACTGGCCGAAGCCGATCGTGACAACCATCGAGCCTGACACGACATGGTATCCGGCGGAGGATTATCACCAGGATTACTGGGACGGTGAAGGCCAGCGCAATCCCTATTGCCTGGCGGTGATTCCACCGAAATTGCAGAAGCTGCGCAAGAGTTTTGCGGAACGCGTGAAGGCTTGAGCCGCCTAACGCGGGGCGGCGGCGCGCTTCAAGCGGTCGTTGATGGCGATGCCCAGGCCTTCATCGGGGATCGGGGCAACCGCGATGGCATGCCGGGGCGAGGCGTCCGCCTCGTGAAGCAGGTCGAAGAGTCGAGCGGCTGCCTCGACCAGATTTCCGGTGGCGGACAACGTAACGTTGCCGCCGATACTTCCAAAGCCGATCAGCCATTCGCCATCGAACGCGTTCTTCGCGTTGAGGCGTAGCGGCTTCGACGGGGCATAATGGCTTGCGAGCTGTCCCGGGGCGGTAATCCCGTCGTCTGGATGGGGTGCCGTCACGCTCAAACCCGAGAATTCGGACAATTGTTCGCTCGTGATCGGCCCAGGGCGGAGCAGGACCAGCGCGCCGGGCTTGACGGCGACAATCGTGGATTCGAGGCCATGTTCAGTGCCGCCGCCATCAATGATCAGCGGGATTCGACCGCCCAGCGATTGAAGCACATGCTCCGCCCGGGTGGGGCTGATCGTGCCGCTTGCGTTGGCGGACGGAGCGGCGAGGGGCAGGCCCGTGGCTTCGAGCAGCGCCTGCATTGCCGGATGGGCGGGGATGCGCAATGCCACGGTTCGCAGGCCGGCCGTGGCAAGCGACGCCATCGGAGCGTCGGGTGCCAGCGGCAGGACGAGGGTCAGGGGGCCGGGCCAGAAGTGCTGGGCGAACGTTCGTGCCGTGTCGTCAAACCGGCCGATCGTTTCTGCTTGCGCGACACTGGCGATGTGAATGATCAGCGGATTGAACGACGGGCGGCCCTTTGCCGCGTAGATGCCCGCGACGGCGTCCCCGGAATCAGCGCGCGCGGCGAGCCCGTAAACCGTCTCGGTGGGGAGGGCGACTGGAAGATCTTCGATGATATATTGGGCGGCCCGGGCAATCGCCGATGGCGTAAAGGGCGCGACCGCAGTTTCGAAATGAGCGCCCGCATAATTCATCCCGCCGCGCTAATCCGTTGCCGACGGCGGGGCAAGGGGGCCGGGGTCCTGACCCTAGGCGGGTATGGATGTCTTGCGACGTCCGGTCGAACGTGCCAGCAATTCCTCGGCATCCAGTCCGAGCCGCTCGATCATCGCACTGATGTGCGGCCAATATATTTCCAGGAAGCGCTGCCGTTCGTTCACGAAGAGACGCTCGGTCGCGCCTTCCGCCAGGAACATGCCGATACCGCGCTTTACGACGATCAGTCCTTCTTCCTGAAAACTCTGATACGCCTTTGCAACGGTGAGCGGATTGGCACCATGTTCGTGCGCGAAACTGCGCAGCGAGGGCAGCATATCACCATCCTGGTAGTTACCCTCGAGAATCATGGCGGCGATGCACGCCCGCAGCCGCAGATATGCCGGACTATTCTCTCCATCCATGACCGCTATACTAGCATAAGGCACCGCCCGATCAAGCGGACGGTGGGGTCCACGTTTGTACGACGCTTCCAAATTCGGGACGCGGACGTTCCTCCAGCGGTCGCGACGGGCTACCGATGAACATGAAACCCGCAATGCGGGTGCCAGGGCCGCCAAACAGATCGCGCACCGCGTTGGAATAGGCCGCCCATCCGGTAAGCCAGCAGGCTGTAAAACCAAGCGCGTGCGCCGCGGACAGCAGGTTCATGCAAGCCGCACCGGCGGACAGCTCCTGCTCCCACACGGGAATCTGGCTGTCCGTCCTGGGAACGGAAAGCACGATGACAAGCGAGGGTGCCTGATGGGCGAACTCG
>Ga0105249_10000584_pt1 | contig 33342 bp, 30 predicted proteins | sample KBSS44metaG_FD_81522 | JGI IMG/M metagenome (GOLD analysis project Ga0105249, IMG submission 81522) | Switchgrass rhizosphere microbial communities from Kellogg Biological Station, Michigan, USA - KBS S4-4 metaG | ecosystem: Host-associated > Plants > Roots > Rhizosphere > Soil | place...
CTAAACCACCATAAATCGAATAATCATAGGCACTTATTTTAACAACAGCAGGCAATCCAGGACGAAGAAAAGCCACATCCTGTGGGCGTATATAAGCTTCAACCAAAAGTTTGTCATCTAAAGGAACAATTTCTAAAATATCTTGTCCTGCATTGACCACACCGCCCACTGTATTAATTTTAATATTTTTCACAATACCGCGAAGTGGTGCTTGAATAAATGAACGATCAACAGGATCCGCACGCATTGCCATATTTTCTCGCGCCTGTGCCAATTCAGCTTCTGTTTTTACCAACTCATTATTCGCATCGGTTAAATAGCGATTTTTCCGATCTAAAATTTGCGCACCTAGATCTGCGGATTGTCGTTGCATACGCAATACTTCCACATTTGAAACCAATCCCTGCTGTGCCAGCGGTTGGGTAATCGAAATCTCATGATCCAAGAAACTTTTACTGGCTTTTAATGCTTCGATCGCATCGACCATCGACTGTCGTCTTACCTTATAAGCTTGATATTCTCTTTGCTTTAATTCGCTTGAAATCTCTTGAGGAAATATCGGCTTCGTCTCTGTAGTTTCCGCTTTCAGCCGTGCTGCAATTGCGGTTAAATTTTCAACCTTAGCCTCGCTCTCTCTTAAAATAGCAGAACTGCGAGTATCATCTAGTTTGAGTAGAATTTGATTTTTTTCAACAACATCCCCTTCTTTTACTCTCATTTCCATGATAATCCCAGGGTCTAAACTTTGAATAATTTGCTCACGACTACTAGAGATAATACTTCCTTGACCTCGCGTCACCTCTTCTAAGGTACTGTTATACGCCCAAATTAAAAATACGACGATTAACACGAATAGCAAAACAATTACCGCAAAATAGCCATAGTGTTTTTCTTGCTGTAAGGCGCCATTCAAATCGTTTAACAGCTTCAAATCAGATTGGCTGATTGGGGGCTGTTTAGTTTGTTTTTTCATTTCTTTCACTTACTTAATCTGCATAATCATAACAACATCGTTTCTCATCCGACCAAATCTTGACGTTTAAAGCATCAGATTATTTACGGATCCGAGCACTTACACTCACCCGATGAACTTTGGGTTTTACAGAAGGAATATTTTGCGGCTGTTGTTGAACTAATTTGGCAAGAATCTCTTCTTTAGGACCATCCATCTTAATGGCACCATTTTCCATCACAATAATACGATCAACCAATGCAAGGACTTGAGGACGATGAGTAACCACCAATAATGTTCTTTGTTTTGCCCAGTTTTGAAGCGCATCTAAGGCAGATAATTCTGTTTCTTGATCTAGTCCAGTGGTGGGTTCATCAAGCAGAACAACTTGTGGATCACGTAAGGTTAATCTTGCTAAAGCAATGAGTTGCTTTTGCCCGCCAGATAACCCTAAGCCATTTTCACCGAGTTGCATGTCTAAGCCTTGCGGATGCTGATTAATCACCTTATCGAGGCCAAACTGATGTAAGACATGCATTAACTGTTGATCAGTTGAAAAATGATCAGTTCTTGCCAATTCGAGATTGTCCCTAAGCGTACCCAAAAATAAGCGAGGGCTTTGGCTAAGTAAACTGACTTTGCTTCGTAAATCACTTGGGTCGATTTGACGTATATCAATATTGTCTAAAGTAACATGACCTGCATTGACCTCATAAAGACCACTTGCGAGTTTTAATAAAGTACTTTTTCCACTCCCAATATGTCCCAAAATGGCAACTTTTTCACCTGAGTTAATATTTAGGGTTGTGTCTTTGACTGCTGGTGCTGCATCTCGTTGATATTGAAATTGGATATGCTCAAAAGCGATCTGACCTTCGACCGATGCTAAACTGATATATTGACGGCTAGGATCGCGCTCAATAGGTCTTGCAACAATATTATTAATCCCTTGTAAGGCCAATTTGGCTGACTGAAATTTAATCGCCAAACTGGCTATTTGGGATAATGACGCAAGTGCTCGACCAGATAAAATCACCGAAGCAATCAAAGCCCCCATGGTAATTTTATAATCGGGATTACTGCTGTGAATTAAATAAGTCCCGAATACCACCAAGAAGATAGTATTTAACTGCTGCATACTTACGGCAAAATTCACCACCAAATTACTTAAATTTCGAACTTTAATCGAAGATACAGAAGTTTTTGCAGTGAAATTATCCCAACGTTGTTGCGCCCAATTTGTGGCATTATTGGTTTTTAACGTCTCGATTCCATCAATTGCTTCAACTGCCAAGCCTTGTCTTTGAGATGACTCCTTCATAGATTCATTGATATAGCGAGCCAATGGTCTTTGCACAAAGAAGCCCACTGCAATCATAATTGGGATTAAGGCCAAGGGCACAAAGGCCAGCTTGCCACCGACTAATCCAATCACACTGATAAATAAAAATAGAAAAGGCAAATCAACAATGGTCAGTAAACTCGCACTGGTCATAAACTCGCGAACCGCTTCAAACTCACGTAGATTATTGGCATAGGCCCCAGCCGAACTTGGACGATCGACCAAACGTAACTGCATAACGCGTCTAAAGAGTGCCGAGCTAATAATTAAATCTGCTTTTTTACCTGCAATATCAGTTAAATAAGAACGAGTTAATTTAGAAATAAACTCAAAACTAATCGCGATGATCACACCAATACTTAACACCCATAATGTTTCAAAAGCTTGGTTTGGAATAACACGGTCATATACATTCATAACGTATAGTGAACTTAATAAAGCTAAAAAATTAATCATCAGTGTTGCCAATACAACTTGATAATAATATTTTCTAAATCGCCAAATCACCTTCCAAAACCAAGCTTTAGGCAAATGATATTCAGGTAAATCAGAACGCAAATCTGATTGAACTTTTGGCTTAATAAACCAACAAAATCCTAAGTACAATTGTTCCAACTGCATTGCAGTGATGACTTTGGTCATCCCATCTGTTTGCAATAAATGATAAGTCCGTTTGTCAGCATGATATGTAACTTCGGTAATCACCGCAGCTTCTTCATTTTTTAATAAGATCGTGGCAGGTAAAGCAAGTGTTGGAATATCTTGTAAAGATCGCTTCGACAATTGGTTATCAAAACCATAACTCCGTAAAACCTCTGTGAGCGTGCCATAATCAATCTTTAAATCTTGATCACGCCCAACCCGCGCCAATAAAGCAGCTTGACTAATCGGACTACCTAATAATTTAGTCGTTAATGCGATATGTGAAATAATAGATTTCATGTTGTTCTACTTAAATAAATACTTTGAAAATAATCGGGAAACCAAGTTAGTTTGTGACACCAGCCCACTGACTGATTTTGGCTTGAGCCAATAAATACTCTAAAGTCGCAGCTCTAAAATCATTACGAGCTTCCACTTCTGTTGCTTCAATATTTGCAAGCTCGTTATAAGCATCAAGTACATCAATTAATGTCCGGCGAGAGATTTTGAATTGTTGTTCATAAACCCAAACGACTTTTTGTTGAACATCAATATATTGATTCACTAATTTAACGCGTTGTTCATTTTGAGACATATCGAACATGGCTGTTCGACTACGTTCAATTGTATCGCGTAAGCTTTGTTGCATACGCGACGCTACAGCGATCTTGGTTTGATTTTTCTGTGAGATCTTATGCTTTGAACCTTGGTTAAAGATGTCCCATGACATTCTTAAATAGATTTCTTTATTATCTGGACTTGCCGTCCCTTCTAAATTAATACTTGGCATTTGAGCCGCTTTAGACACTTTAATATCTTCAAGTGCACTTTCATGTTCTGCTTTTTGTGCTAAATAACTGGGTATTTGATCAACTTCAGCACGATGGTATTGGGTAATAAAATCTTGAGATGTCATTCCATAAAAAGGATCAACAATCGTATCTGGTGCTAAAAAATCTTGCGTGTAGACTTCTAATCGACTCACAGTTAAACCTAAAGTGCGCCGTAATTCAGCAATACCAGTTTCTACTTTTAGTCGACGAGCCTGAGCTTGAGCCAACTCACTGAGTCGACCAGAATCATGTTGCACAATAATATTTAAATCATGCAGCATTTTATCGTGACGTTTTAAATTTCGTTCTGCAACAACCAAAGACTCTTTAGTCCTTAATGCGGTTAAATACAATGTACTGATTTTATAACCAAGGTCTTCTCTGGTTTGTTCAGCAGTATATTGATAATAAGCTTCCTTTTTCTTATCTCGATCAACGGCTGCTTCGATCCCACCCCAAGCATAAACATTGACTGTTGCGCGTAGGCCAGGTGCAAAATGCGTTTCTCGCGCATTACTTTCATATTTATGTTGTTGACCGAGTACTTGAGTCCCTATAGCACTGACAATCGGATAATGTTCAGCCTTAGTCGTCTGCATCGTACTATGTGCAAAAGACACATTTGCCTGAGCCTCCTGTATCACAGGATCATTGACCAGCGCTTGTTTGAGTATCTCTTTTAACGTCGCTGCATGTACCAATGGGCCATGTATTGCCAACATCCCTATAAAACACAGAGATATTGACCGCGTCAGTTTTCTATTCATTTGCATTGATGAGTTCTATCGGCTACCAGAAATACAATCAATGGCTATAAAAAATAACCATTTGTTTTAACTGTATTTTTAATAAATTTGCATTGAAGTATTATTTAAATGTGGCATAGCACCATCATGTGCGTGCCATACCACACTAAAAAACCCAGATAAATATACAAAAAGCATTCGCTACAGGATGTAGAAAATGCTTTTTGTGCGGTTTAATTAGACTTAAATTAAGTTAGGCTGCTCAACACTGAGTTGCTCTAAATGTTGTGAGACATTGATATGGTTTGTATTCACAGCTTCGGCTGGATTTGGCGTATTGGCAAAGCCATCTAAAGTATGACCAACTGCATTAAAAACCTCTAAATGATCCAACTGATTACTCATGCTCAGTGCTGTTTTATTGGCACTTGCTTCAGGAATTAATTGAATGTCAATGAGCAATTTATCACTAGATTTATCGCCATCTTTATCGACAAGTGTAAATGTAAACTCTTCTTGGGTTTTACCTACAGGACGAGTCGGGGCTGGGTTATAGCTAAAGTCACCAAACTTATCTGCTGACATGTTTAATTTAAAGCTACCACCGATCTCTGTTTTCACCATCAGTACACCATTACCAGCATCTTGCCAAATACTCGCATTGCTATTGCTACTGGTGATTTGGTTTGTTGCATAGTCATAAGTATAGTCATACCCATCAATCTGAATGATTAACTGACCAGCACCATCGGCTCCGAAAGATGAAACAATATTGCCCACATCATCCGTACGAATAGATCCCTGAGTATCAGTAGCTTCTGGAACCAACTCAGACATAATACCGCCGAGATCAGACATATCTTTCAAAATAATAATGTCACTCGAACCATCTTTGTTGGTGCCTTTTTCGCCATCAAAAGCAATTGGTTTTAAGAAATCTGCACCCTCATCCATTTGAGGACCAATACCAATCGCAATAGATTTTATGTTTTGTTCTTTTAAGAACGCTGTCCACTTATCTTCACCGATATCGATATTTTGATTGCCTGGTTCATAATTTGATGGTGACGTTGGTTGGATACCACGCACTCCATCAGTGCCATTACCAAAGTTTGGAATACCATCACTGACAAAGAGTAAACTATTGTTCACCTTCGCGCCGTCCACACCGACAACTGGACCAGTACCTTGATTATTCAAATAACTATGAATAACCTCTTGTAAAGCCGCATCGTAGTTGGTATCTACACCAATATCTGTTGGTCGAGTACCAAAATTATATAATCCTTTTACAATTTTCTTGGCGTCGTCTAATGACACCCATGTATCTGTTTGACCAGGTAGCGAAAGATGCTTGGCTAATTTTGAGAAGCCAATGATATTCACTTTCACGTCTCCATTGCCTGGGGCTACACTGTCAAGTTGCTCCTGATACTTATCTAGCATCGTTTCAATCGCTTCGACAGCTGCGTTCATACGCATTTTCTCGCCACCATTTACTGGATCTGGAATACCGCTATCTCTTGCACCCATACTGCTAGAGAGATCCAGACTAATGATCACGTTCGCATAAAAAGTCGTCTCACCATCTGCAACTACAGATATTGGCGCTGCTACTGATTTATCATCTTCCACAGTAATAATGAGGTTAGCATCGCCAATATTGGTATTGATACTAAAATCAAGATCTAAACGTTCACTGTTCTCACCAACATGATCCACTGGCGCTTTAAGACCAATTTCATAAGGAATTGTGGTTTTACCATTGCTGGTCACTGGTGTACCCAAAGTAATCTACATCACTTCTTGACCGCTTGGCGTCGTTCCAACTAAGCCGCCATTTGCTGTTTGAGTCCAGTTTATTGTCTCACCACCAGAAGTGACATCCACTGTTGGCAATGTCATTAAGATATCGCTAATGTCAGCATTGCTTGGGTTATCTAAACTCAATTCACCATTTACAACAGCGGCTGTTAAACCATCTCCTAAATCAGCTTCTTTGAGTATCTCGGTTAAGGTACCTGTAGGGCTTATATCTAAAGTTACATGAGCTGGATCAGATACATTGCCCGCTTTGTCTTTGACTGTATATTCAAATTCATCTGGACCAACATAACCCTTGTTTGGGGTATAAGTCACTTCACCTGTGATTGGATCAACACTAACAGTACCGTTCTGAGGCTGTTTCGTGATCACTACAGTGCTTGGATCTAAATCACCATCTTTATCTGTATCGTTCGAAGTCACATCAATAATGATTGGTGTGTTTTCTTTGGTGTTAGCACTGTCATCAACTGCAACTGGATTAGCGGTGATATCAATTACCACCATCGCAGGATCAGAAACATTGCCAGCTTTGTCTTTGACGGTATATTCAAACGCATCTGGACCGACATAACCTTTGTTTGGGGTATAAGTCACTTCACCTGTGATTGGATCAACGCTGACCGTACCATGCTGTGGTTGTTTGCTGATCACCACAGTGCTTGGATCTAAGTCACCATCTTTATCAGTGTCATTTGCAGTCACATCAATGATGATTGGGGTATCTTCTTTAGTGTTAGCACTATCATCAACCGCAACAGGATTGGCGGTGATATCAATTACCACCATCGCAGGATCAGATACATTGCCAGCCTTATCTTTGACTGTATATTCAAATGCATCTGGACCGACATAACCTTTGTTTGGGGTATAGGTCACTTCGCCTGTGATTGGATCAACGCTGACCGTACCATGCTGTGGTTGTTTCGTAATCACTACAGTGCTTGGATCTAAGTCACCATCTTTGTCAGTGTCATTTGAAGTCACATCAATAATAATTGGGGTATCTTCTTTAGTTTCAGCGCTGTCTTTTTCTGCGATAGGAACATGCTGAGGATGTTCAATTACAGGAGATTTTTTATTGTTATCATGACCTTGACCAATAGCCACTGCCGCTATCGGAACCAAAGCCAATAACCATAATGGATTAAAGGCCCAAAATGCTGCAACTTCTTCACCACCTAAAGCCTGATCAGCTTCAACTTGATCCGCAAGCAAACTCACGGCATCACTTTTTTCTGCACTTTCTGGGACATAAGGGTAATATTTGCCATTTTCATGCTGACCGATCAGTAAGTTAGACTCCCCTTCTGAATAGCCCAACTCACCATTTGCAGCATAATAGTTTTCAATAATCAGATCTGGCTGATCAACATCTCCACCTTCGAAACTAATCCACAAATCCTTATCATGGCGTTTAGTCGCAATATTTTCTGGCCCAAATGAAGTCTCTTTATCGGTAAACTCATAATGAACATTTGCTTTTGCAGCAATTTTTAATGGTTTCCCTTGAGAACCACGACCAAACTCGCCCCCTTCAATATTCAAGGTATCAAGTGTTGATTTTTTAGCATTAATTTTGAGAACAATATTCTTTACAGTCACGTTTATTTCCTTAATTTCAATAATTAAGCATTAATTAATAGAATCAAAATACTAAGTTTTGAAATGAAGCGTAATTACGGCTGAGTACCATAAAGAAGGATCTCAACTCGCCGATTGGGCTGATTACATGCCAAACGCGCAGTACGATTTTGAGTATGTTTTTCAGAACAATCTGTGATCAATAAATTTGTTTTACCACGGCCTTCGGCAGCAATTAAATCAGCAGATAAACCATAATTTACCATCATATTTTTTACACTTTGCGCGCGATGTGCTGACAACACTTGGTTATAACTTTCCGTACCATCTGGATCTGTATAACCAATAACATCTATATGGCTAATCTCGGCTGTTTCATTACGAATGGCATCTGCAACATCCTTAATTTCTTGTTTACCCTGAGTTAACATATTTGCTTCATCTGATTTATCAAACTGAAACAAAGCGCCAGCTTGTAATGTAAATTTCTTCAACATTTTAACGGTAGGCTTACACTTTAAATCGCGATCAACACGTGGCAAGGTATGGACTTGTTCTTTTAAATGCTGCTGAGCATTTTTAATTTCATCTTCATTCATTGCTAAGAAATAAGTCTGCCCATTCTGATCCAGACTCACACGTAAATAGGTCGTTTTTTCGAGAGGTAAATTATAGTATTGCCCGCCTTTTTCTTTGGTTGCATAGCGATCTTTGACATCCGTTTCAATTGCAACCAACTTTTGGTTATCAGGACAAACTTCAAGCTCTTTATAAGCATTGGGTAACAATGAAGCCAAATATTCTCCACCTACAAAAATATTTACCGCTTTTCCCTCAATTTTCTCATCACGAACAAAAACAACATTTGCTTTATTTTTATTTACTTTTTCATTAATTTTTTGATTTTCAAAGTTATGCCACTTTTCAACAGCCGTACCATTACTACCACCTTTTACAGCACATCCAGACAAGATTGAGCTGAGGAGTAGTGTTGTGACCAACAAGCCTTTATTTGTGACCATCATTAAAATTTGTTCCTTACAGAATTTAAAAGTAAAAAACCTCTACAACGAAACGTTTAAGCTTCGTAGAGGTTGCACATAAAAACCTTTTAGACAGCGAAACCAATACTTTAAATTTCAGTAAGGCTGCCTAAAAACACGTTTTTTCGTGACATATTTCACGGTTTAATATTTAAGGTACGCAAAAATAATGAATTAAGATTCATACGTCAAATGATAAAAATTTGCCTTTGGGTTAAAATAATTCACCTGAAAAAACATAAGGTTAAATATTGATCTTTAAATATATTTTGATTTAGAAAGCAGTATCTATTTTAAAATTTTTATTTAATATTTCACATGAATTATAAAATATATGACAGCGAGCAATAAAGTGATGAACTTAGATAAGTCATTAACAGGTTTTCAATTATCTAAACTTCATACATTTGAAGTAGCTGCAAGGCATGAGTCTTTTTCATTAGCGGCAAAAGAGTTATGTTTAACACCTAGTGCTGTTAGCCACCAAATCAATTTATTAGAGAAAGAACTCAATATAAAACTATTTTTACGCTTACACCGTAAAGTTGAACTCACGGCTGAAGGCAAGCACATTTTTTGGGCATTGCAGTCTTCTTTAGGTCATCTCAATACTGAAATTAAGGCCATCCAAAATCAAACTTTATCTGGACCACTCACGATTTATGCTAGGCCATCGATTACACAAAATTGGTTGGTTCCCAAACTGTCTGACTTTATACAGCGCTATCCTTTTATTGAATTGTCCATTTTGACTGGCAATGAAAATGTTAATTTGCAACGAGAAGGGATAGATTTAGCACTTTATTTTGATAACCAACCCTGCCCGCAATTGAATTATCAATACTTAATGGATGAACATATTTTACCTGTATGTAGTCCTGAGTATGCTGAAAAATTCAACCTTGTAGACAATTGGCAGAATTTAAACCAGTGTACTTTACTTCACGACAGTCATGCATGGTGTAATAAGACAGGAACGGGTGAATGGGACAGTTGGGCCGCACATTTTAATATCAATATTGATACCCCTTCAGCGCTTTACTTCAATCGCTCAGACCTCGCCTCAATTGCTGCCAAAAATAACCTTGGAGTGACAATGGGAAGAAAACGATTGGTTGAAAAAGCCATTAAAAATGGCGAACTAATCGCACCATTCCCCGATCATTTTTTACTCTGCGAGCAACATTACTATATCACTTCACTGAAAGATCGCCACTGGCCAAAAATTGAGGCCTTTAGTCTATGGCTCAAAAATCAAACCATGAGTCAGAACTAAATGACTTGTTAACAAACCATAATCAAATCAATACTGTACTCATTTATAAATCGATTACCTTCTGCTTTTAAATGGGTTTATATTCACATACTTAAAAATCGTCAGAAAGATATCCTTGATCCACTCTGACGAAACATAGATTTTTTATACAAATAACATTCACTGAGAAGAGGACATTTGCATAACCGATAACGTTTTATTCATTACGTTCTTGTTCATATTCTAAAATTGCCTCTTTTGCAATACGAAAACTATCGACTGCCGCAGGTACACCACAGTAAATAGCAACTTGCAAAAGTACTTCACGAATTTGAGTTTTAGATAAACCATTTCTCAATGCACCTTTAACATGTAATTTTAATTCATGTGGGCGATTAAGCGCAGAAATCATCGCAAGATTAATCAAACTACGTTCAGGCTTACTCAGTTCATCACGTCCCCAAACGGCACCCCAGCAATATTCCGTAACCAGCTCTTGTAAAGGTAAATTAAAATCATCGGCATTATTGATGGAGTAATTTACATAGGCCTCGCCCAACACTTGTTTACGAATTGCGAGGCCTTTTTCAAATTTGTCATTGCTCATGTATTTAATCCTCCGAATAAGGTGTATTTAATTTCAAGATAATCTTCAATTCCATATTTAGATCCCTCACGGCCTAAACCTGACTGCTTCATTCCGCCAAAAGGAGCAACTTCATTTGAGATGAGCCCCTTATTGATTCCAACCATGCCATATTCAAGCTGTTCACTCATACGCCAAGCCCGTCCTAAATCTTTGGTATAGCAATATGCAGCTAAACCAAATTCCGTGGCATTTGCCATATCTACGGCTTGTTGTTCGGTTTCAAATTTAAATACGGCGGCAAGAGGACCAAATGTTTCTTGTGTAGCAACATCCATGTCTGCATTGGCATCAGCAATAATAGTGGGTTGATAAAACAATTCGCCTGCATGATGTCGTTTACCGCCTGTAACCAAACGCGCCGATTTGGCTAATGCATCTGCAACATGCTCTTCGACTTTTTTAACAGCATTGCTATTAATTAAGGGACCAATTTCAATCCCTTGATCTAAACCATTACCAATTTTTAAAGCGTTCACCTTTTCACTTAATCCAGCAATAAATTTGTGGTAAATCCCAGCTTGTACCAGAAAACGATTGACACAAACACAGGTTTGACCTGCATTGCGATACTTTGCAATCAGTGCACCTTCAACCGCTGCATCTAAATCGGCATCATCAAAAACAATAAACGGCGCATTTCCCCCTAATTCAAGAGATACTTTCTTTAAGGTCTGTGCTGAACGTTGATAAAGCAGCTTTCCCACAGGGGTAGAACCAGTAAAAGTAAACTTACGCACCTCATGACTTTCAAAAATTGCACCTCCAATACTTACTGCATCACCAGTAATCACACTGAAAATATCAGCAGGCACTCCCGCCTGAACGGCCAAATCCACCAAAGCTAAAGCTGTAAATGGCGTTTCAGGTGCGGGCTTCACGATACACGGACAACCCGCTGCCAATGCTGGTGCAACTTTACGGGTAATCATTGCAGCTGGGAAATTCCAAGGCGTAATTGCTGCGACAACACCAATTGCTTGTTTCTGTACAACAATACGTGCATCGGTATAAGGACTTGGAATAACATCGCCATACACACGCTTCGCTTCTTCAGCAAACCACTCGACAAAACTGGCGGCATATAAAATTTCTCCTCTTGCCTCCGCTAAAGGTTTGCCTTGTTCACTGGTTAAAATAAATGCCAGCTCATCCGCCTTTTCAATCATCAGGTCAAACCATTTTTTTAAAATGATTGAACGATCTTTTGCGGTCTTGTTTTTCCACGCTGCCCAACCTGTAACAGCAGCTTTAATCGCCCGTTCAGCTTCTGCCTTGCCCATATTTGGCACGCTTCCAATTATTTCTTGTGTTGCTGGGTTATAAATATCAGTGCTTTGATGACTATCGGCATCACACCATTGACCAGCAACGAAAGCCTGTTGATGGAAAAGTGGCATTGCATTAAGTTGCATACAAATTATCCTTGTTAGACTCTGGTATGGGGAAATAGATCATCAAATCAGTCGATCAATGATCTATTTCTCACCATCTTGTATGATGACATACCAAAAGAATCGTGAAAAAATTTTTCGGTTGCCCGAATGTGATTTGCTTTGTTTTAGAAATAATAGAATAAAGTCAAATTCAACAACTTATTCCATTTGTTATCATCACCCTGCGCCAGTGATGAAATATTACCGCCAATAAATGGATCATTTTTACTCACGATATATTCAGCAAGCAAAGAAAGCTGTTTATGATCAATCGAGACACCTAAAATATTACGCGTAGAATCTTGTGATCCTGATAGATCTTTGTTGTAACGGCTGTGCATAAAATAAGGGGTAATATTGCCAATCTGTTGAACATCTTTAAAGGTATATCCAAGGTCAGCGGTATAATAAGTTGCTTTATTGGCAACAGCATATTCACTGTCATACGATCCCATCAACGAGGTATCAGGGTGAATCAGATCTTTATTGCTGATGTCATTTTCACCTCCTGTTAATGTCAGTCCTAAAGCACCATAATTGAGTTTGCTAAATACTGACCACGCTTTACGACGACCTGTTTGATTGGTCTTTTTATTGTCAATTTCTGAGATCCAGTATGATGCACCGATCTGTGTATTCAGCCCCTCAACAGCCAAAGGTATATCCTGCGTAATACGCCCAACCCACATATTTTTTTCCTGTAAATTGGTTTGTGACTCATCATCTGAACGCACATAATTCGCAGTATAACGCCCTGAATTAGGTGTATATGTTCCTGAATAATGACCACCATCTATAGCAAAATAACCTAAATCAAACTTGGTTGCTGTCGGCAATTCAGCATGATAGTTCACACCAACATTATGCACATCTTCCAACCCAGCAGTGGTATTGATACTACCAAATAGACTATTGCCCCAGAAACGTCCTGGACCAAATGGAATCGGTTGCATCCCAACTACAAGCTGATCGGTTTTATTGAGACGGTATCCCACATAAGCATCAATCATGGCCGAAAAGTCACACAGCCGTTCATATTGATAACATCTATACTCAGCATGCCCAAACAGATCCCCACGTGCATAATCTAGTTTGAGTTGTGCTGCATCAAAACGAATTTTTTGATCATCGGCATTTTCACCATACTGCTTAAGTTGGTAATTACCTCGCACATAACCAGATACCGTGAGCTGACCAGTTTCACTATTACGATCACCAAAACTGATTCCTGCATAGCTTGGCGAAATAAAAGCAACGAGAATTGAAGCAACGATCAGTTGTAAATTATTTTTTTTCATTTTGCAGATTCCTTTCTAATCCCCCTTTAATCTTTCCAAGATTAAATAGGTAATACACAACAAAACTAACCACCAAACCTATCACCCATGACACATCAACATCTGGAATAACGTTGGCGAAAGGTCCTGTAAAAAATGCATTGGTCAGGAATGGGATTTGAATTGCAATCCCAATAAAATAGGCGGTCAAAGCTTTTGCATTAAACTTGCCGTAAATGCCACCATCTTGAGCAAAAATAGAGTGAATATCATAGGATTTCTTATTCACCACATAGAAATCCAACAGGTTAATTGATACCCACGGCACCAAGATAAATAGCAAGGCAAAAACCACATTGAGGAAGAAACTAATAAAGTTACTGGATGCCCAAAGCGCAGTAAATGTAGCGAGAACAAGTACCGCAATAGATAAAACCACACGAATATTTTTACTTGGTATCCATTGACCGGCAAAGGTTTGAATCGATGTAATACAAGATAAGACCGCACCATATAAATTCATGGCATTGTGACCAATAATATTACAGAGGAATAAAATCATCAGTGCATAGCCAAACAATCCTGTCCCCGATTTGACCGCTTCCATTGCATCTGTAGTAGAACCTATACTGACTGCCACTGTGCCAAATACCATGGCAAAAATCGTTCCTAGAGATGCGCCCCAATAGGTAAAAATAAAAGGCTTAAAAATCCCAATACTTTTAGGTAAATATCTTGAATAATCTGAGGTGTAGGGTGAAAAACTAATTTGCCAAACAGCGCATAAACCAAACATGGCAAACCAGCCTTTCATATTAAAAGCACCTTTTGCCAAGACATCTGCATTGATGTGTGGAAGCATAATCATCAGACCAATTAATAATGCGCCTCCCATAAACCACGTGCCAATCTTATTGAACTTATGAATAAGGTGATAACCCACTATACCAATCGTGGTTGCAGCAATTGCCCCAATCACCGTGGCCATCGGTACAGGTATTGCAGGTACAACGGTATGTAAAGTTTTGCCAGATAAAATAATATTTGAAATAAAGAACCCCAAATAAATCAGGGTGGTAAATAATACAACCAACAATGCACCATAACGCCCAAACTGTGCGCGGCTCTGGATCATTTGCGGAATACCCACTTGTGGTCCTTGAGCTGAAGTCAATGCCAAAATTGCGGCCCCAAAGAAATGCCCAGCACAAATTGCAATTAAAGCGCTGACCAAACTTAGATTAAACGTTAACATTGACATTGCACCGGTAATCACCGCTAAGGGTGCGATATTGGTACAAAACCACAGAGTAAAAAGATCCCGAACTTTTCCATGGCGTTCTGATGGATCGACATAGTCAATTGAATGGCTTTCTATCACAAAAGCATTTTTTTCATTTTGATTCATATCCTTAATCTCTCTTTGAGGAATTCATTTTCCTCAATATCAATTTATTTGTGAGCATAAACCTAGGTTTCACAACCTGCCTTGTCAGAACCATAGCGAGATGACCTGACCTTTATTGCTCTTATTCTGTACATTGATTTTCAGCAGTTTTAATCAATCATTAAAAAAAGATAAAAATGCTCCAGTTGATGCTTTTTAAAAGCTCAACAAAAGGTATTTTTAAACCGCAGTAAAATTTATGGGATTTCAGTGTTGTGCATATATTTTCATCCTTGAAGTTAAAATTTCTAAATCAGACCTTTTAAGATTTATCGCATCACAAAAGGATCATCAATAGGTTCATCTGAAGTACGTAACCAAACGGTTTTTGTCGTGGTGTAATCGAATACCGCCTCAAAACCACCTTCACGACCATGACCAGATAAACCATGACCACCAAAGGGTGCGAGTGGTGAAACTGCCCGATAGGTATTCAACCAAACAATGCCTGACCGAATCGCTTTGGTCATCCGATGAGCACGACTTAAGTTATGGGTAAATATCCCAGCGGCAAGTCCATACGCAGTATGATTGGCTGTTTGAATTGCTTCCGCTTCAGTGCGAAAACTAACCACCGACAATACAGGGCCAAACAATTCAGTCATGACACAATCGGCCTGCGGAGCATCACTACAATCTAGAATCGTAGGTGGATAGTAATAACCTGCACGATCAATGGCTTGCCCACCTGTGAGTAGTTGTGCACCCTGCTGAATTGAACTTGCCACCACTTGCTCAATCTTCTGGCGTTGAGCTAAAGTACACAGTGGACCAAATTCCGTTGCCATATCATCCGGCAAACCAATTTTGATCCGTTGAACCCGCTCAACCAAACGTTGAAGAAACTCATCTTTAATACTTTCTTCGATGAGCAAGCGTGAACCTGCAACACAACTTTGCCCCGTTGCGGCAAAAATCGCAGCGACTTGGGCATTTACAGCACTTTGTAAATCAGCATCTGCAAAAACAATAAATGGCGATTTTCCACCCAGTTCAAGCGATACTTTGGCAAGGTTTTCGGCGGAATTACGTACGATATGTTGTGCTGTTTCAGGACCACCAGTAAATGCCACATGCGCAACCTCAGGATGACGCGTTAAAACCGCTCCACATTCAGTTGCAAAACCCGTAATCACATTCACGACACCTGCTGGAAAACCAGCGTCATGAACCAAGCGAGCAAATGCCAGTAATGGTGCAGGCCCTTGCTCTGAGGCTTTTAACACAACCGTACAGCCTGCTGCTAAAGCAGGACCGACTTTGACAGCGGATAAAAATAATTGACTGTTCCATGGCACAATCGCAGCGACTACACCCACAGGTTCACGAATAGTCCAAGCTTGCATGTCTTGCTTATCAATCGGTAAATAGCGACCTTCTAGCTTGTCTGCAATACCTGCGTAATAACGATAATACTCAGCCACATAAGCAATTTGGCTTGAGGTTTCACGAATGATTTTACCAGTGTCATACGTTTCATACTGTGCAAGTTGCGGTGCAGCTTTTTCTATCAAATCCGCAAGTTTATAAAGCAATTTTCCACGTTGCGAAGCGGTTAAACCTGACCATGCCGCGTTTTGTAAAGCCTGAGATGCCGCAGAAACCGCACGATTAACCTCAGCTGTTCGAGCTTCTGGCATTTTTGCCCAAACCTGCCCAGTTGCTGGATTGATACTGTCAAATTGCGCAGCACCATTCTCAAATTGACCATTAATATATAACTGAAATGGAGAAGCCATACTCTTCTCTCCTATGCAAATGCTGGCATCACTTCATTAATCATGCGTTCTAATGAGGCTTTTTTACGTTCAAAGCTCATTCCTGTATCGATCCAGAAGGAATATTCGTTATACCCCATCGCCTCATAGACTTTCAGACGATCAATGACTTCCTGTGCCTGACCAATGACGTTATTTTTACGCATGGCTTCAGCTGTATAAAATGGATGTTGTGCGATTTCTTCTTGACTCAGTGGTGCAATAAGCCCTTGGGTAATTTCCCGCTCATTTTTAAACCACGCCCCAAAATAATTATAGAATGTATTCATTTCATCTGCTGCAAGCTGTGCATCTTGCTCACTGTCAGCAACGTAGGTATGCCGTAGTAACATAATTTCAGGACGAGCTACATCAGCAAACTTTTCACAAGCCGTATTGAAATGCCCCATCAACTTTTCGACTTCCTCATCACCTAAGTGCAAAGGTGTAACCTGTACATTACAGCCATTTTGTACTGCAAACTCATGGCTATTGGGATCACGAGCAGCAACCCAAATCGATGGATGTGGCTGTTGTAAAGGTTGTGGTGAAGCAGTGGTTTTCGGGAACTGCCAAAACTCACCCTTATGCTCATAATCGCCTTTCCATAGGTTTTTAATTGCAGGAATCATTTCGCGTAACCGCTGACCTGCACTCCATGCATCCATCCCCGGTACCATACGCTCATATTCAAATGAATATGCGCCTCGCGCTATGCCAATATCTAAACGACCATTGCAAATGATGTCTGCCATGGCAGCTTCACCAGCCAACTTTATCGGATGCCAAAACGGCGCAACTACGGTACCTGTGCCTAAGCGAACATTTTGAGTCTTGTTGGCAAGATCAACCAAATTAATAAATGGATTGGGTGCAATGGTAAAATTCATTGCATGATGTTCACCCATCCAAATCGCATGCATTCCGCCCCGATCAGCAATTTGGCAAAGCTCTATCATTTCATCATAAAGTTGCTTATGTGTTTCTTGATCAGAAACACGTTCCATGTGTACAAATAATGAAAAACGCATAGTTAAACTTCCTCTTTAACAATTTGACGAACCGTTCCAGTGGTTTGATTCCCGTAATAAACACCATAAGTTTTAAGATGATTTTCTTTGCGATAGCGCATTAACATACTTTCCAAAGCACTATCGACAAAAGTGAGTTGCTCAAGGTCATTTAAATCCACAAATTGACCTTTGTGGGCTTCAGGAATGGGGGTATTACATAAAAAAGCAATATATTGTTGTTGTGTAGTGATATCGTCGTAGACAGAATAAATAAAGCTTGGCGAAGCTTCAGGCTGGTAAACCGCAAAGATTTTCTCCAGTGCTTTTTCTGCACCGTCTTTATCTACAAGCAAATGTGGCAATGTCCATTTTTGCTCCGAGGTTTGCTCAAGCAAGATTTGGTTTTCATGACCGATTAATGCCATCATCATAACCTTCATACCAGAGATCACATCCGTTGATGATTTAGCGGGGGTAAAATAAGCACCACGGTAATACCCCAGTCCGGCAAAACCTGTTGAAGTAAAACCTTCTACCTTACCGATCAATACAGCATGATCTCCTGCATCAACAACTTGGTAAGTGGTACAGTCAAACCATGCACTCACTTGGTCAATAATCGGATTTTGGCAATTACTTTTGCGCCAATCCAAATTTGCAAAACGATCATCACTTGGTCGAGCAAAAGTATTGGAAATATCCTTTTGTTCTTCTGCTAAAATATTGATGGCAAAATGTGTTGCCTGTGCAAAATAATCATAATTGCTCGATGTCTTGGCAATGCTAACCAAAAGCAAAGCTGGGTCCAAAGACACCGAAGCAAAAGAGTTCGCTGTAAAGCCTAATGGTGTTCCATCGTCCTTACAGGTGGTCACTATGGTAACGCCTGTCATAAATGATCCAAAAGCATCACGTAGTTCCCGTATTTTATTTATTGTATCCATTTCACTCATTGCTATATTCCTTTATCAAGCAATTTAGACGCTGGTTTCCAACCATGCTTGCATTGCATTATTCACTTTATCTGGTGCAGTTAAATTCACCATATGTCTTTCATTTTCAATCACAATAGCCTTGGCATTTTGAGCTTGGCTGGCCATTTGTATTGCCATTTCTGCTGTAGAGTTAGGATCACCAGTCCCCGTGAGAATCAAAGCTGGACAGGTGATTTTTGACCAGGCATTGGCATAAATTGAATCACCTCGAGCAAAGGCTAAATAAGCAGTTGCATAGCCTGACAGATCGACCGCCTTTAACCAAGATTTCACTTTTAATGCAGCTTGGCGCTCTGCCTCACTGTCACCAAACCAACGTTGTAGTGGTGTTTCTATATCAAGCTGACCTGCTTTTATCGCTTCAGCGCGGTGAAGCACTGCATTCTTGGCTTTTTCTGAACGTTTATAAACACCATTCAATACCGCCATACGTTTCACCAAATTTGGACAAGTTGCACTTACACCTGTTGTAATCAGTGAACCCATTGAATGCCCAGCCAAATTGACAGCTCCGATATTCAGTTTTGTCAGAAACTCAATCATCCAATCCACAAAGGCCTGTAACGATGCATCATGGGCTAACTTTGTACTTTTCCCATGCCCGGGCATATCCACTGAGATCACGCGATAAGCTTTTGAGAAGAACTCAATTTGCGGATACCATGCCTCGGCTTGCATTCCAACACCATGAATCAGAACTAAAGGCTCTCCTTGACCCTGCTCAAAATAGTGAGCACGGCGATTATTTGACAGCTGCAGGGTTTTTGAGATCATGACCTAACTCTTCCAAATCTTGATAACGATCCCCAATACGATGATGTGGGCGACCACCTGTTGCAGCACCAATCACAATGACTAACTCATCAGCAGCTGGCGCATCTGGAATAGCAAACTGTAAGGTTAAATAATGAGAACGGCGCCCTTCATCATTTTTATCCATCATTGGAATTAAAATCGGTGCATTTGCAGGGCCACGGGTGTTGTTAAATGCAAGATATGATTTTGCCCCGACCGCACTACGGTAAGTATTTCCAAAATGTAGGGTATGAATTAGGGCTGATGCATGTTCAAGCTCACCGTTTAAACCCACCACTGCACTCTTACCAAATGCTTGTACTGCTTCACCAGAACCGACTTCATCCAAAATAAGCTTGGTTAAATGCTCACTCAGTACTGGTGCAATACGGCGAATTTCTGGGGAAAGATTTTCAACATAACCTTGTCCTGCCCACGGGTTTTGAATCACAGCTGCTGCTGCAACCATTTTTAAGGGTATAGGTGCATCCTTAGCACCATCGATATATGTGGTTTCGACATGAAGCACCGTTTTACGTATCAGATTCATTGTTCTTCCTTGCTGGTTAATTAATTTTGCAGCCCATATTATGGTATACCATAATACATAATGCAAAAAATGCAATAGTTTGCTATGCTATTTTTAAGCAAGGAACTTGTAACAAAATTGTGTATTCGCAAAATCAGGACTGATTAAACCTCTATGAATCTTAAAATTGAAAATCCACCCGTGACCTTGCGTGAGCTATGTTTAGACAAAGTTCGCAATGCCATCATTACTGGCTATTTTCCTTCTGGAAAAAGACTGGTTGAAAGAAGCTTATGTGAAGAACTGGGCGTAAGTCGCTCTGTTGTACGGGAGGTCATTCGTTATTTAGAAGCTGAAGGCTTGGTTGAAATTTTGCCAAATAAAGGGCCAATTGTTTCCTTGCTCAACTGGGATATTGCATCACAAATTTATGAAATTCGACTATTACTTGAACAGAGCGCAGTTGAAGATTGCACTCGAAACCTCACCCCGCAAACCACTGAAACACTAAAAGGTTTAGTGATTGAGCTTGAACATGCCTTTGCTGCTGATGATATTAATATGATTATTTCAGTTTCATCAAAACTCTATGAAACGATTTTTACCACAGCAAAACATCATATCGCCTTGGAAGTGGTACAACGCTTAAATGGTCGTATTAGCCGACTTCGCGCAATGACAATGAATTCAACTAAACGTGAAGTTTCAGGTTTTCAACGGATCAAAAATATATGTGAAGCGATTTATTTAGACCAAGATGCTGAAAAAGCCAAACAAGCTGTTGCTGCACATATTGCTGAAGCAGCATCAATTGCAAAAAATATTTTAAATACATAAAGGTTTAAGAAATTAAAGGATTAAAGCCATGTCTGCATACTGGATTGCGCACGTTACCATTCATAATTTAGAACAATATAAACAATACATGGCTTTAGCCCCCTTAGCGTTTGAAAAATATAATGCAAAATTTCTGGCGAGAGGTGGAAATTCTATTTGCATGGAAGGAAAATCTTATGAACGTCATGTCATTATTGAATTTGCTGATTTAGAAACAGCACAAGCTTGTTATCATTCAGAAGAATACGCTAAAGCAAGGCTTGCTCGTCAAGATTGTGCCGATGTCATGATTAGTATTGTGGAAAGTTTAAAATCTCTGGATTTATAAAGACCAAAAATGAATGTATTAAAACTGATAAAAATACTTTTTATCACAATTTACTTAAATCCACGCTCTTCACCATTAGACTGAATTTTAAAACGGTTCTTTAAATCAAAGAACCGTTTCGTAATACAGAGCCCTTAGAACTTAAAGCTATAATCTATATTTAAACGAGTTTCATTGGCTGAGTGAAAGACCATATTGGTTGGCATATCATTTCGGTAATGAGAAAAACGTGCTCGCATGCCTAAGCCTTTTAACTTCCCTTCTGGGATTTTATAAGCTAAATCCAGCTCCATTGATTCTTCTTTAAATCGTTTATCGCCATAACTAAGTAAATCAATATCTTGTCCTTTGGCATAGCGGGTCATAAAACGCAGTCCATTGAGAGAAATATCAGCTAGTTTTACATTTTTAAAATCATATTCATAACGCAGTGAATAGACTTTCTCGTCTTTATTGGAATAATCCGAGCTCATAAAATCAAGCACCACTGGACTTTCTGTTCCCGATAAAAATGGTAAGCCTGTCGAACCAAAGGCCTGCATATAACCCAAAGACAGGGTATGGTTTTGATAATTTAAGCCAAATAACCCACTTAAATGCTGGTTATCTACATCACCGATTTTTTGTCTACCAACCTCCTGACTATTGAAAAATCGTACATCGCTTAAAAAAGTTAACTGTTCATTTAAAGGCTGTTTACCATTGAAACCTAAAAATTGCTGTTGGTAGATATCGTGCAGTTCAGCCTGATAAGCACGGATTCGATATGCATCATTGAGTTGATAAGCGCCACCAAAACTATAGAAGTAATCTGTTGTTGCTGATTGATCAAAACGGCGATTGATATTGTCCGTACCAACATCACTATAATGAATTGAATCACGCTGTCGCACTTGGTCTACGTAAAAACCTTCCAATTGCAACTTTGGAATTTCATTGGAAACAAACCGAGCACCTCGATAAGTTTGAGGGAACAAACGCGCAGGTGAAGAAAAAATCGTGGGCAATCGTGGAACCAAATCTCCCACAAAAAGCTCATTTTTCTTAAATTTTGCTTTGGCAGTCAGCCCTATTTTCCCATAATAATCATCTCGTGAATTATCTGCATTTACAGGTAATAAGTTACTCCGTGCATAGTCATCGGCTCGATCTCCAATTAAGTTAAATCCAGCCATTGCCAATACATCAACACCAAAACCAACTGTTCCATCGGTATAGCCCGATTGACCATTAAAGATGATACCTTGTGCCCAATCGCGCGCAGCAGTATAAGGATATGGATCTTGTTTATAGTCTCGGTCAAAGTAAAAATTTCTAAGCGTTAGCTCTGCACTACTGTCTGTCACTAAATCGGCATGCGCCAGGGCACTAAATAATGGGCAAAAGTATACCCACACCCACAAGGATGTTTTTTTCATTTTTTTATCTCAACTATTTAATTTTCAGAGGATTAAGTTGTTATTTTAAGCGTATAAGCTGCTTCATTTTTATGTCGATAAAATGCATTACCCAACATTAAAATAAGTACAATTGCCAAAATAAATACCACCCCGTAATATGCATAAAGTGTGGCTGGCGCTAAACCTTTATCTAAAAAAACGCCTGCAATTGTTGGCGATAAAATGGCACCAATACGTCCAAAACCAATGGCATAGCCTACGCCACGGCTACGAATATCGGCATCATAAATTGTAGGTGAAATAGAATATAAACCAGCAATACAGCCATTAATCAGCGTTCCAAGTAATAGGCCAACAATCAATGCCACGCTCACTTGGGCCGAGACAGCCACGAATAAAAACACACATGCGGCAGTTAGTCCTAAAAATAGACTTAAGGCATAGAAGATTTTGATACGGGATGCCAGCAAACCAATAATTGCTGCACCAAAGATCCCGCCAATACTAATTAAAATACCTGTGGTAACCCCTTGTTCAGGCGACATTCCCATTGAAATTAAAATTTTCGGTGTCCAACTCATTACAAAATAGAAGCCAAACATTACGAGAAAGAAAGCACCCCATAGACACAATGTTTGAAAGCCCTGCTGCCCACCAAATAATTTGGCAAAATCTCCGCCACCCTTTGCATCACTTTTTGCATAATCAGGTAAGGCATCTAGATGATTTAAGCCCATACGCTGTAATACTGAGTTCATTCGCGCTAGCGCTTGTTGTGGTCTTTTTGCCAACAAATAATCTAAGGACTCAGGCAATAACCATATACTCACCAACAGCATTGCAATGGTTGTGATCCCACCTGCAAGGAAAATCGAGCGCCAGCCTAAATGTTCAATCAGTGTCAGTGACAATATCCCACCAAGTGTGGCACCAATCCCATATCCTGTAGACATTAAACTTACCGCAAAACTTCTCCAGCGTGTATTGGCATATTCACTGGCCAAAACATTGCTACTGGCAAGAATACCGCCAACCCCAATCCCTGTGACAAAACGAAGCATGGCCAACATGCTATGACTATTGACAAAAGCACATGCCAACATGCTGATTCCAGCAATCACCAAACAAATTAAGATCAGTAAACGGCGACCAATTTTATCGGCAAGTGGTGCCAGAAAAATCGAACCAGCAGCCATACCAAATAGACCAGCACTTAATAACAAACCGATTTGAGCACCAGAAAGCGACCAATCCGCTGAAACTGAAGGTGCAGTAAATGCCATGACCATGACATCAAAACCATCAACAATATTAAGGAAAACACAAATCAAAATCACAAACCATTGATAGCGGCTCATCTTATTTTGACTTATCTCACCAAGCACATCTCTTTCCATTTGTGTATCTCCCAATCTGGATAGGATATACACACGACATTGCTGTGCTGCGTCGTTGGGTGGTTATGCATATCCGTATCCATAATTACCTAGAGGAATAATTTAATTTTTAAAACTCGTTTTTGAACAAGAATATTTTTTTGGAGCGTCCTGCTCTATTTCATCTTGATTGATTGGATCCAAAAAATCAATAGTATTATTAAAAAATATTTGCAAAGTTAGATTAAAACCTATAAAGCACATGATTTAACTCAATATATTTAAATTAAAAGAATTAAAAACGAATATACATATTTGAAAATCACACTAAAATGGATCCATTTTGTTCATTTAACCTCTTCTAAGTCAGTGACCTTATTCAGGATATTAAAAAAGCCCACCCCCTTATTTTTAAATATTTCAGTTTTCGCAACGTGATAGGTATTCAACAAAAATACAAATTGGATCCATAATATAAATAAAAGAACAAATAACCACATAAATATCGTAGAGATATTTTTTAAATAAAAACAGTAAAATACCGATAAACACAAAACAAACGAGCCTAAATCAAAGACTTCAATGATCAAAAATGATCATTTTATCGATTGACCGTTTACTTGCGTTGATATAAATTGGATCCAATAAGTGATAAGGAGTCATCACAAATGTTTATAAAAAATGCATGGTATGTTGCTTGCTATCCTGAAGATATCCAAGACAAGCCGCTTGGTCGCACCATCTGTGGTGAAAAAATTGTTTTCTATCGCGGCAAAGAAAATAAAGTCGCTGCTGTTGAAGATTTTTGTCCACATCGTGGCGCCCCATTATCATTAGGCTATGTAGAAGATGGCAATTTAGTTTGTGGTTATCATGGTTTAGTCATGGGATGCGAGGGAAAAACCATTTCTATGCCAGCTCAACGTGTAAACGGTTTCCCCTGCAATAAAGCCTATGCAGCCATAGAAAAGTTTGGCTTTATTTGGGTTTGGCCTGGAGATCAAACTTTGGCTGATGAGTCCAAACTCCCAACACTAGAATGGGCAGATCATCCTGAGTGGAGCTATGGCGGTGGTTTATTCCATATCCATTGTGATTATCGTTTGATGGTCGACAACCTTATGGATTTGACCCATGAAACCTATGTCCATTCGAGCAGTATTGGGCAAAAAGAAATTGATGAAGCCCTTCCTGTCACCAAGGTCGATGGTGACCATGTCATTACTGAACGTTATATCGAAAATGTCATCGCTCCCCCATTTTGGCAAATGGCACTTCGTTGTAATAACTTAGCAGATGATGTTGCCGTAGATCGTTGGCAACGCTGCCACTTCGTTGCACCAAGTAATGTACATATTGAAGTGGGTGTCGCTCATGCTGGTCATGGCGGATATCATGCCCCCAAAGATAAAAAAGTGTCATCGATCGTGGTTGATTTTATTAGCCCTGAAACAGAAACCTCGCATTGGTATTTTTGGGGAATGGCACGTAATTTCCAACAAGATAACCCGCCCCTCACTGATCTCATCCGCGAAGGTCAAGGCAAAATCTTTACCGAAGATTTAGAAATGCTGGAACAACAGCAACAAAATATTTTACGAAATCCCCATCGCCAGTTACTGATGCTAAATATCGATGCTGGTGGCGTACAGTCACGTAAAGTGATTGAGCGATTACTGGCACAAGAAAGTACCCTCACGCCTGAAACAACAAAACATAAGTTTCCAAATATTCGGGTGATTTAAAGGAGAATACACATGGACGTTATTATTGGTAAAATTCACCAGCTTACTCCATCAATTCGAGCCTTTGAATTGATTTCAAGCAATGGTTCTGCCCTTCCAAGCTTTGAGGCAGGCGCGCATATTGATGTACATCTCAAAAATGGCTTAACACGCCAATACTCACTTTCAAACTGTTGTAGTGAAAAACATCGTTATGTGATTGGTGTTTTGCATGATGAGCATTCCAGAGGGGGTTCTCGTTGCATGCATACCGAGTACCGTGAAGGTGATCAATTACGTATTGGTGCACCACGTAACTTATTTGAAATTCATCATCATACCCAAAAGGCAATCTTATTTGCAGGTGGTATCGGCATTACCCCGATTCTTTCAATAGCATATCGGCTTAAAGCTCAGCGGATACCATTTGAATTGCATTATTTTGTACGTAGTCATGAAATGATTGCTTTCTATGGAAATTTAACCGAACACTTTGCAGGTCAGATTCATTTTCATATTCAAGGTCAACCAGAAACTCAATGTGATATGTCGTCCGTCTTGGAACAGAATTCATCCGATAGACATTTATATGTTTGTGGGCCAGCAGGTTTTATGGCATTTGTGATGGAGTCAGCTCAACACATGGGCTGGCAGACAGAGCAGCTACATCAAGAACACTTTGTCGCACAAAAGTCAGGGGCATCTCACAATGCGGCGTTTACCATTGAAATCAAAGGCACTGACCGTCGAATCGAAGTACAGCCTCATCAAACAGCAACCCAAGCCTTAATTGAAAATGGTTTTGATGTCCCTGTTTCTTGTGAACAAGGTATTTGCGGAACCTGTATCACGCGTGTGCTTGCAGGAATTCCAGATCATCGTGATGTATTTATGACTGACGAAGAACATGCATTAAATAACCAGTTTACCCCGTGCTGTTCTCGAGCAAAATCTACAAATTTGCTGATTGAATTCTAATGAAAAACAGCTCTTTGATTCGATTAAAAGAGCTGCTTAGGGTCTGTTGATATTTCTTTTCGGTTTTATTGAGACAACACGTTTCTTAAGGTCTCGCCCAAAACCACAACACTACTATGTTCCCGCATCAATGTTTCAGCACGCCCAGCTTGTCTATGTATTAAAGCATCGTAAATTGAACAGTGTTGTAGATGGGCATAATGTAAGCGACGATATTCTGAAAGTGCTTGAGTTTGGTCATAGGTAATGGCTTGGGCCGAGGCCATGGGCAATTGATTGTTTTTGGCTAAGGCTTGGATCAATGCAACATTTTGCGCGCCTTGAATAATGGTATCGTGAAAAATCACATTAAAGTGATGGTAACGTTCCAGTTCATGATCACCAAACTCAGTTTTTCCATCAAAAAGTTTTTCAGTTTCGACAATGCAATTTTGTAGTGTTTTTTTCTGTTCTTCCGTCAAACCTTGTTCTGCAATGGTTTTAGCTGCCAGTCCTTCAAGGATGCCACGTACTTCAAGTGCATCATTGATCAGTTTTTCTGAAATTTCTCGAACCGTATAACCTCGAGTCGGATTTTTAATCAGCAAGCCTTCTTGCTCAAGCAAGCGAAATGCCATACGCACAGGCTGTCTTGATACCCCAAGCAACTCAGCCGTTGGGATCTCTGCCACTCTGGCACCGCCCTCTAGCTCCCCAGCAATAATCATTTTTCTAAGTTTAATTAAAACTTGTTGACCTGAAGACATTCACTGTCACACGCTATCAAAAATACCCTTTGATGCTAACAAGTTCATCTATAAAATGAAAACAAATTTTCGATTTGAATCTATTTGGTTTGAAGCTTCAAAAAAGCCTGATCAATTTTTAGCGTTTGAGGTCCACAAATATGTCCACTCTTTATCACACAGCCACTAGATAAGGTCAAAAGTCTACTTATTTGATCATGCTCATATCCCGCTTTAAGGAAGACATTCTGGTCGTGGATTATTATAGTTTTCCAGATCACAAGCATCTGGATGTCGTGCATTCAACTTACAATATTGATAGTTCGTGCTTGTTTTGCAATATTCACTATTCAATCTCCTGTGAATATCAGGAGTGGGTATTTCTGCCCCAGAAGCGCAAACGGGTAAAACTCTATCCTTTTCATATTTACATAATGGATATTCGTCCTTGTCACGAAAGCCCGCATGTACCATGCAAAGCGAAATTGATACCTGCGCATTCCTATCAAGTTGCTGATATGCGCGACTCTTACCAGAGGGTTCAGGCATACCACACTCAAGTAGCTTTTTCTTAACATCAACAATACTACTGTTTGGAGCAATCCATTCTAAAAAATCAGGTGGTGGTGGTTGAAACATCTTTTCAGAACATCCAGATGTTAATATGCCAATCGAGGCTAGAAAAAATAGATTTCTCATTAAGCAGTCCTTCCTTTAATTTTAATTATTCCTACCTTCCCTCATCCGTACTCAACCACGTAATTATAAGAAAGTGTTAAGTCTCCTAACTATTTTAATTTTAATCGCGAATATTCATAACAGCATGCTTTAAGGAAGACATTCTGGTCGTGGATTATTATAGTCTTCCAGATCACAAGCATCTGGATGCCGTGCATTCAGCTTACAATATTGGTAATTCGTGCTTGTTTTGCAATATTCACTATTCAATCTCCTATTAATATCAGGAGTGGGTATTTCTACCCCTGGAGCACACGCTGCTAAATTCTTGTCAGGATGATTATGGCACCATCTGGCTGGTCCACCTAGCGCCTTATAGCCTGCTGCCTCCATACAAAATGAAGCAAACGCTAGATCATCATAGGTTCGAGAGCTCAAAAAGCCTGATGGAGTGTCAAAACCACATTCCAGCAGTTTCTTTTTTACCTCAATAAGCTCTACACCTTGTTTCGACCATGCTTTAAATGATGGTGGTGGGGGTTGAAATATTTTTTCAGAACATCCAGATACCAATATGCTGGCCAAAGCTAGAAAAAGTAGATTTCTCATTAAGCAGTCCTTCCCTTAATTTTAATTATCCCTGTCTTCCCCCATCCGTACTCAACCACGTAATCACAAGAAAGTATTAAGTATCTTAACCATTTAATTTTAATAGCGAATACTCATAACAGCATGCTTTAAGGAAGACATTCTGGGCGTGGGTTTACATAATCATTTTTATCGCACAATTCAGGAAATCGTGCGTTTTGTTTGCAATATTGATAATTCGATTTTGTTCTGCAATAGTGGCTATTCAATCTTCTGTTAATATCAGGAGTAGGTATTTCTGCCCCAGAAGCGCAAACGGGTAAAACTCTATCCTTTTCATATTTGCATAATGGATATTCGTCCTTGTCACTAAAGCCCGCATTTACCATGCAAAGCGAAATTGATACTTGTGCATTCCTACCAAGTTGCTGATATTCAGGACTCTTACCAGAGGGTTCAGGCATACCACACTCAAGCAGCTTTTTCTTAACATCAACAATGCTGCTGTTTGGAGCAATCCATTCTAAAAAATCAGGTGGCGGTGGTTGAAACATCTTTTCAGAACATCCAGATGTTAATATGCCAACCAAGACGAGAAATAGCAGATTCCCCAGTTTTTTTGAATACCTAGTCTGCTTATTCACATTTTCTTCAGCTTCAAGATTTAATAAAACGCTACTGGGTAAAGGTTTTCTTGTTATATTTGATCTTTTCATTTTGGCGTCCCCTTGAGTTCAATAAAATGCAAAGGATACCCGCTAGGATACAAGGCTTATTCTACTATGACCAGTTAGGTCCACTACCTGAATTAAATAAACCAACTTTGTGTGCGATGGTTTAGTTATTTGTATAAAAAAGAAAGTCACCTATATTTAAATTAAGATTTAAAACCTTGCTCAAAATAGGTAACTTTCTATTTTTCAAAAATTAATGACTAAGCAAGTCAGAACGACTCCCCTGCACCTCATTAAATGTTTTAATTTCATAAGGTAAACCCACATAGTTTTCAGCCAATGTGGTTAAACCCGCATGTGAATCTAAAATATAACTCAATTCAGCCTGCTTAATTTTATGATCAAACTCACTTTCCGTTTCAAAACGATGTAGTAAATGCGTCATCCACCATGAAAAACGTTCTGCTTTCCACACACGTTTTAAGCATTTTTCAGAATATTCCTCGATGCCTTGTTCTGAACCATTGAGATAAAATTCAATTAAGGCATTTGACAAATAAGCGATATCAGATGCAGCTAAATTTAAACCTTTTGCTCCAGTCGGTGGAACGATATGTGCCGCATCTCCTGCTAAAAATAGTTTCCCAAATCGCATTGGTTCTGTCACAAAACTGCGTAAAGGTGCAATACTTTTTTCAATTGAAGTGCCTGTAACCAAATTTTTACGAGTTTCGTCATCAAGGCGATTTTTTAACTCATCCCAAAATCGTTGGTCAGACCACTCATCGACATGATCCGTCACCGGAACTTGTAAATAATATCGGCTACGGGTTTTTGAACGCATACTACATAAAGCAAAACCACGTTCTGACTGCACATAGATCAATTCATCTGAAACAGGTGGAACATCTGCAAGCACACCTAACCAACCGAATGGATAAATCTTTTCAAAAGTTTTGATTTTATCTTGTGGCACGCTTGCACGACAGACCCCATGATAGCCATCACAGCCTGCAATAAAATCACATCTAAGCTGGTACGATTGACCATTTTGCTGAAAGCTAACATATGGGTTTTGCTCAAAATCATGAATTTGCACATTCTCTGCTTCATAGTAAGTGCATAAACCTGCCGCTTCACGTGCATGCATTAAATCTTTTGTGACTTCCGTTTGTCCGTAAACCGTAACTTGCTTACCCTGAGTTAACTCAGATAAATCCACACGATGCTTTAAGCCATTGGTTAAAATTTCAATACCATCATGCGCTAAGCCAAACTTGTTTAGATTTTCATCCACACCCGCTTGCTTCAATAAATCTACCGATACTTGTTCAAGTATCCCTGCTCGAATACGTGCAGCTACATATTCAGCACTGCGTTGCTCAATGATCACGTGGGAGATACCTGCTTTAAACAACAGTTGTCCAAGCAATAGCCCAGCTGGGCCTGAACCAATAATCGCCACTTGTGTGGTTAAATTTTCCATAACATTTTCTCCATATCCTGACCATTAAATTAATTTTTTTGATCTCTTTTTGATATGGTGAAAACTGGATAATCGCCGTATAGTGGCAACAATGACCGTATATCGGCCATAAAATTATAATCGGGAATGGATGAACGATGAGATACGATTTAATTGAGAACGAAGTTTCAGGTGAAACCATTAAGCAAGACGATTACATCGCTGGACTCGCCAAAGGACTAAGTTTGCTTGAAGCCTTTGGAGTTGATCGTCAAAAACTCAATTCGACTCAAATTGCAGAGCGCACAGGATTGAGCCGTACAGCAGCACGAAGATATTTACGAACTTTAAAATATTTAGGTTATTTAGAAACTGATGATCACTACTTTTGGTTAACTCACAAAGTGTTACGCTTATCGAGCTCCTATTTAAGCTCTGCACATCTGCCTAAAGTTGTGCAACCTATTCTCAACCTGTTAAGCGCACAAACCAGCCTGACTTTTTCGCTGGTGGTTTTAGATGAACATGAAGTCGTTCCGATTGCGCGAAGCTACTTACCTCAACACGATAATTTACGCCTCAGCCCGTATGGGATGCATTTGGGCAATCGTTTGCCTGCACATGCAACCTCAACAGGCAAGGTTTTATTGGCAGCATTAAATTTAGAAGAACAAAAACACTGGGTAAATAAATATAGTTTGAAACGCCTCACCGCTTATACCATTCAAGATGAAGTCCAGTTTTATCAAGTATTGGCAGAAATTCAAAAACAAGATTATTGTCTATCAAAAGAACAACATGAATTAGGGGTTATTGCCATTGCAGTCCCAGTATTAAATGCACAAGGCAAAGCCGTCGCTGCATTAAACTGTATTGCACAAACACATCGTGTCACTGAAGAACAGCTGATTCAGCAAGTTTTGCCTTTACTGAGAAATACAGCCTATGAGTTAAGGAGTATGATTTAAAAATACGTTGAAGAAATTTTAATGGGAACCATAGTGCTTAAAGGCTAATTTTTTTAAACGCATAATTTTTAACTTGTTCATGACAGCGCAAAACAACATAAATTTATAAAACATATAGATCCATATTGATTTTTACCACCAGTTTAAAAGATAATAATTATTATTCGCATATTTATAAAAATCAATTTTATGATCCAATCTATTCTTATTCAGCCAATAGCAAATCGTGTACTCAGCTCTATGACTTTGGTCAGTTATAAAAATACAAACAGATGCTGCAAAACACCTGTTTCTGCTAAAAGCTCTGCCAGCCAGCAACAAAACCTCAACTTAATTTAATCTTTTTTTATTTGTAAATTATCCGTACCCATACTTGAGCAATTAATAAGTTTCTCAACAGGCGTAATCACATCACTGTTATCGAATAGGTCATTTTTCATGTTGAAGAAAACTTCTCTCTACTTGGCGCTAGGCGTGTTAATCATGCAAATCTCAATACATACTTTTGCCGATAACAGCATTCGTATTGGAGAATACACAAAACATATCTTCCGCTATTTTAAATGAAAAAAGACCATTACAGATCTATCTCCCTGCTACATATGGCAAATATCCCAAGCAAAAATATCCTGTGATTTATCTATTAGATAGCGAAACTAACTTTCATTATTTGACAGGAATTGTCGAGAAATTATCGAAGTCACCTTATCCCTCGATTCCTGAAATGGTCGTTGTGGGCATCGTCAATACAGATCGTGCTCGAGACTTAACCCCAACCAAGCAAAAGTCTGAAATTAATGAAGGACGACTGATTGAAGGTCAAACTGGCGGAAATGTTGCATTTTTTAAATTTTTAGAATCAGAGCTCATGCCTGATATTGAGAAAAAATATCGTACGAATGGGTTAAATATATTGATTGGTCATTCTTTTGGAGGTATTACCGCACTCAATCATATGCTCAATAGTCAACAAAATATCCAAGCCTATATTGTTCATGACCCCAGTATTTGGTGGGATGATGAAATCATGCTGAAACGTTTTAAGGAAGCGAACAATCAAGATTTTCAGCATAAAACTTTATTTTTAACCCAAGTTGGTGCCAGTGAAAATACAGACAGTTTAGACAACCATTACAAGGGTATCAAAAAGTTCAATCAATATTTAAGTCAACAGCCTTTTACTCAACTGAACTATAAATATGTCCAGTATGAGGGTGAAGATCACGGTACTGTACCAATCAAAGGTAATCTTGATGGTTTGCGTTATATTTTTGAAGGTATGCGAGTCAATATTAAAGCGATCCCAGAAAATCCCAATCTTATAAAACAACATTATGCTCAATTAAGTCAAAATTTAGGCTTTGAGAGGCTTTGTTGCATAAAGACTTTAAAGATAGAGCTTTCCTAAGTTACTCAAATTTAAGTGACAATTTGGGTATGAGGTCGGCCTAATTCTGTAAATTTATTTAAGACGGCTATGCGTGC
>Ga0105249_10000585_pt1 | contig 33322 bp, 56 predicted proteins | sample KBSS44metaG_FD_81522 | JGI IMG/M metagenome (GOLD analysis project Ga0105249, IMG submission 81522) | Switchgrass rhizosphere microbial communities from Kellogg Biological Station, Michigan, USA - KBS S4-4 metaG | ecosystem: Host-associated > Plants > Roots > Rhizosphere > Soil | place...
CCGAGCAGATTGGCCTAACGCGATGTTTGACACGGCCGCCTTATAGCCGGCGGGTGGTCAGGAGCGAACGAATCCAAGATGAACATTTGGTGAAGCCCTGATGCCGGCTACCGAAGAGCTACGCGTCTACATTCGGACGATCGCCGATACGTCGGGCGTCAAGCAGACGCAGCGTGCGGTTCAGGAATCACGTCGGTCGCTGAGTGCGGCCGGTGCCGCAGCAATCGGCGGCATTGCCGGCGTTGCCGCGGGTCAATTGACCAATCAGGTTCAGAACCTTGTGGGGGCGTTCGGCGAGTCGGTCCAGGCCGCGCGCGAGCATGAGCGCGTCATTCGTGCGACAGGCATGGCCTACGGCCAGGCGGCCGGGCAGTTCCAAACCTTCGCCCAACAACTCAGCGCCACCACTGGGTTCACGAGCGACGCAATTCTCGAGGCCGCCCTCAGTGCCAGGACGCTCAGTCAGAACTACGGGCTCAGCATCCAGCAAACACAAAAGCTGATCAAGGTGTCAGGTGACCTCGCGCGTCTCCGCGGTATCGGGATCGCGGAAAGCTTCGAGCGCGTGCAGTCGGCCATCCGTGGCGAGGCCGAAGCCAGCGAGTACCTGGGCCTGACGTTGAACGACACGTTTCTGACCAACCAGGCGATGAACGGGTCGCTCAAGAACACGTTCGGGACGATGACGGACGTCCAGAAGGCGCAGGTTCGCTATAACGAGCTCCTGCGGCAGACCGAAGCGTTCAGCGGTCTAGCTGCCACTTCGGCCGATTCGCTGGATGCCGCATTCGGCAGAGCCGAGGTTTCCGCCAACAAGTTAGCGGTTGCCCTTGGCAACTTCAGTAAGCCGGCAACGACCGCGGGCTTGAAATATCTGACCGATCTGGCGGATCGCCTCTCAGCCGGCTTCAGGGGCGAGAATGAAGATGTCCTCTTCAGCGCGTGGGTAGAAGCCCTCGCGAAGGGGGAATCACTTGCTGGTGCCTCGGCAGCAGCGTGGGCAAAAGCACGCCCTGGCGTCACGGTCATCAGCAACGATTTTGCTGATCTCAAGGACCGGGCCGAGCAGGCAACCAAGGCGATCTATGACACGGCCGCGGCAGCGAAGCGCATCAAGGATGCCGCCACCGAGGCCGCACTCCCAAAGGTCACGGTCATTAGCCGCGACTTGCAAGATCTCAAGGAGCTTCGTGACCAGGCCGGCAAACTCGCACAAACGGCATTCCTCGATCAGGTAGGGGCTGCCGTTCGGGAACTCAAGAATTCGCAACAGGAACAACTCGACCTGCAACATCAAGCGGTCGATCTCGCGGCTCAGGAAGCATCAATCCGTCTGTCGATGCTGCCGGCCGCGGAGCGCTTGGCGGCCGCCCAGCGCGACGTCGCCGAGGCGCAGATCCGCGCGCGCCAGGCTGCACTGCCGGCGTCCGAAGCGCTCGAGGACTTGCGCTACGAACAGCAGCGCGCACAACTCATCGTGCAGAACCGCAACAGTAGCGCCGCAGAGCGGATCGCGGCTCGGCGAGAACTACGGGATCTGGCGCGTGCTGCGCCGGGGGTAGAGCTGGCGGCACTCGTCGCAGGGCGTGGGGTCACGACCGCCGGCCGTGCGGCTCAGCGAGTCGGCGACGAGGCGCAACTGTTCCAGATCAACCAGGACCGCCAGCTCGCACAGGTAACGGCTGCTCAGCAGAGCAATAAATGGCTGCAGCAGATCGCCGAGCAGAAGACGCAAGCGATTCAGTTGACGATCAACCTGACCGGCGAGGCGTTCAGCCAGGAGGTCTTCAAGCAGCTCATCGAAGCCAATAACCAGGCACAAGGTCCAACGACGATCCCGCAATCTGGCGTGAGGCGCTGATATGCCGGCCACCTTCACCGTGGGCGCGACCGCGGCGACCTTCGTGGCCACGATCAACGGCTCGCGCGAGGATAACCAGGATGACCTACCCCGGTTGGTGCTCGGCACCTATTACCGGAACACCACCGAGTGGGACACGCTGCATTCGCTCATCACCACGACGTACGCCATCCACAGCCCGATTGGCGGCGACATGGTCGTCCTGGACGTCGTGCGCGGTGCCGGCCAGGGCACGCTCGCCGTCGACAACCTCGGTTCGTGGTTCGCGGTACTGATCGACGCGCAGCGCTCGACCTACCTGCCGGATGACCAGTCCATCGGCTCGGCGACTTTCCTGCTGACGAGCCCCGGCCCGTGACCGTCGCAATGGTGCGCACTCAGGTGCTCACGGTCACCTTCGGCGGCAACGTGCTCACGGACGTCCTGAGTGCTCGAGGCCAGATTTCGGCCGATCGCGGCTGGCCTATGTGCTCGGTGTTCGTTACGGCCAAGCCCGCGGTGGGCAACGAAGAGGACGACATCGACGTGGTCGCCGGCACCTCGAACATCGAGACGCGCTTCGTCGGCAAGGTCCGCGGCTTCCGCCCGACCGCGTTCCCGAAGGCAGTCGAGATGCAAGCGATGGGCTCACTGGCCTATGCCGCGGAGTGGGCGCCATCCGAAGACATCCTGTTTGACGAGACGTTCCCGAGCGGTGCCACGGACCTCGAGCTCGTGCAGTACGTGCTCGATCAGGTGCCCAACGTCGTCTACAGCGCGGTGAACATCGGCGGCACGGGTATCACGCTGGGCATCTCGGCACCCGAGGCGTTCGACTGGAAGGCCGGCACGACCGCGTGGTCGTATATCCAGCAGCTTGACCGCGCGACGCTCTTCCGCACGTATCAGGCGCACGACGGAACCATCTACCGCGTGCAAATGATCGGCCACCCGCACTCGGGTACGGTCGACTTCACGCTCGCGCCCGAGGACGTGCTGTCATCTTCGACGGCGCTGCGCAGCACCGAGCAGACCCGCAATAACGTCCTCGTCCGCGGCTATGACTACGGCGACGGCATGGGTGGCGGGGTGCAGGGCATCGCGACTGCGACGCCGATTCCTGGCACGCCCGATCGCTGGGAGTATTTCTCGAGCAGCATGATCGAGGACGGCAACGACGAGGACGGCGCCCCGACCGGCTGGACCGGTATCAACGCTCAGGATGTGGCCGACGCGGTCATTGCCGACGTCAACAAAGAATTCGTCGAGGCGAGCGTGAGTACCTGGCGCGACGACCTGCACGGGCCGGGTATGACGTGCCTGCTCAACACACTCGACCGCCTGCTGATCGGCGAGCCGATGTGGGTGCAGGACTATTCCTGGGAAATCGGCGACCAGGGCTGGACGGCGACCTACGGGCTCACTGGCGGCGGGCTCGAGGACTACACGCCGCCACCTGTCTAATGGCCAGTACCGAAGCCATCCGGGCCGTCGAGGTCTTGCTGCAGCGGACCGACCAGCAGACGCGCGATATTCTGGCGACCTACTCGCCAGGAGCTGAGGTTGACACGATCAACGTGCTGATCGGCGACGGCGTGGCCGTGCTGGTCGCGGGCGTGGCCGCGGCGATCCGCGTCGACTTCCGCGCACGCATCACGGGCAGCTTTGTCCAGGAGTTCGACGGCACCTCGGGCTCGGTCGTGCTCGGCATCGCGAAAGCCGCGCCGGGTGCATCGCCGAGCTTCACGTCGATCGTGGGCAGCGCGCCACCGACGATCTCCAGTGGGCGCTACGCGGCGGATGAAACGCTGACCGGATGGACGACCGATATCAACCGCGGCGACCTGCTGCGGTTCTCGGTGACCAGCGCGACCTCGATCAAACGACTCCTGATCGCGCTGCGCATTCGACGGCTCGAGCCGTAATGAAGGGAGAGACCTAGATGGCTGGGAAAACCGACGCGCTCGAGCAGCGGTTGCTCGATCACCTGTTCAAGGGTGGCGGCACACCCGCCCTGAGCGCACTGTCGACCGTGTATATCGCGCTCTGCACCGATGGCAATACCGACGTGCAGCGTGACGGCGGCACGTTCTCGGAAGTCTCGGGCGGCGGCTATACCCGCGCGACCTGCGCCTCGAGCGTGTTCACCAGGAGCGGCACGGCGCCGGCGCAAATCGCGAACAACGCCACGATCGCGTTCCCCACGGCGACCGGCAACTGGGGCACGATTACCTGTTTCTATATCGCCGACGCCGCGAGCTCAGGCAACGTTCTGTACTGGGGCACGATTGCGAACATCCCGGTCAATACGGGCGACACGCCGCAGTTCGCCGCGGGCGCCCTGGTCGTGACCGAGGACTGATTCTGTGGCGCGAATCGTTATGTGCGGCTGGGAGACCGGAAGCGTCGACCAGCTTGGCGTCAAGGGCAACGGTGGCGGATTTGGTGGTCTACCGACCGTCGTGAGCTCCACCCCGACCGCGCGCAGTGGCACCTACTGCTTGAAGATCGCGCCCGGCACGTTCGCCAGCAACAGCGTGCCGCGCATGTACGTGCGGTTTTCCCACGCCACGCTCACCGAACTGTATTACGCCTTCGGGGTCTACCGGTCCAATGTTGGCGACTCGACGACGTTGCCCGCCGAGACGATGTTTGCCGCGTACGGCAGTGATGCCTCCGTCAATTTGTTGCTCAGTCTCGATCCGAATGGCGTCATCCGCGCATACACCGTCGGCGTAGCCTCAGGGACTGACCCGGCGCCTGCCTCTGCAGTTCTGCTCGGGACGGCGAGCGGCGCGGTGCAGGCGAGCGTCTGGACGCTGATCGAGTTGCGGCTCATAGCATCGGCGACCAGCGGCACGGTTGAGGTCAGGCAGAACGGTGTTCCTGTCCTCAGCCTGAGCGGTGTGCGTACCGTGCAAAACGTGGCGAACTACGCCTCGTTCCAGGTCGAGTTTCGCCGTTGGGTCGCTCAAGATGGTTTGTCCGCCTCGTTCTTCGCGTTTGACGACGTGCGCGTGAACGACACGAGCGGCTCAGTAAACAACTCCTGGCCTGGCGACGGTTCGATCCGTGTCATGGTTCCGAATGGCGTTGGTACGACAATCGGCGGTACGCCGCTTACCCCGACCGGCAGCGCGACCAACTGGCAGAACGTCGACGAGACACCACCCAGCACGACCGATTACAACGCCGGCACGAGCGTCGGGACGGGTGAGACCTATGCGTTGACCGATGCGCCGTCGAACGTCAGTGCATGCATGGCGATCGACGTCATTGCCTATGCGCTCAACGCCGATGCGAGCGGTGGCAATTTTGGTGTTGTGGTGCGATCAGGCGGGGCGAACAGTGAAAGCGCCGCGGTGCCGCTGACCGTGAGTCCGTTGTTCTACCACCGGCTGCTCGAGACGGACCCTACGGATTCCGCCGCTTGGACGGCGGCCAAGTTGACAGCGCTCGAGGCGGGCGTCGTCGTTCGCTGACGTTTGAGCGATGGCTGAGCCTCGACTGGCCGGTCTAGTAATCGAGGCCGATCTCCAGGGCGCTCGGCGCGCTATCGCGGGCCTGCTGGTCGAGGCCGATTGGGGGCCGCGGCAACTCACGGGCACGAGCGCCGGCGTGGGGACGTCCTCCGGGACGTTGACGGTCATCCCACCGACTACGTGCCCATATAGCGCGCTCGAGGGCTACACCTACGGTGGCCTCGAGGCGTTCACCTATGGCGGGCTCGAGACCCAGTCGTGCGGGACACCGCTGCAGCTCGCCGGTTCGACCATCGGGCAATCCACGGCCAGTGCCACGTTGCTCAAGCCGCGCGCGCTCGCGGGCACGAGCGTCGGCCAGGCGACGACATCCGCGGTTCTCCTCAAGCCGCGCGCCCTGATCGGCTCGAGCGCGGGCCAGGCCACCGTGAGCTCGGCACTGACGATGATGGCCGTCACGCGCCAGCTCGTCGGCCGAGCCACGGGCCGAGCCACGGTGACCGGCGTCCTCGGCAAGATCCGTCGCCTGAGCGGCACGAGCCACGGCGTGGCGGACGTTCCGAGGATTCGCATCAAGCTCACCAAGCCAAAGATGCTCACGGCTTCGAGCGCCGGGCGGGCGACGGCCGCGCTGAACCCGTTGGGGAAGCGCAGGGCACTCGCGGGCAGCACGAACGGCCGCGCGACGGCGAGCGCGTCACTCAGTGCGCGACGTGTCCTGGCGGGCCGCAGCGACGGCGTGGCGACGGTCACCACCTTCCTCTACCGGCCGCCGCGGCGCGACGTCTTCCTGGGCATCGCGACGAGCACCGGGCAGGCGACTGCGACAGCGAGCCTGTCGTTCCAACGCGCGCTGGTCGGTATTGCGTCCGGCAGTGCGACGGCCGTCGTCCTCGGCTTCGGTCAGGCACGCCATCTCGTCGGTGTCGCGCCGGGTGTCGGCACCACGTCGGCATGGCTCGCGCTCGCCGAGGTGATTCTGCCGCTGCTGCCGGCCGAGACGTTCACGGTCTGTATGCCGCGGCGGATCGTCTACTGCGTCCGACCGCGCGAGTTGGTCTACGCGGCACCAATGCGCGACCTGATCTTCGCGGCCCGTCTCAGAGAGGAGTAACCATGCACAACGCGATTGCGGTTTGTCCCGACAGTTTTCAGATGGCGAGCCAGGAGACGCTGCCGCTTGCCTTCGATGTGGCCGACTTGCTCGAGTCGGGCGAGACGGTCAGCGACCCGGTCGCCTCGCTCATCCGGATCGACAATGGCCAGGACTACGTCGCGGGCCATCCCGGCACGGTCCAGGTCGTCGGCACGCAACTCACGCAGGTCGTGACCCAGCTCGAGCCCGAGAAGCGCTATCGCCTGGTCATCAGGTTCACCGTCGGGCCGAGCAAGACGTGGGCGCCATACCTGATCCTGGAGTGTCCAGAATGACGCGTACGAGCTCGAGCAACTTCACGGGTGCCAATAGCTTTCCCAAGGCTGATGCTGCAACCGACCCATTCCTGAGGCAGGACATCCAGCAGCTCGCCGCGGCCGTCGACGCTCACGATCACACGACGGGCAAGGGTGTTGTCGTCACGACTGGCGCTGGTCAGTTGCCGTTGGACGTGCCGCCGACCACGCCGAGCGCGTACGACGACGAGTTCACGACGGGCGTGGCCGGCAAGTGGACCGTGCCGCTGACGACAGCGGTCGGCACGACCACAAGCTCGCTCAGCGGTGGGTGGGCGAAAATCAAGTCATCGCTCCCGAGCGGCTCGGTCGGCCGCGGCCCGGTCGGCATGCGCCAGAGCATCTCGGCCGGCAGTTTCCAGATCATGGCCAAGCTGGCCGTCCTGGGTGGCGGTACTGACGCCCGCGTGGGCCTGTTCGTGGCACGCACGGCCAATACGCAAGCCCATGTTTGGGGGATGAACCGCGACCAGAACCTGCTGGTGGATGCGATCGGTTGCGCGAGTTACAGCGAAAGCGTGGCATGGGGTGCCTATGACGGCTATGACAGCAGCGGCGGCGGCGCCGCGTCGGGATTCGCGGTCTGGTATCGCATCCGCTATGACGCGACGCTGTCGACCCTGTACTGGGACTACAGCACCATGGGGCTGGAATGGGTCAACTGGGGGAGTCGCGCCAGTCAGTCACAGCCGGATCGCATCGGCTTTGCGATTTACGCCAACACGGCGTTCACGTTCAGCGAGGCGATGTATGCGGAATGGTTCCGCTACCTGCCCAATGCGACATTCTGATGACACTCACTAATTGGAACTGGTTACTTCCTCGAGACAACCAAGACTACCCTTGGGATTGCAGCGCGGCCTCGACCGCATGGGCGTTGCGCACCATTGGCCGTGACTATTCCGAGCAGGACGTCATCGCCGGGCTCGGCCCGAGCCGCATTACGCCGGCCTACGGGCTGATGGATGCGAGCGGTGCCGGCCTCGTCGAGTGGCTCGCCGAAATTGGCATCAACGCTGACAACAACCCCGACGCGAGCTGGCAGGAGCTCATCGACGCCGCGGGCTTTCAACCGATGGTCATTGGCGGGCGCGCCTGGTGCCACTGGGTGGCCGTCCGCATGGGGCCAACGCCGGCTCCCGATCGCATTCCGGAGCTGCTCGCACTGATGAACCCGGCGCCTGGATATCAGGAGATCTACCAGGTCCTCGATCCGGACGACTTCGCCGAGCTCGGGCCGTTCTCGGCCGTGTGGTTCAACTCCTGGTGATCATGTGCCTTGGGTGGCCGTCACCGTCTGGCATGGCAGCAGGGAGGACGCCGCCGCACTCGAGACCGCGATCAGCCACAACTGCGCCTGTCAGTCGGGTAGCCCGTGCGGCGCGCATGCGGCCATGCTCGACCAGCGCTGGCTCGACGGGTTGTTATTCGCGCGCTACCTGCGCGCCCAGCTCCTGGAAGGGGAGGGACTCAAACGATGCGTGAAGCGTTCGTCATCGTCGCGGTGATCCTGTTCATCATCGACGCACTGTTGTGGTGGTCGCCAAATACGCCCTGGGGCGGGCGGTTGATTCCTGTCGGTCTGGCGTTCTTCGCGGCAAGCTTCCTGTCGTTCGTCGCCCGCTAGAGGGGTCAAGTGCTGACAGAGCCGACCGGCTACCCCGAGCCAACGTCGGTGTCGATCACGCGCCTGGTGTGCGTGACCGTGGTCATCCTGACCGTGCTGGTCGGCGGCGGGCTGCTCTTGCTGTTCCGTCCCGAGTACTCATCGGTGGCGATTGCGCTGATCGGCGTGGTGATCGGCGCGAGCTTCGGACTGGTGACGACCAGCAGGCCCCGGCGCGCCCATCAGGCTTAATACTTGCGATAAGACCTGCCGTCGCCTGGCGGGCGGGCAGTCAGCGGAGGCGGTATCTCCGGCGCCGACCTGCCGAGATGGGACCCGGAGTTGCCCGACTGTGGCCCGCCGGCGACCGACCTAATTAGTCAGACATCTTATTTCTTAGGTCTGACTAAAGTCAGGCCAGATCACGCGGTGTTCGAGACCGGCCTCGTGGATGAACTCCGACTGCGCCGCCTGTACTTGCTCCCATGTCGGGCGAGTGGGGTCAGTCTCTGGCTTGCCCACGTACTCGATGACTAGGAGTCGAAATCGCTCAGATATGTCCGACATATCACTCCTTATGGCGGGCAAGCGCAGCGTGTGCTCTGTCAAACGCAGCCGTCTTTCGATCTGCTTCAGCGATAACCCCTTCGAGCGCCGTCCGCAGTCGCGACCGCGCGACATCGGCGTCAGCGAATAGTTTCGAGAGTGCATCGCGGTCATGCTCCAACTGGGCTTCATGTTCCCGCAGCCGTTCGATCTCGGCTTCGAGGGCTTGGAAGCGCGCGACCCACTCAGCCTCGGTTTCCCGAAATCGTCGCTCATGTCGCTCGACCTCGGCCTCACAAACCCAGACAGGGAGTTGAGCATCGCTTATCCAGACACGGTGCGAGTCCAGAATGGCGCGCAGTTCGTCGCGCTCAGCAGTCAGCCTGCGCGCGGCGTTGAAGTAATGATCGAAGTCGTTCTCGTCAGCAAGTTTGCTAGTCATAACGGCACTTATGTCTGATAAGGCTGACGAGGGTCGGGGCCTATGATCAGCGAGCCACCGAGATCGCGGCGCCGTTTCCGCTCGCACGGGTTGCACAGTTGATAGCCGGGAAACCGCGCGTTGGGCGGCCGGCTCATGGCAGCGATGGGATAGAACAGCTCGGGCGGGTCGGTCGTGCCGCAGTCCATGCATTGCATCTTGGGCTTATCAGACATAACCACAATTAGTTCGGACGGCTGCGCCAGTCGGGCCACTTCGAGGTCAGTTCCGATAGGCGTTTATGCTCGTCGCGCGTAATCGTGTACCGGCGGTACTTCGTGTCCAGGGCCAAGGCTTCGGCTTCGATAGGCGAAAGCTTCGGTTTGCGCTCCCGCCGTCTCTCGGCAAGGTAGAGGTGCATCTCGAAGATCCGTTTGGCCTCTCTGTCCAAGATGCGCTCGACTTCTCGTAGTACCCGCTGCGGGATGGGCTTCTCGTTCATAGGCCTGGTCATCGCGGCAACCTTGGCAGGACAAAGTAGATGGCACCCAGGATGACCGCCGTGTAGACGGTCGCCAGGCCCGCCAGGCGCCAGCCGATGCCGTCCATGCGGCTGTTGAGGCGCGTTTCCATTTCCGCGAGTTGGCCGCGCAACGTGGCTTGCAGGTACTCGCGGGTGATGTACCGCTCCTCGGGCATGCTGGCGATCGCCTCGGCTTGTTCCTGGGTAAAGTGCCCTTCCTCGCGTAGGCGGCGCATCCAATCGATCGTCATGAGCCTTGACCGCTTCCATCAACGATCCGCTTGATATGCGCTTGTGTCGCTGAGTGGGGCACCAAGCGACGTCGACCGCGTTTCACCGACTTCAATTCACCACTCGCGATCTGTCGCTTCGTCTCGGCATATGACGCACCGATGATCGCTCCCGCTTCGCGCACGCTGAGCAGATGGTCACCCGGCTGTAACTCAACATGATCATGCTCACGAACTGGTTGCGCTCTTGGTCTTCCCCGCTTCGGCTTGATCGGCGGTAGTTCATCCTCGGTCAACAATTGCTCGATCGTTGACAGGAATACGCGGGCAAGTTGCAGGATGAACCTTTCACGCTCGGTCATCGGGTTCCTTTGGTGGCAGCGGCTGCGTGAGCTGCCATGCGGGGATTGCCTCGCTACTCAGTCGGCAGAACATTCGACGCTCCGCGCAGTAACGCCAATCGTCCAACCACGGGGCAGCCGTCTCGTACTTGCCACAGCAGGTCCGGCCATCGGACGTGGCCGTTGCTTTAGGCTGATCTTGCATCGAGGGGTAATCCTCCCTTGGTGTCAGGCCGCCGGCTGTTTACGCAGCGCGGCGGCCATCCATTCTATGGCTCCCGCTCAACCCACTCGACCCCGCACGGGCAGCGGTGTACCTCATGCGGCAGCGGTTTCGTGCAGCGATGTGCAACGGGCCAACGAGCATTCCTGAATCTGGCGAGACAGGTGAGCAGCCTCATCTCAGGGTAATAATGAGTTATTCAACCCCGAGAGGACTGTTGGGATAGAATAACGCACTAATGGTACAGAATGGAACCGTGCCCTGTTTTGGGATCGTGCGTGTGTCTGAAGTCGGCGATCGCGGTGGTGAATCATTCGTCTCGCCCGTTGAGCAGCGGCGCCAATTCGGCGACTGGGGAATCCGCGAAAACGCCCATTGGGTGGCAATCATCGACGAGCTCAACGTCAAGGGTGGTATGCCGCTGAGTAAACGCGCTGGGCTGCGGCGAGCGGTGACGATGGTCGAGAGTGGTGAGGTCAAACGCATCGTGTTTGCCTACTTCGATCGTTCGTTCCGCGACGTCGTCCTTCAGATGGAGACGTTGTATCGCATCGAGAAAGCTGGCGGCGAGTTGTGGGCGATCGACTTCGGCCGTATCAGCGCACTGACGGCGGCGCAGTGGGCAGCCCAAGCGTACATGGGCGTAGGTAACGAGCTGCAGAAACGTATGACGGGTGAGAAGGTCAGAAACGCGCATCGCGACGCCGTGGCGCGCGGCGTGCCACCGTTTACCCAGCTCACCCGCGGCTACCGGCGTGGTCCGGACGGGCGCATCGTGGTCGAGCCGGATGAGGCGCCGCACGTGACAAGAGCATTCACGATGCGGGCTAACGGTTCGACGTTGCGTCAGTGCCAGACGTACCTGGCCGAGCACGGCATCAGCCTGTCGTACAACGGGGTGGCGTCGATGTTTGAGTCGAAGTTGCCGCTCGGCGAGCTGCATGCTGGGGTGAATGTCAACCTCAACAGTCATACGCCGCTCATCGATCGCCTGACCTGGGACCGCGTGCAACTGAGAAAAGAACCCCGCGGACGGCCGCCGACCACGCCACGACTGCTGACTCAGCATGGTGGGCTATTGCGCTGCTCGGGCTGCAACCGCGCGATGTCTTCGAGCAGCCGGGTATTCAACGGCAAGCGCTTTCGGGTATTCATCTGCTCGCGCAAGTACGACTGCCTGCGGCCAGTGAGTGTCGGCTCGAATGTACTCGAGCGGTGCGTCCTCGCTGAGTGGACGAAGCTCCACGGCGAACGGACACAATCCGCGACTCCTGACGTCGAGCGGCGAGCAGCTGAGGACCTGGTCGAGCAGCGCACGGCGACACTTGCAGGCATCACGGCGACACTCGATGGGCTCGATGTTCCTGGCGGGCGTCGGCGCATCATGGAAGCGAAGGCTCAACTCGACGAGGCTATCCAGGACCTCAATCGACTACTCGCTGCCGCGGGTGCCATTGAGGAGGTTGTCGTTGGGCGCGACATCAAAGACTTTGATCTCGCCGACCAGCGGCGACTTATCCACGCGGCGTGGCGCACGATCACCGTTGCGCCGGCGGCGCGGCCTGGCAACGCGACCGTCGAGATGATTCGGGCCAGGCTCACGTTCGAGAAGCGCGAGCCGCTCAGCTAGTCGCCGGCGGGCAATGTCGCGCAGGATGAGGTCGATCTCGTCATCAGGCATGTCTGTCAGTCTGTGCGCTGCCATCCATGACCGTCGACGCCTACGTCAGGACACACCGCCTGACTGTCGCCTGCCTGTCGCGCGACTAGACAGTTCCTGTTGTGATGCCGGCGTTCAGGCTGGGTTGATGCTGAGAATTACCGCTCGCGGGCCGATCTCAGCGCGTGCTACCGCGATCGCTTCCTCGATGCTGGCGGCCGTGATCCAGCGCTGCTCGCGGACGGTGTAGGTCACCAGCCAGGAGATCTGCTCCGAAGCTTGGGACTCACCTGGCTCGATGGCACCTGCGCGACGCACCAGTTGTGCCCAATCATCGAACGGCGGCCACGGGACGTTGAACTTCGCGCGCAGCCGATACAGCGAACGCACCGATATGTCGAGCGCTTGCGCCATCCCATCCTGCGTGCGGGCACTGGGCTTGGTCAGCACGGCGGCGTGCATTGCTTCGGCGAGCTGTTCGCGAGTCTTGTAGGGAAGCGTGCGTCGCCGACCTGCCATGGCCGCGGTCTGGGTGGCCGCGTCCTCCTGTTGGACACGCAGTATAGGTACGCTCGCGCCGCGTATCGGGGGTCTGTCAGGCGTCCGCGCCAGGAGTTGTCAGCATAGGGCAGGGATGTGTCTGACAAGAGTACCGTCAGAGAGGCCGGCAATAGCACACATGTGTGGTTGCATTCTCGTGAAAGTCGTGTTAACCGGGAGTAACAGGTCTGGAAGACGCACCCGACAGGGCGCTATAGTTCCGAACGTGTGTTCTAACAACTGAGGGGCGGGGCGGAGCTATGGGGTTTCACGGCCATCCCAGTTCGAGGTCCTGGTCGACTGAGTCAGCGTTTCTCGTCGAACTGTGTGAGTGGGCGGCCGCACTGCCTGCCGAGCAGTTGCCACCGCGGGAAGGTGATGCCGCCCGGCACTTCGCACGCACCTCGCGCACGATCGGGCGCTGGCTCGAGCGTGCCGGCATTGAGGATGGCTGGGACGGATTTCTGCGCCACTGGTCGCTCGAGATGCGCCGGCGCAACGGAACGGATGTCATGCCAGGTGACAGGGACTAGACACACCGCCTGACTGTCGCATCGTAGGCGTTTACGGGGGCTGTCAGGCAGAGACATAGTTTCTGCCATGAGCAGCACGAGCCTGTACGTCAAGCTTGACCCCCAGAGCTTCGAGCGGCTGCGCAAGGTGAGTCTCGAAGATCGCCGCACCATGGGCGATCAGGCGGCCATCCTGCTGCGGGACGCGCTCGACGCACTCGAGCAACAAACCGCCGAGCAGCGCGACACCATCGCGGCGTGACCTCGAGCACGCCCGGCGTCGGCATGCGCTTCGCGATCGGCTCGGTCGTCGGCGCGGTGCTCGGTGGGCTGGCCTGGGCGGCGCTGTTCGCGTTCGTCTTCAAGGTGCTCGGGTGGTGGTAGACGACTTCGTCCCGCGGCCCGAAGTGCAGGCGCGGTACGAGCAGTTCGTCCAGGAGAACCACGGCGTCATCCACGAATTGCTTCTGTGTGAGGTGATGTGGAACGCCGGCGGGCGCGAGATGGTCTCGACCATGACCCAGGTCTCGGACATCCTGCCGATCGTCCAGCGCCTGGACGCGAAGGTGCATCGCATCCTCGAGCTGCTCGAGTCCGTCGTGCAGGACAGGCGCGCCTATGACTGGGCCATGTCAAACGCGATGGCCGAGGAGCACGCCATCGCGCACCCGGACAACGAAGTGGAGGAGTTGCCGTTCTGATGACGGCCAATGAACTGCGCGCACTGCTGCTCGAAGGTGCTGGCGAGGAAGAGTTCACGCAGCATGTGAAGCGCGTAGCCAGGCGCTACGGCTGGCGGGGCATCCACACGCGCTACAGCGAAGCGGTGCTCGAAAGCCTGCATACCCGAGCGGTAGATGGCTACAGCGAAGCGTTCGGTCAGCCAGATTGGTTCTTCTGGCACGAGGGCCGCGAGGAAAGCTTCTTCGCTGAGCTGAAGGGCGCGAGCGGTCGCCTGAGCAAGTATCAGAAGCCGATGATCACGTCGCTGCGTAAAGCGGGCCTGATCGTCTTCGAATGGTGGCCGCGGGACCACGAGATCGTCGAGCAGGTCTTTCGGTATGGGCCGCACGTATGAGACTCGCGACGGCGGTCCTGCTGGCCGTGATCATCATGACGCTGAACCTGACGTACGCGCGGGCCGCTGACTACACGGCCGACGACACGCTGGCGGCGATCGAGCAGTACAGCGCGGAGTTCGGGGTGAGCTACGGCTGGCTGTATCGGATCGTGCGCTGCGAGACCGGCTGGACGTTCAACCCGTACAGCGTCGGGCGTCTGGGTGAGCTCGGCGCGGCCCAGCTCCACCCCCGCGGCGAGCTGCTGAGGTTCTATCGCTGGGGTTACGACGATCCATTCTCGCCCTACCAGGCCGTGGCGTTCCTGGCGCAGCGGCTGTCGCAGGGCGGCGCGCGGGCGTGGAGTTGTGCATGAGCGAGCACGTCATGCTCAAGGATGCCGCGCGTGGCGGCACGAAGATCTGGTGTGCCAAGTGCGGCTTACCGTGGCCATGTCAAACGAAGGTCGACGAGGTACTGGCGAAGATCAAACGCGATAAACTGGAGGCACCATGACGACCGAAACGGCCATCGAGCCCGTGGATCAAGCGCAGGTTCTCGAGCGCGTGATTATCAGCGGTGACCTCGCGAAACTGTCACCCGCCGATCGGGTCAATTACTACAACGCGGTGTGCGAATCGCTGGGCTTGAATCCCTTTACCAAACCGCTCGAGTATCTAAACCTGAACGGTAAGCTCACGCTCTACGCGGCGAAGAACGCGACCGACCAACTGCGCCGCATGTACGGCATCTCGGTCACGAAGATCGAGCAGTCCGAGGTGTCGGGCGTGTGGGTCGTGACGGCCTATGGCAAGGACAAGGAGGGCCGGATCGACAGCGCGCAGGGCGCCGTCTACATCAAGGGTCTGCAGGGCGAAGCGCTGGCCAATTCGATCATGAAGGCCGAGACGAAGGCCAAGCGGCGACTGACCCTGTCAATGTGCGGCCTCGGGTTCATGGATACGACCGAGGTTGACAGTGTGCCCGACGCCCAGCGAGTGACGGTCGACCACGCCACGGGCGAGGTCCTCGGCCCGGAGGTCGACGTGATTCGCAGCGCGGATGACAAGATCTGGCAGCGCTACCTGTACGTGCTGGCCGAGGCGCAGGGGTTAGGGCTCAACCCGAAACCGCTGCGGTTGCCGCTCGAACGGGACGTGCTGAGCCGGGAAGGGCTGCGCCTGGTGGAGCTCAGCAAGGCGCGGAAGGCTGAGGTTGCTTAGAGGTCATGCCGTGGGTCCGGCTCGATGACGGGTATCCGGAGCATCCGAAGGTCGACCAGGTCGGACCGTTGGCGGCGTGGCTGAACGTGTGCGCGTGGGCGTACTGCGCGCGCAACCTGACCGATGGATTCGTGCCGGCTGACCGGGTGGGGCGGTTGGCGAGCGTCAAACAGCCGGACAAGCTGTGCCAGAAGCTGGTGGCGGCCAGGCTCTGGGAATGCGTCGAAGGCGGGTTCCAGGTGCACGACTACCTGGCCTATAACCCCAGTCGGGAGGAGATCTTGCGCGAGCGCACGAGGGCCGCGGAGCGCATGCGTTCAGCCCGAAGTTCGCCCGAACATCGCCCGAAGTTCGCGGAAAGTTCGCCCAACCCCGTACCCATCCCATCCCAACGGGATGGGAATGACGTTAAGGCTCCTGGCCCGAGCGCGCGCGAGCCTGGCCCTGGGGGGCCGCTCGCGCTCACCGTCGGTCCGGAGTACGAACCAACGCACTTGCCGAACGGGGCGCACCAGTGTCCACTCTGCCCGGAGATCTACACGGGCACCTATGGCGAGCACCTCGAGCAGTCGCCGCGGCACAAGGTCCGGGAGCAGCCGGAAGACTTCGGGCGTTCAAGAAAACGAAAAAAATCTGCAGAAAAAGTTTCGGAGTCCGACAAAACTTTTGAGCGCGAATTGGCGGCGGTCGGCGAGCGAAAGTCGGTCACAGTCGAGGACCTGCCGGAGACGCTGCGGGCCGAGCACGAGCGTCTCCGGGCCAAAGAACGGAGCCAGGCCGATGGCGGATAAACGCCACGAGATCCTGCGGCTGCGGACCAGTCGCGTCTGCGCCACGCCCGACTGTGACGGGAAGCCGGAGGCGAAACAGCGGCTCTGTCTCAAGTGCCAGCTCGAGGGCCGGCCCGATCCGCCGCGGCGCCCGAACCGCGACGCAAAACTGTCGGAATCTTGAGTGACTCGCGAGCAGGACTACGTCGTCTGGGAAACGATGGCTATGTGTCAACAAGGCGATTTGCGGCGGAACGGAACCCATACCGGCGCCGTCTGTCGGAACCCGCGTGCGTGTCGGTCCGAAGGTCAGTGCTATTTCGTGGCCGCGGTCAGAGCGCATGACCAGCGTCAGCCCGGGCAGCGTAAAATGGCAATTGAAAGGCAGGCAGGCAATGGCAGCAGAAGTGGTCCGTACGCCGACAGTCACCAGCGGTCGTTCGACTTTGGAAATTGACCACACTGAGGACGGTCGAACCATCATCACCGTGTCGCAGCAGTTCTGTACCGATAACTTCGTTCCAAACGGCGATATCTATCGGCTTATGGGTGGCACCGATAAGACAATGCTTATGCGGTTGTCGAAGGTGGCGATTAAGAACATGCCGCAGTTACCGGCCGCATCTGCTCCCGAATGGAATGGAGACGCGCCGCACGCGAACACGTAGACTAGGCGTCGTCGGCAGGCAGTAGGGCTCAAATAGAGCAGGAAGTCCATTGCCTGCCGGCAGTTCGTCTCGCTCTAGCGGCCCGCTGCCGGTCGACATACTGACCGATGACTCGAGGGGTCGCACATCCGCCAGACCTACGCGCCGAAGCAGTGGCCGCAGTGCTCGCCGGTGCGGCACTCGCCGATGTGGCTCGCCTGTACGGCATCAGCAAGGGCACGCTCGGGACATGGCTGGCGCAGGACGATGACGTTCGAACCGTTCGAACGAACTCCGCGCGCGCGCGGGATCCGGAAGCGCTGGCGGATCTGATCCTTGACCTCATCGCCGAGCACATCATCACCATTCGCGCTCAACTTCGGGAGGCGGCTCGGCCCGAGTACGTCGCGAAACAACCCGCAGCCGAACTTGCCAGCCTGGTTGCGGTTGAGCGAGATACCGCGCTTCGACTTCTCGCCGGACTCCGACCAGCCGACCACCAGCCCGCCCTCGAGCCCCCTGCTCGAGCACCAGAAAGCACCGACGGGTGACTGGCTCTACTGGGTCCTCATGGCCGGCCGAGGAGCCGGCAAAACCCACGCCGGAGCACGCTTCGTCGACGCCCTGGCACGAAGTCACCCAGGCTTTCGTATCGCTGTTATTGCACCTACAGTCGGAGACGCCCGATCTATCTGCGTTGAAGGCGAATCTGGACTACTCCGCCTCAACCCGAGTATTGCGTTTCATCGGTCATGGGGTGAGCTCCGCTGGCCGAACGGTGCTCTCGGTCAATTATTCGGAGCGTATACCCCGGAGGACGTCGAGCGACTCCGCGGACCCCAGCATCACGTCGCCTGGTGCGAAGAGTTCGCCGCCTGGCGACAGATCCAGCCCTGCTGGGACATGATGCGGTTGGGTCTGCGCCTCGGCGATCGTCCTCGAGCGGTGATCACGACGACGCCGAAGCCGCGGCCCAAGCTGCTCGAGCTGCTCAAAGATTCGCGCACCGTCCTGACCACGGCGCATACCGACGACAACCCGCATCTGCACCCTGACGTACGCGCCGAGCTGTACAGCCAGTACGGCGGTACCCGGCTCGGCCGCCAGGAGCTCGCCGCGGAGGTACTGACCGATGTCCCTGGCGCGCTCTGGACCCGTGACCGCCTGGAGGCGAACCGAGTTCGTGAATCTCCCGCCATGCTGCGTATCGTCGTGGCGATCGATCCAAGCGGCGGCAGTACGGAGGGACACGCTGAGGTCGGTATCGTGGCCGCCGGGAAAGGCGTGGACGCGCACGGTTACGTTTTGCGGGACGTGTCAGAGCGTCTTGCACCTGAGCGTTGGGCGCGACGTGCCGTCCAGCTTTACCACGAGCTGAAGGCCGACCGGATCATCGCCGAGGCGAACTTCGGCGGCCAGATGGTCGAGTCCACGATCAAGACGATCGACCCGAATGTCCCCGTCAAACTCGTCACGGCCAGCCGCGGCAAACGGCTCAGGGCGGAACCGGTGTCAGCGCTTGACGAGCAAGGCAGAATTCACCACGTAGGCGCGTTTCCGATGCTCGAGGATCAGCTCTGCAACTGGGTGCCAGACTCGGGCGATCCGTCACCAGACCGACTCGATGCGCGCGTCTGGGCCATCACCGAGCTCATGCTCGGGAATGCGGAGGTCAAGTTCATCTGATGCCCGATTGGTGGCGCCACCCAACCCGCAAGACCCCGCCGCAGCCGCAGCAATCGGCATCGCCGCCGGTCGTCGAACAGAAGCTGTACCTCTACCCGGATTATCTGAACCCCACGCTGGCCACCGACCCCGACATCTACGCCGCGATCCGCATGGGCACGCTCGTCCACGGCCCTGGTGCCAGCGACCTGATCTACCGGGCGTGGCACAACGAGGACCTGAACTCCGCGGTCTACGCCTGCCTGACGGCGATTTGCACGGCGTACCCGGAGGCGCCGGCCAAGGTCTACCTCGAGACCAACCCCGGCGAACGCGACGAGCAACCCGACCATCCGCTCAAGCAGCTCCTGGACAACCCGAACCCGTTCCTGACCCGCGAGCAGGTGCTGCACTACACACAGTGGTGCAAACACATCGGGGGAAACGCCTACTGGCGCAAGATCCGCTCGGGTGGTAGTGGCAGTGGCTCGAACGTGGTTGCCTTGTGGCCCATCTCGCCGACCCGCCTGCAGCCGGTGACCACGAAAGAGGACGCGGCTCGAGGCATCTTCATCTCGTACTACGCCTACACGTTCGACCCGGCCCAGGATGCCGAACGCATCCCACCCGAGGACATCATCCACTTCCGCCTCGGCATCGACGACAAGGACCACCGTGTCGGCAGCTCCCCGCTCGCTCGCCTGGTCAGGGAAGTAGCCGGCGACGACGAGGCGCACAAGTGGCAGACGTCCATGCTCGAGAACGGCGGCACGGTCGGCATGCTCATCCAGGTGCCGATCGACGCGAACATCACTCAGGAACAGGCCGAGGAGATGAAGGCCCGTTTCGAGGACCGGTTCGGTGGCAATAACCGCGGGCGCACGGGCGTGCTGATGGGTGGCGCGAGTGCCACGCCATACGGCTTCAGCCCCGAGCAGATGGACATGAAAGCGCTGCACCGCATTCCCGAGGAGCGCATCGCCGCGGTGCTCCGCGTGCCGGCCATCATTGCGGGCCTGGGTGCCGGCTTGGACCGCAGCACCTACGCCAATTTCAAAGAAGCCCGTGAGATGTTCGCCGAGATGACGCTCATGCCGCTCTACATGTTCGACCAGGCGACGCTGAACATGCAGCTCACGCCCGAGTTCACGAGCGATAAGCGGGTCAAGATCGCGTTCGATCTGACGGACTTGCGCGCCTTCCAAGAAGACGAGGACGCGAAGTGGCAGCGCCTCGACCAGGCGGTACGCACGGGCTGGGTGCGCAAGAACGAGGCGCGCACCGACGTCGGCCTGCCGCCGGACATGGACGACACGGTGCTACCGGTGCCGGCCAATCCGTTCGGCCAACCCGGCCAGCCGCAGCAGGACCAGCAGCGCCAGCCGACGCCGGTCGATGCGGGCAAGAAAGCGCTGTCGCCGATGCTGCCGAACGTGCTGCAGGCCCTGGTCGACATGGGCGTGCCTGGATTGCAGGACGACCTCGAGGAGTACTTCGATGGACAGCGCGTGCGCGTGAAGTCCGCGCTCGTGAGCAATGGCTGAGCTCGGCGACATCTACGACTCCGAGGCCGAGATGCGACGGCTCTACGACATCCTGGCGCCGCGCTACGTGGCCATGCTGCTCGCCGTCCACAACAGCCTGCAGCGGCAATTCCCGAACATCAACATCTTGCGCTACCGGGTGACCGATGCCGACGTGGCCGCCCTGCTCACCGAAGCCGCCCAGCAGGTCGTACGCATCGACGAGACCACGCGTCAGGCGATCCGCGACCAGCTTGTCGTCGGACAGGCTAACGGGTTCAGCAACTGGGAGATTGCCAACGGCCGCGCCGACGCCGGCTACCCCGGTATCCAGGGTGTGTACATGGAAACCTGGAAGGGTCGCCCCGAGATGATTGCCCGCACCGAGCTGCAGCACGCGCAGAACGAGTCGAGCATGAACCGCTACCAGGCCGCCAACGTCGAGCATGTCCGGATCGTCGATGGCGACGAGTGGGATCGGCCGTGCGCCGACCGCGACGGCACGATCGTGCCAATCACCGACCGGCCGCAGCTCAACCACCCGAACTGCACGATGGTCCTCGTGCCGATCGTGTCGGAGGAGGTGGCCTGATGCCAGGCAAAAAAATGGCGTCGATCAAAAGGCCCAAGGTCTACGAAGCGCTCAAACGTAAGGGCTACTCCAAGTCCAAAGCCGCCCGAATCTCCAACGCCCAGGCCAGCCACGGCCGAAGCCGACGCCGGCGTTGAACGGGCCGCGGGTCCTGGCACTGACGGGCGACGAGTCGGGCCCGACCCTATGGCGCGTGTGGCAGCCCTATACCGAGCTGCAGCGGCGTGGGTACGGCGCCTGGTTCCGCCACAAAGATGACCCCGACATGGATGCACCCGAGTGGCCCTACCTGGCGGCCACACGGCTCGAGGCGATCGTCATTCCTCGGTTCTTCTGGCGCGAGCATGTCACCTCGCGCCGCTGGGTGAACACCCTGCACAAGGCCGGGCTGGCCGTCATTTACGACCTGGATGATGACACGCTCACGCCGCAGATCGGAGCGCGTCAACATGCCACGACTGAGAAAGACAAACCCCTCGCCGAGCTTGAGCAAGACCGTCGAGACCGGATCGCCGCCCTCCGACTCTGCGACGGCGTCACCACCAGTAATCCAGACCTTCGGGCTGTCATCCACCAGTACGTGGATGTTCCAGTGCTCGAGGTGCCGAACCGTATTGACGCTGCGTGGTTCCGGCGGGCCGTGCACGGGGTGCGGCGCGTTGTGGACCCGCTCACCATAGGCTGGGCTGGAGGAGCACGCTATGACGAGGACCTCGAGCCGCTGGCCGCAGCCTGGCACAACGTCGCAAAACGCTATCCCGCGCTCAAGTTCGTGGTCCAGGGCCATCTGGCGCCTGTGCTCGTGCAAGCAGTGCCAGCGGATCAGATCGTCTGTTTACCCTGGATGTCTGTGGCCGAGTATCCGCGCGGCCTCCGGAATATCGACATCGGCTGCGCCAGTGTCGCGCCCAATCACTTCAACCGCTGCAAGACGCCGATAAAACTGTTCGAGTTCACGCTGGCCGGCGCGGTCTCGGTGGTCTCACCCACGCTCTACGGCTCAGTGGTGCAGCCTGGGGTAGATGCGTTGATCGCCGAGACCGCGGCCGAATGGGAGGCCGCCCTGGTGCGCCTGGTTGACGATGCCGACCTGCGCAAACGACTCTGGCGCGCCCAACGCAAGCGCGTCGCGACCGAGCATTCCCTGGCAAATCACGTCCTCGATTGGCCCAGAGCGTGGACAGAGATCCTCGAGCACTTCCGAACAAGGCAATCGCGGTTAGCGTTGGCGGGCTAATGCAGCTCGTCTACTGCCAGTACTGTCGGAATCCTATTGCCAAAGTCGCACCTGGCTCGCGCGTCGAGATCAAGTGCCACCGCTGCGGGATCAAGACCTACGTCGAGGTCAAGTAGGTGCCTCCGGTCAACGACAGTTTCGCCTCGGCGACGACACTGACGGATTCCGACTTGCCGTATCACGTGACGTATGTCACGGTCGATGCGACCGTCGAGGCGGGCGAGCCGACGACGCTCCAGGTGCCGACCATCGCCGGGCCGGTCACGCTGTACACACTGACGCGTACGGTCTGGTACAGCTACACGCCGGCGTCTGACGGGTTGGTGTGTATCAGCACGAGCGGTTCGAGCTTCCCCGCGGCCGTCGTGGTCTACACGGGCTCGAGCCTCGGTGCGCTTACTCGCGTCGCGGCCAGCGCGCGCTATGGTGGCACGTCGCGCGGCGCGCTCCGTCTCGACCTGGTCGGTGGCACAACGTACAAAATCCAGATTGGTCGTACGGGTGCTGCGGCCACGACCTCGCTCGAGTTCTGGCTGAGCCGCATGCCGTCGGCGCAGGTCCGCGGCACGCTGGACGCGCCATCGGAAGGCGAGACGATCTACGTGCCGACGGACATGAGTGGCTCATTCCACGTCGCGGGCACGATGCGTATCGACGACAACTACGCGGTCGGCGTGTCCGTGCCATATCAGGCTACGACTGTCGCTGGCGCTGCGCTTGGCTGGACGCCATCGGGGCAGGCGCTGATGCCGACTGGTGGTGCCCATCACGTCTCATTCCCCGATGTCTGGTTATGGGAATTCGATATGCACGACGTTCGGCTGGTCCCCCGTACTGGGGTACTCGGGTTCACCGGATCGGACGGGATAGGTCCAGCACCGTGGTATTCCTACCTCTTCGCGGTCGACGTGCTGTTTAGCTCATTACCCTGGCCAAGCGACGAAAGCACCGGCTCGCCGATGGCGTCGTTCAACGCGAAGATCGGTATCGCGCCCTACGTCTTCGCCCTGAGCCCCACGAACGGTCAAGCCAGCGGTGTGTTGACGAGTTCCGATTGGTTTCTCATGGACATGCTGACGGTCTGGCGCACCGTCACGTTCGTCATCGGCACGCCGCCCGCGGTGCCGGCACGCCTGGCAACCATCGTGGGCTGAGGAAAGCGTCTATACTGGCGCACAATTGCACACAGGGCCACTTGCTAGGCCCGGCCACCAGTCCCGGACACAGGGACGACTTGGGAGGTCGGGCGTGCTCTACAAGTCGGTCGGATTCGAGCTCGAGGAGTTGAAGAGCCGCGGGGACGACGGCTGGTCGTTCACCGGCTACGCCTCGACCTTCGGCAACGTTGACGAGGGCGGCGACGTCGTCCTCCGCGGCGCGTTTTCTTCCTCACTCGCACGGCGCGTGCCCAGACTCCTCTGGCAGCACGACATGCACGAGCCGATCGGCAAGGTGCTCGGCCTGACCGAGGACGACCGCGGCCTGCACGGCGAGTTCAAGATCAGCCGCACCACGCGCGGCCATGACGCCTACCAACTGCTGCGCGACGGCGCCATCGACAGCATGTCGATCGGCTACATCCCTGATGAACAGGAGTTCGACGAAAAGTCTGGCGTTCGCCAGCTCAAGTCGGTCGAGCTCCTCGAGATCTCGCTCGTCAGCATCCCGATGAACGGGGAGGCCCGCATTACCGCGGTCAAGGCTGCTCGAGTATCCCCGCCCGTTGTTTCCGGGCCCACCATCGCCTCCCTACGCCTGCAGATCGCACGGAAACGCCTCGAGCGCATTGGAGTCCAGATATGAGCGGGAACAACGGGACTGCGGAGTCGGTCTACAAGGCCGAGCCCATTTTCACGAAGGAACAGGTTGCGGGCATGGTCATGCCCGAGCTGATGGCCAACATCAAGGACCAGTACGACCGGTCCGACGAGATCGAGCGCAAGTATGACGGCGTCATCGCCGATCCCGAGGACGAGCACCAGGTCAAGCGGCACCTGCTGACCATCGACCTGCTCATGGATCACCAGGCCAAGTTGCAGGAAGCGCTCGACCGTAAGGATCGCGTGCGCAACGGGCTGGCCGAGTACTCGCGGCCAACTGGTCACCGCTCATCGTTCGGCGAGCCGACGAGCGAGCAACAGCTCAGCCCAGGCGACCAGTTCGTCCGCAGCAACGAATACAAGCGCATGCACGCCGGCGGTGCGTTTAACTCGAACCTGAAGCGGAACGAGTTCAGCGTCGACATGAGTGGAGGCACGAGCCTGATCTCGTGGCAGAAGGCGATCCAGCAGAAGGCACTCGTCTACTCGGCTACCGGATCCGCCGGCGCCCTGGTGGCGAACGACGTCCAGTCGGGCGTGCTGAGCATCCTGCAGCGCGAGATCAACGTGCTCGACCTGATCCCGCGGCTCGGCACGGAGTCGGACACGATCGAGTACGTCCGCGAGGACACGTTCACGAATAACGCCGCGATGGTCGCCGAGGCCACCGCGACCACCGGCACCACGGGCACGAAACCTGAGTCGGTGCTGGCCTATAGCACTCAGACGGCGCCCGTCAGGACTCTGGCGCACTGGATCCCGGTTACCAACAAAACGCTGAGTGACGCCCCGCAGATCCGCGGCATCATCAACAGCCGCTTGCTGCTCGGCCTGACGCTCGCGCTCGAGACGCAGGTCCTCACGGGCGATGGCACGGGCGAGAACTTCACGGGCATCCTGAACGCTGGGATCAACGTACGCGGCGTCGGCACGGACAGCGTGCTCGATGCCATCTTCAAGGCGCGCACCCAGGTCCGCGTCACGGGTAAGGCGCGGCCGACCGCGGTGGTCATGCATCCGAACGACTGGGAAGCCGTGCGACTCGCGCGCGAGAACAGCGCGACCGGCACGATGGGCGGCTACCTGATGGGTCCGCCGAGCATGGTTGGCGCGACCACCATGTGGGGCTTGCCGGTGGTCGAGTCGGAGGCGATCACGGTCGATACCGCGCTCGTCGGCGACTTCGGCATGGGCTGCACGCTGTTCGATCGCGAGCAAGCCGTCATCCGCATCGGGTTCATCAACGACCAGTTCATCAGAAACATGCAAACCATCCTGGCCGAGCTCCGCGCGGCTTTTGTCGTCTGGAGACCCACCGCTTTTACGAAGGTGACAGGCGTCTGATGTTTGAAGATCCGAAACCACCGCAGCCACCCGAGCCCGAACCTGAGGACGACGACGAGGAGGAGGGCGAGGACCCGGCCCCCCAGCCGACCCCGCCCTCCTGAATGGCTCATGGACCGATACGCCGTCGGGAAGCTCTATCGCGCGGGTCCAGGTGGGGTCGTCATCACCTGGACGGATGGCAGCACCACGGCGTATTCGGCCCACGAGCTGATCTACCTCAAGCGTCATCCTCTTGCGATCAAGGGCCGCATCTTCCGCTCGCGTCGCCGTGGGGTTGTCGCGTACGAGGCGCCGAGCATGGTGCCTGAGCCATGAGCTACGTCAGCCTGGCCGAGTTCAAGGCCGCGGTCACCATCGACGACACGGTCGACGACGTCGATCTGCAGCGCGCGCTCGACGCGGCAACGCAGTGGATCGACTACTACACGGGCCGCACGTTCATGACGGTCGGCACGAGCAGCGACGTCATGTACTTCCTGCCGAATGAGGCCGACCGGCTGAGCGTGCCCGACCTCTCGAGCGTCAGCGAGCTGGCCATCGACACGGTCGGCGACGAGTCGTTCGACGTCGTGCTCGAGGCCAATGACTACGACCTGCTACCGCTCAACCTGGTGCCCGGCCAGGGCGGCTATACCGAGATCCGACTCAAGGCCACCGCGCCGGCGTGGTTCATCGTCGGCTACCAGGCGCGGGTCACGGCCGTCTGGGGCTTCGGCACGGTGCCGGCCGCCGTCCAGCAAGCCTGCATCCTGATCGCCAATCGCTACTTCCACCGACTCTCAGTGCCGTTCAGCATGTGGGAGTCACCGCAGACGGGCGAGCTGGCGACGCTCATCGACCGTGACTGGGACGTCATGAACCTGCTCAGTCCGTACATGACCTCGGGCGGCGCGGGGCGCGGTGCCGGCGCGGCCTGGGTACTCGTTTGAGTATTCAGTTCGGGCCGGAATGGGAGGCGTTCAACACCCGCCTGCAGCGCACGCCCGAGCAGATGGAACGCGACATCCGGCGCACGCTCGGCCAGAGTCTGCTGTGGATCGAGGCGGACGCGCGCATGATGGCGCCGCAGGACACGCGCCGCATGGCCGGCAGCATCAATCCGCGCATCGCGGGCAGTTATCCGAACCTGGTCGGCCAGGTCGGACCGAGCGCCCGCTACGGCTGGTTTGTTGAGTTTGGTCGACGGCCTGGTCGCATGCCGCCTGTCGATGCGCTCATCGGCTGGGTGCGCCGGCACTGGCGTCCTGCCTTTATCGGTCCGATCCCGCGCGGCCAGCTCCGACCACGCCGCGCGGCCGGTCGCAACGTTTCACAGAACGCCATTCGCAGTCGAGCCTTCGCCCTGGCACGTTCGATCGCCCGCCGCGGTGTCCGCGCTCAGCCGTTCATGGTGCCGGCCTTCCGGCGCAACTTGCCCAGAATCGAGCAAGCCTTCGCGCGCATCGGCCTACGCACGGTGGCCTATCTGGCCGGCACGGGGCAGCGTCTGTGACGGTCAGCACCGAGCCGACCATTCAGGACATCACCAAAGGCCTGCAACGCCGGCTGCAGACCCTCGACGGTCTGCGCGCGTATGCCGTCGAGCCCGATCAGCCAAACTTGCCGTGCGCCTACCCGCGGCTGGTCGACTGGACCTACAACGACACGTTCGCACCCTACAGCACGACCTGGCACTTCGACGTGTGGGTCGTGGTCAGCGTCGGCTCCCAGTTTGGCCGCGCGCAGAACGAGCTGAACGAATACCTGTCGGCGACGGGACCGCGCTCGGTCAAGCAAGCCATCGACGGCGACCCCGAGCTGAACGCGCGAGCGACGGGCGGCGGCGTCTACGGCCGGGTCGACATTGGTGGGGTCGCGGCGCTCGGCGCTTCCATTCGCATCGAGGTCCTGACGTGAAACCGTGGCTGTCGGTGGTGATCCCCACGGTGGGCCGCGACACGCTCCAGATGACCCTCGATGCCCTCGCCGCCCAGCCGGAAAGCGAGGGTGTCGAGGTCCTCGTCGTCGCCGATACCTTCGGCGGGCGAACACCGGCCCTCGAGCAGTCATGCATTCGCGTTGAGCTCGCCGGCTATACCTGGCTCGAGCATGACGCCGGCGTGCATTGCGTCGGCCAGCCGCAACGAACGTTCGGTGCTCGGCAAGCGCACGCGCCCTGGGTCTGGTTTGGCCAGGATGACAACGTCGCCGCTCAGGACGCGCTCGCGGCGATCGAGGCGGCCATCGACCAGCAGGCGCATGCGCGACCACTGTTCTTCCGCATGCACACGTACTGGGGTTTCCAGGTGTGGAGGCAACCGCAGCTCGCGCTCGGCAACATCGACGCCGACTGTCTGGTCTTTCCGCGGCACATCGCCAGGGAGGTTGAGTGGGGATTGCGCTACGAGGGCGACTACGACGCCGCGTGGCGCGCCTCGGCACTCAGCGATGGTGACGTGGGGTGGATCGACGAGATCGTGAGCGTCGCACGCCCGCAGCCGGGCCAGTTCTGGTGGCGCAAGTGACGGTCGAGCTGCTGAGCGAGCAAGCGCTCAACGAATGGAAACGGACGACCACGCTGCATCCGTTCGTCCCTGAGTATCACCGCCTGCAGCTCGAGCATTGGATCTGGCGCAACCGCGAGCGTCTCACTGGACGGGTCATGGATGTTGGCGTGCAGAACCCGCGGCGCTGGATTGGGCCGGAGTACTTCACGTTTGGCCACACGGGCGACACGCAGAGCGACCGGATCGGTGACCTGACCGACCTGCCCTTCGAGAACGAGGAGCTCGACGCCATCGTGTGTACCGAGGTCCTCGAGCATTGCGCGGATCCGTTCTACGCCGTCATCGAGATGCACCGCGTGCTCAAGGAGGGCGGGCTATTGCTGGTCACCAGCCCGTTCCTCTGGCCCTGGCACGGCAATGCCGACTATCCCGACTACTGGCGATTCACCGATCAGGGCTGGCGCTATCTGCTGCGGGACTTCAGCACGCTGACCGTGCAAGCCTGCGCGTGGACGGACGAGGGCGCGCAGCTCGTCGATCGCGTACGCCAGGTCGAAGGCTGGGGCTCGCCCCACGACGTGTACGGCCATACCGCCTATTTGTGCGAGGCCATCAAGTGACCCAGCTCGGGCTCAAGTGCAAGAAACCGGACTCGTCCTAATGTCCGCAGTGTGGAACATGACGATCGTCCAGGGCGATAACTATGAATTGCGGATTCGTTTGCGTTCGAGTGATGGCACATATGTCGATTTGAGCGGGGCAACGGTCCATAGCCAGATTCGGCATCGACCCAATGGCGTGCTGATGGCGGAATTTACGACCGTTCTGATGGATCAAGGGACCACTGATGGGCTCGGGTGTGTGAGTCTGCAGTTGACCGCAGAGCAAACCGCGAGTCTGCGTAGCAACGGTGTCTATGACGTGCAGATCAGTTGGCCGAGTGGAACGATCCAGACCTGTCTCGCGGGGCAGATGTTGACGAAACAGGACGTGACGCGTGTCGGGAGTTGACATCATCGAGGTGCACGTCGACCCGTACTTTGTCATCGAGCTGCAGGACACCACCGTGGGCACGGTTGATCTGGTCGAAATTCTGGCGCCCGGCGGTGGCGGTAGTGGCGAGCAGGGGCCACCGGGGCCTACTGGGCCGCCAGGACCACAGGGCATCCAGGGACCAGAAGGACCACAGGGGCCAGTTGGCCCGCCAGGTGCCACGGGTAATACCGGTCCTGCAGGACCAGAGGGTCCAGAAGGTGATCCGGGTCCACAGGGCATCCAGGGCCCGGTTGGGTCGCAGGGGTCGACAGGTGCGACTGGTCCTGCAGGACCAGGAGTCGCGGCGGGTGGTGCGACCGGGACCATCCTGACCAAAGCGAGCGCGACGGACTATGCCACCCAGTGGAGCACCACGTTGGGCACGACGCAGATCGCGGACAGTGCGATTACGTCGGTCAAAATCGCCGACGGCACGATCGCGACAGGCGACCTGGCGAATAGCGCGGTCACCAACGCCAAGCTCGGCACCGATACGGCCAGGAGTAATTTGCTGACCAACGGTGGCTTCGAGATCTGGCAGCGCGGCAATGGGCCGCTTGCCGGTGACTCGACAGGGGCAAAGCGCACTGCTGATCAATGGATTGGGCAAATCAGTGGTACCTCTGTGCTGAACGTGAGTCGCGATGTCACGAATGGCACTGTTGCGGGGCCGGCGTGCGCGGCATGTGCCGTAACCATTGGTACTGGGGTTGCACGCCTGTTCCAGCTTTTGAACGAAAGCGCATCAAGTCTTCGCGGACGCACGGTCACGTTTTCGATTGCTGTCAAAGGTGCTACGGCAGGGTTGTCGTTTCGGACGATGTATCAGGATGGCGGCCAGTTTGGCACCCCGGTCACGACGACAACCGGCTATACCGTTGTGTCCTCAACGTTCACAGTGCCGACGAATGCAACGACTATCGCCGTCGGACTCGACTTTCAGAGTTCCGGCACGTACTACGTGGACGACGCCATGCTGGTGGTGGGCAGCGTGGCGGCCGACTACGCGCCGCTGCACCCGGCCGACGACCTGGCGCGCTGCCTCCGGTATTACGAGATTGTCGGCCAGGGAGATTGGAGTGCTTTTATTGCTGGTGGTTACCAGGCGGCTGGTGGCACCGTCTTCGTCCAGTTCCCATTCAAGGCGCGTAAGCCAGTCAATCCAACCATGACCAAAGGTGGGACGTGGACGACTTCAAATGCGTCTCAGCCATCAGCGGGTGCAGCCGATGTCAACGGAGGTCGTCTGGATTTTACTGTGACTGCTGCTGGGTATGGTTATGTTCAGGCTACGAATGCCGCGTGCTTATTTGTCGCAGAGGCTAATCCCTGATGTCAGTACGACCAATCACCTTCCAAACTAACGGCGACATTGACGTGGTCTTCGATGAACTGGGCCATAGCGGCACCATCCCCGCCGCCCAGGTCCAGTGGGCCACCGACATACAGGGCGGCCACAACCACAACTTTATCGTGCTCGTCTGTCCCGATGGCTGCGGTGCCACCTCGACGCACCCGGTCGGCGGCGGTGCCGCAGCCCCTGACGTGCAGCAGATGTTCGTCAAAAAGACCGAACGCGAGGGCTGCGCGTGTGGCAACGTGGCGGCTGCAACCAACGCCGTACCGGAAGCGCACGTACACCTGAACGTCGCCCGCATGGACGGCGAAGATCGCTGGGCAGGGACGTAACTCATGGCCGAAGGACCGAAGCAACGACCGATCGTCTGCCGCCGCACTGATCGCCTGGTGGTCGGCCTCCACCCCAAGGGGGGTGTGGGCAACCAGCACAGTGTTGAGGTCATCGTGAACGAGGAGTACGAGAAGCTCCTCCGTACTGAGCCGGCCTACGTCACGACGGACGGCCACATTGTGAGCGCACCCCCAATCCCATAAGGAGGAATCGTCGCCATGCCATCCGCTCCCGTCCCGCCCTGGAACATCAAGCCCGGCACCAGCAGCGGCAAGAAGCCGAACCCTGGTAGCGGTCAGGCGCCCACCGATCCATCGGTGCGCGTCTCGGGTCCGCAGCTCACCGACCCGAGCAAGCGAGTGAGCGGCGGCGACTGAGCCTTGCGCATCCTGCTCGTCGGCGCCGGCGCGGCCTTCTCGACCCGAGATGTCGAGGAGGGGTATCTGGCTGCGCTGCGCGCGACGGACGCCGAGGTGTGGCTGTACGACCTGGGCTCGCGACTCAACCTCGCGCGCGACTGGGTCAACAAGATGTGGCGCGCGCGCGGGAAAAAGCCCGAGGAACGGCCGGGCTGGCCCGACGCGATCTACCGCGGCAGTGTCGAAGCCCTTGAGATGGCCCTTCGGTTCCAGGCCGATTGGGTGTTCATTGTCTCGGGCATGTTCTTTCACCCGGACGTGCTCGAGATGATGCGCCGTGCTGGCCTGCGGACCGCGGTGCTGTTCACCGAGTCACCGTACGAAGACGACCAGCAAGAGAAGATGTCCGCTCTGACGGACATGTGCTGGACGACCGAGCGGACATCCACCCATCGGCTGCACGCGCGCTATGTTCGCCACGCCTACGATCCTGCGCGGCACCGGCCCGACATGCCGCTCGACCTGAGCCTGCCGGCCCATGACGTCGTGTTCGTCGGCTCGGGTTTTCCGGAGCGGATCGAGATCCTGAAGAGCGTCGACTGGACGGGCATCGACCTGGGTCTGTACGGCGAGTGGGGATTGCTCGGGCCGACCGCAAAACTGCGGCAGTTTGTGCGCTCGGGCCCCGTCAGTAACGAGACCGCCGTCGCGCTCTACAGACGCGCCAGGATCGGCCTGAACCTGCACCGGTCCAGCAAGACCTACGGACGCCATGCCGCGCGTGTAGCGCACGCGGAAAGCGCCAACCCCCGCACCTACGAGCTCGCGGCCTGCGGCCTGTTCCAGGTGTCCGACTTTCGACTCGAAATAGCCGAGCTGTTCGGCGACGCGGTGCCGATGGTGGACATGAAGAACCTCGAGCAGACGGTGCGCACGTACCTGCAGGACAGTCCCGCCCGACACCACGCCGCGCGGCAGGCGCGTGATCTGATCCGACCTCACACGTTCGCCGCACGCGCGGCCCAGGTCTTGGCCGACCTCGAGCAGTTCGAGCGGCCGCAACTACTCCAGAGAGGAGCATAGAGCGAATGGCGGTCAAGTACTCGGGTGCGAACGGGTTGATTTATCTCTCTTCGACGGGCACGGGTACGCCTGTCCTGGCCGGTGGCTTTCGAGCGTTCACCCTCGACAACTCGCGCAACTTCATCGATACCACCGAGTTCGGTGCCAGCAATGCCACCGCGGTGCAGGGCTTCCCGGCCTCGACTGGCACTTTCGAAGGCTTCTGGGCGACCGACGACACCACACTGCGCGACGCGGCGAACAGTGCAGATGGATCGAACATGGCGGTCTACCCGAGTCGTAACGCCATGTCGCGCTACTTCGGTGGGCCAGTCTGGGTCAATTACAGCCTGAGCACGGCCGTCGATGCCGCGGTCACCATCACGGGCAACTGGACATCGCGCGGCAACATGGTCAACCAGTTGTGATCGAAGCCCCGCGCCGGAACGGCACGGTCGCGCTGCCGATCAATACGGTCGAGATTGCGCTCGATGAGATCGGCTACCCCGGCTGGGTGGTCACGATGCGCACCAATCCGCGTGCGTCGGTCTACGACGACTTCCTGGCCATCGATGACATGCCGCGCTGGTGGAAAGCGTTTGGCCGGATCGTCCAGTCGTGGAACTTCGCCGACGAAGACGGCCAGCCCCTCCCGCTGCCGGCTGAACTCGAGTCCGAAGAGCAGCTCGACCTGCCGGTGGGGGTCATCGGCTTTATCTACAAACGCTACGTCGAGGAGTTCCGGGCCACCATCGGCCTCCCAAAAGTACCCGCGATCAGCTCCGAGAGTTCCTCAACGACCAGCGGCGAGCGCCCGATCGGAGAGTAGGTGCCCATCCCCCCAGGCAGTACCTCGCCGTCATGCTGGCCGATCGCTTCGGCGGCACGCCGTTCACGTATTGGAAGGCGGGGGCCGCGGAACGTGAACGTCTGCTCGAACTGCTCAGCGTCGAGGCCGAGGTCTCGGGCGCCTATCAGGGGATGGCGACAGGCGACGAGGTCGTATTCATTGACGATTGATTGGGTCCTTGACCATCGCCCAGACGAGTGCGGCGACCCAACCCAACAATGTCCAACCGAGCAACAGATTAAGGGCAAAGATAGCAGCCGTATTACGTCGATGACCGAGCTGCGCGGAGATCGTTGGCAGGAAATAAACAGGCAGCAACGCCAGCAGCAGCACCATCGCACCGATCATCTTGCCCAATTGTGGGTTCGTGACACCGGCGACAAGTGCGATCACAAAGACGAGTGTGGCTAATGATCCACCGAGGATCATTTTCAAAGCGAGACGTGTTCCTCGGCCAATCCGAGCAGATTGGCCTAACGCGATGTTTGACACGGCCGCCTTATAGCCGGCGGGTGGTCAGGAGCGAACGAATCCAAGATGAACATTTGGTGAAGCCCTGATGCCGGCTACCGAAGAGCTACG
>Ga0105249_10000587_pt1 | contig 33206 bp, 29 predicted proteins | sample KBSS44metaG_FD_81522 | JGI IMG/M metagenome (GOLD analysis project Ga0105249, IMG submission 81522) | Switchgrass rhizosphere microbial communities from Kellogg Biological Station, Michigan, USA - KBS S4-4 metaG | ecosystem: Host-associated > Plants > Roots > Rhizosphere > Soil | place...
AGGACCTCGGGCCGGTTCGAGCGGTCGACGACGTCCATCGTGCGTCGCTCGAACGGAATTCCGAGCAGGGCCAGCAGCAGGCGCACCTTGTAACAGTTGCCGGAGACCGGGCTGTCGTACAGAAGCGTCAGGCGTCCACCATCGCGTCGATCGCATCCGCGACCTCGCCGGCGCGGAACGGAACGCCGCGCACGAGGTTGAACCCGGTCGCATCGACGAGGAACTCGGCGCGAACGAGCTTCTGCAGCTGGCCGAGGTTGATCTCCGGGACGAGCAGCTTCTCGTAGCCGCGCAGGACCTCACCTGTGTTGCGCGGGAACGGATTCAGGTAGCGCAGGTGTGCGTGCGCGACCTGCTTGCCACCGCCGCGCACGCGGCGGACCGCCGCCGCGACGGATCCATAGGTGCCGCCCCAGCTGAGAACCAGCGTGTCGGCCCCGTCGGGATCGTCCACCTCCAGCTCCGGGATGTCCTGCGCGATGCCGGCGACCTTTTGCGCGCGCAGCCGCACCATCAGGTCGTGGTTGTCCGGGTCGTAGCTGACGTTGCCGGTGACGTCCTGCTTCTCGAGCCCGCCGATGCGGTGCTCGAGTCCCGCCGTCCCGGGAATCGCCCAGGGCCGTGCCAACGTCTCCACGTCGCGCCGGTACGGCTGGAAGTCTTCGCCCCCGTCCCCACCCGCCGCGAAGTGCGGGTCGATCGCCGGGATCGCGTCGACGTCGGGCAAGAGCCAAGGCTCGGAGCCGTTCGCCAGGTAGGCGTCCGAGAGCAGGAACACCGGCGTGCGGTACTTGATCGCGATGCGCGCCGCTTCCAGCGCCGCGTCGAAGCAGTCGCTCGGCGTCGCGGCGGCGATCACCGGGACCGGTGATTCGGAGTTGCGACCGAACATCACTCCGAGTAAGTCGGCCTGCTCGGGCTTCGTCGGCATGCCCGTCGATGGGCCCGCCCGCTGGACGTCGACGATCACGAGCGGCAACTCGAGCGTGATGCCGAGCCCGATCGTCTCCTGCTTCAGCACGATGCCGGGACCGCTCGAAGTCGACACACCGAGTGAGCCACCGAAGCTCGCGCCGAGCGCCGCGCCGACGGCCGCGATCTCGTCCTCTGCCTGGAACGTGCGCACGCCGAAGTTCTTGTGCCGCGCGAGCTCCTCGAGCACGGACGATGCAGGCGTGATCGGGTACGCGCCGAGGAAGAGCGGCAGCCCGGACTTCACGGAAGCGGCGATCAGTCCGTAGGCGAGCGCCTGGTTTCCCGTGATGTTGCGATAGAGACCCGGCTTCAGCGCGGCAGGCTTCACCTCGTACTGCACGGCGAATGCCTCGGTCGTCTCGCCGAATGCGTAGCCGGTCTGGAATGCCTTCACGTTCGCGGCCGCGATCTCGGGTCGCTTCGCGAACTTCGACTCGAGGAACGCGATCGTCCCCTCGATCGGCCGGCCGTAGAGCCACGACATGAGCCCGAGCGCGAACATGTTCTTCGCACGCTCGGCTTCGCGCTTCGTGATCCCGTCGATCTCCTTCAGCGCCTCGATCGTCATCGAGGTCAGCGGGATCGCGTGCACCTCGTACCCCTCCAGTGAACCGTCCTCGATCGGGTTGCCGTCGTAGCCGGCCTTGGTCAGGTTCCGGTCCGTGAAGGCATCGCTGTCGACGACGAGGATCCCGCTCGGCGGCAGATCATTGAGATTGGTTTTCAGTGCGGCCGGGTTCATCGCGACGAGCACGTTCGGCGCGTCGCCCGGCGTGAGGATGTCGTGGTCGGCGAAATGGAGCTGGAAGCCTGAAACACCCGGAAGGGAGCCCGCCGGCGCCCGGATCTCCGCCGGAAAGTCCGGATACGTGGCCAGGTCGTTGCCGAGCATGGCCGTCTCGGAGGTGAATCGGCCGCCGGTCAGCTGCATCCCGTCGCCGGAGTCCCCGGCGAACCGGATCACGACCGAATCGAGCTGCTCGACGGGCTTCGAGGCCACAGACGAGTTTTACACCCGGCGGAACAGGACCCGTGCCAGGGACTGTCCCTGGAACATGGCTCTCGGCTCACCGCTCCGCATCGAGCTCGAGACCCAGCGCGGCGAAGTTGTAGAGCAGGAAGTACGCGAACGTCAGGGCGAGGGTGAAGAGGAACGTGACCGCAATCGCCTCCTGGTAGGCAAACGGGTCACGGGCGACGGTATGCAGGATCCGCGGCAGGACGCTCGGATGCTCGAGCGCGTCCCAGCTGTTCAGCCGCAGGAACCTCCCGAGATAGATCCCGAGCGAGCCGAGGCCGATGGCGAAGACCGCGAAGATCCAGCCTGCGACGACGCCGTGCCACTGCCTCACGACCGTTTGCATCAGGTAGAGCGACGCGAAGCCGAGCAGCACGCCGAGCCATGCAAAGGCGGCAATCGTGACCGCGTCGTACCAGTACGGGGACAGCGGGTCGTGTTGCAGATGCACGAAGTCCGTGGCGATGTACGGCGCGTTCGGAAAGAAGAGCAGCCAGAGCGCTCCGAGCACCAACAGCAGCGCTCCGCCGCGCCGGCGACGCCAGCGGTCGTAGACGAAGACCGCGAGCAGGAACGGAATCCAGGCGAGAAAGAGGTTCCAGGTCAGGTAGCGGAAGTTGCCGTTCCCCGTGTGGATGTTCCGCACGACGACCAGGGCGACGCAGAAGAGCGACGCGCCGAACAAGCCGGCGACCGTGAGGATCCGGCGGCGACTCGACTTCATTCCCGAACGGGTCACTCTGCTTCGGCGAGGAGCGCGCGCAGGTCGAGCGGCTCCGAGACCATCGACATGCTGCCGTCTTCGGCGCGCGGCCACTCTTCCTCCGGCCGGTCGCGGTAGAGCTCGATCCCGTTGTCGTCCGGATCGCGCAGATAGATTGCCTCGCTCACACCGTGATCCGTTGCGCCGCTGATCGGAACGCCCGCGTCGACCAGCTGCTTCAGGGCGTGCCCGAGCGCCTTGCGGTCCGGATAACGGATCGCGACGTGGTACAGGCCGGTCGTACCCTGCGGCGGCGGTGACCCTCCTTTCGACTCCCAGGTGTTCAGGCCGATGTGGTGGTGGTAACCACCGGCCGAGATGAAAGCGGCCTGGTCGCCGTAACGCTGCATCTCCTCGAAGCCGAGAATGTCGCGGTAGAACCCGAGCGCACGGTCGATGTCGCTCACCTTCAGATGGACGTGGCCGATGTCCACGCGCGGATCGATCGCCATGCGATCGAGCGTAGCGCCTCCCGTCAGGCCGGTGTCGGCATCTCGCTGGCGAGCGACCGGGCCAACCTGTCGAGCACGCCCGTGAGCTGCGCGTGATCCTCGGGAGACCAGTCGCGAACGAGCTCTTCGAGTGTCGCCCGGCGCACGGAGACGACCGCATCGTAGGCGCGTCGCCCCTCCGGCGTGAAGCTATACGCGCCGTGTGTCTCCTCCACGAGCCCGCGTCTCTCGAGCTCGCGCAACGCTCGCTCCAGCCGGGCATCGTCGACGCCGGTCGCGGCGGTGACCGCCTCGGGCGTCGCCGGCTCGAGCTCGCCGAGCCGGGCGAGTGCCCAGATCTCCGTCGGCGAGAGGTCGATCCGAGCGTTGGCGCCGAGCTCCTCGTAGGCGCGCCAGCGCTCCTCACGCCGGGCGATCACGCTCAGCACGCGCTCGACCTCCCGTTCCGAGTCGGCATTGCGCGGCGTCGCAAACGTCTCACCCATTCCCTCCCCCTCGCTCGTGCGCTTCAACGGGACTTCGGGCAGGAACAACGCCAGGAGAAATCCCGCAAAGCTCACGACGGCCGCAACGCCGAAGACCGGCGACAGGGCCGCGGTTAGCGCGTGGACGTACGACGCATGTACCTCAGGGGGCAGCGCACGGATCGCGGCAGGAGAGGTCGTCGTCGGAAGGTGAACGTTCGCCGGCAGACGCTGCGCGAGCTCCGTGTGCAACCGGTTCGCGAAGATGGCACCGAACAGGGAGACGCCGATCGCACCGCCGATCGAGCGAAACATGGTCGATCCGGAGGTCGCGACGCCGAGATACTGGTAGTCCACAGCGTTCTGAACCGCGAGTACGAGCACCTGCATGACCATGCCGAGGCCGAGACCGAGCACGACCATGTCGAGGGCCGCAACCCAGAGGCTTGTCCCGATCCCGAGTCGCGACAGCAGCACCATTCCCACAGACACGACCGCGGTTCCGATGATCGGAAAGATCCTGTACTTACCCCAGCGCGTGATCAGCTGCCCGCTGAGAATGGAGGTCACGAGCAGGCCGAGCATCAGCGGGGTCAACTGGAGCCCTGACCTCGTCGGGCTTACTCCCTTGACGATCTGCAGATACAGCGGCAGATAGGTCACGGCACCGAAGAGCGATAGACCGACGATGAAACCGACGGCGCTCGTCACCGCGAACGTGCGGTTCTTGAACAGCGACAACGGCAGGATCGGCTCCGGCACGCGCGATTCGACGAACACGAACGCCGTGAGCAAAACAACGGCGAGCACGATCAACGCGATGATCCGCGTCGAGTTCCATGACCACGTGGTGCCGCCGAGGCTCGTGAAGAGGACGATGGACGACAAGCCACCGGCGAGCAGCGCCGCCCCGAGATAGTCGATCTTGTGCTGCTTCGTTACCGGGCGTGAGCGGAGGGCGGCACCGATCACGATGAACGCGACCGCGCCGACCGGCAGGTTGACGTAGAAGATCCACCGCCAGGAGAGGTTGTCGACGAAGAACCCGCCGAGCAGCGGCCCGATGATCGTCGAGACACCGAAGGTGGCACCGAAGATGCCCTGGTAGCGTCCGCGGTCTCGTGGCGGGATGACGTCCCCGACGACGGCGATCGCGGTCACGATCAGACCGCCGGCACCGAGGCCCTGCAATGCCCGGAACGAGATCAGCTCGGCCATGTTCTGGCTCAACCCACACAGCGCGGAGCCGATGAGGAAGATCACGATCGCGATCTGCAGGACGATCTTCCGCCCGTAGAGATCGCCGAACTTTCCGTACAGCGGTCCCGACACCGTCGCGGCGAGTAGGTACGCGGTCACCACCCAGGAGAGGTGCTGGAGCCCGCCCAGTTCGCCGACGATGGTCGGCAGCGCAGTCGCGACGATCGTCTGATCGAGCGACGCAAGCAGGAAGACGAGGATCAGTGCGCCGAAGATCACGCGCACGCGTTGTCGCTGCGCCTCCGGAAGCTGCGCCGCCGTGCTCACTCTCTGAGGATAGGCAGCGCCGTCAACGCGATGCCGGCCAGAGCCCACAGGCAATACCCCATCCAGGGATCACCGATGACGTCGGTCTGGACCGCAAGCACGAGGGCGGCACCGAATGCCGACGCGATGCCTGCCGCGGCCCACCAGCCCGTCCGGCGCGCCCCAAGCACGAGGGCGGCGAAGGTCGCGAGCCCCCAGCCGATCCAGAGGAGCGCGCCGAGCAACCCGGTCTCGGCGCCGATCTCCGTGTAGTTCGACTCGCCGGCCTTGATCGCGGTACCGGTCCGCGAAGCGGTCTGGCCGGCGTTGCCGAGCCCGTACCCCTGGGGGTGGTGAACGACGGTGCGGATCCCTTCGCGGAGGCTGATCCAGTGGTTGTGGATCGAGGGCTCGTCGATGCTCCCGGCGTTTCCGCTCGCGCCGGGCGTCTGCTTCGCGATGTTGCGCTGCTGGACGAGATCCTGCTGCGTCCACTTTCCCGTCGGCGCGACGTGCGGGAAGACGTGCACCCACGCGACGCTCACCGCGAGCGTAAGCACGGCCGCAGCAACGGGCCACCAACGCCGCACAACGAACGCGAGCACGACCAAGCCCGCCGCGAGCGCGAGCAAAGACGAACGTGAGAACGTGAACAGCAATCCGGCGGCAACGACGGCGCAGAGTGGAATGAGGATGCGCGCACGCCGGAGAAAGGCAGCTGCAAGCAAGAGCGCCGTCACGAACATGTACGCACTTGCGAGCGGTCCGAGGAACGTCGAGACGAGCCGGCGGTAGAAGCCGGCTGTGTCGCCACCGTTGTTGAAGACGAAGTTCTCGGGCAGGCCGCCGGTGCCGTGGTAGTCGTAGCCGAGGTGCTTGTGGAAGTAGTCGACGACCGCGGAGTTGCGCCACCAGGAGATCGGCACGAGGAAGTCGTCGAGGAGCCCGAGCACCGAGACCGCGGCCGCCGCCCCGAGGAGCGTCCAGACGAGCGGCACCAGCTCCTCGCGGCGAAGGACGACCGACCTGCCGAGGAAGTACGCACCGACCGGAACGAGGTCGTGCTTGAGCGCCAGCCCGATCGCGCTGTGGTCGGCGGAGCCGTCGAGCCAGCTCTGGGGCAGCACCGCGTAGAGGCAGACGACTAGCCCGAATACGGCGCCGAGCACGTCGCCCGGGTGGATCCGAAAGGCGAGCCGCCGTGAACGGATGGCATCGAGCGAGACGCGCGCAAGGGCGACGCCGAGCAGGATCTCCTTCCAGGCCTGGATGGCAGTGAGAGCGCCTCCCCGTACTCCGGCGCCGTAGAGCGCCGCCATCACCGCGTTGTGCGCGGCCAGACCGACGACCCACGCGTACAGCGCGGCCACCGGCCGCCGCCAGACCAGGATGGCGCCCGGAACGAGCAACAGCCCATAAACGGCTAGCGCTAGCCCCGAAGCCATCAGGCGCGTAGTAAACCGGGCGGGACACGCAGCAGGCGCGCCCGCCTCTTAACTGGCAGTCAAATCAGTCGCCCCAGGGATGCATGGCCACCCCTCCTTCCCCTGATCCGCAGAATGAGGTCTCATGTTGTCATGAGGAAGCGCCGATTGACTAGAGAACCTGCCTAAGAAGGAATTTGACTTATGTCCGAAAACTCCTAATGATCGTTCACGTGCCCGAGGACAGCAGCAACACAGAGGGCGTCGGCGCGCGCCTGAAACGCCTCCGGATCCAGCGAGGTCTGTCTCAGCGCGACCTCTCGTCCCCCGGAGTCTCATACGCCTACATCTCCCGGATCGAGGCGGGTGCACGCACCCCGTCGGTCAAGGCGCTGCGGAAGCTCTCCCAGAAGCTCGCCGTCTCGGTCGAGTATCTGGAGACGGGCAGGGACATCCGCGAGGTCGACGACCGTGAGCTGAAGCTTTCGGATGCAGAGCTCCAGCTTCGGCTCGAATCGGACACGGGCGCGGCCGAGAAGCTGCTCGAGGAAGTCCTCGCGGAGGCGAGCTCCGCAGGAGACCGCACCTCCGCCGGCCGCGCTGCGGTCGGCCTCGGACTTGCAGCCGCGAACCGCGGCAATCATCTGGACGCCGTCGAGCGCCTGGAGGCGGCGCTCGAGTACGAACGCGTCCCGCCTCAGCTCCGTCCGGACGTCTACTCGCAGCTCGGCCGCTCCTACGCGGCGCTGGGTGCGGCCGATCGGGCAGCGCGCCTCTTCGAGCAATGCCTCGCAGAGGTCACCGAGGCAACGCCCGAAGACGTCACCCTTCAGGTCCGGTATGCGACCTACCTGAGCTACGCACTGAGCGATGCAGGTGACTACGTGCGCGCCGTTGATGTGGTTCGGGATGCGCTCAGCCGAGCAGGCGAGTCGGTCGACGGGTACTCGCGCGTGCGGCTCTACTGGTCACTCGCCCGCGTTGCTGCGATCGAAGGGCGCTCGGCGGAGGCGCTTACTCAGATCCGCCGCGCGATGGCACTGCTCGAGGTGACCGACAATACGCTGCAGCTTGCGCGCGGATATCTCCTCTCGGCCGGCATCGAGTCCCAGGAAGGGCGTCTCGACGAGACCCGGGAACAACTCGAAATCGCAGAGAGGCTCCTCGGCACTGCACCGGACCCGGGCGACCTCGGCATGCTTCGTATCGGCCAGTCCCGCCTGGCCTCCCTCGACGGCGACGGAGACGCGGCGGTCGAGCGCGCACGGGACGCACTCGCGATCCTCGGCGACCTTCATGGGGCCGAGCTCGGCCAGGCATGCTGGGCACTCGCGCGAGGCCTTGCGCTGAAGGGCGATGTCAGCGCCGCGGTCGACACCTACCGCCGCGCGGTCGACCTCCTGACGGTCCACGGTCGACGCTACAACGCGGGGCTTGCTTCGCTCGACTGGGCCAATCTCCTGAAGCAGCAGGGCCGTGAGGATGAAGCGGAGCCGATCCTCCGCCGTGCGTACGATCTCGGTGTGACCGCCGAGACCGCCAGCAGCACGAGTTGAGCCTCGAGCGGGTCGTTCGCCCCGCCGGCCCGTTCACGCTCGCCCTCTCTATGAAGCACGCGAGCGACGCGACGCGGCACGTCCGTGACGGGACGCTGACGACGACGCTGCGGATCGGCGAGCGCGTGGAGATCGGGTCCGCCTGTCAGACGCTCGACGGGAGCGTCGTGCTTCGCGCCGCCACCGAGGAGGGTCTGGAGCGCCTGCGCTTCGTGCTTGCACTCGACGCCGACCACACGGAGTTCCTGCGCCGCTTCGCGCGCGACCCGCTGATCGGGCAGGCGACGGTGCATTTCCAGGGAATGCGGCAGCTGCGATTGCCCACGGTGGCGCAAGCGCTCCTCCGCGCCTTCTGCGGCCAGTTGATCGAATCGCGCCGCGCGCGACAACTCGAGCGCATCATCGTCCGCGCCATCGAGCCGAGGGTCGAAGGCACGGACCTGCACGCTCCGCCGTCGTGTACATCGCTCGCGCAGGCCGCACCGGTGAGGCTGCGCCAGCTGGGATTGCACGCAAGCCGCGCCGCTGCACTGGTACGGATCTGCCGCTCGGTCGACCTCGAGCGGCTCCACCAACTCCCGACCGAGCAGGCGGCGCAGTTCATCGAGCGCCAGCGTGGCCTCGGACCCTGGTCGGCGGGAGTCGTCTGCCTCGAAGGACTGGGTCGCTGCGAGCGAGGGCTAGTCGGCGACCTCGGGCTGATCAAGCTGATGTCTCGCCTCCGCGGGCGCTGGGTTGAGGCTCACGAGACGGCCGAGCTGCTGGCGCCCTACGGCGAGTGGGCCGGCCTCGCCGGCCTCTACCTCGGGACGGCGTTCAGCCACGGGCTGATTCCGCTCCCGGCCGAGCGACCCGTGCGATTCCCGCGGCCCGCGTACGCGTGATCGAGCTCGTCCTCGGCGACATCACCGAGCAGGACGTCGACGCGATCGTCAACGCGGCCAACCCGAGCCTGCTCGGCGGCGGCGGCGTCGACGGAGCGATCCACCGGGCGGGCGGCCCGGCGATCCTCGAGGAGTGCCGCGTGCTCGGTGGCTGCGAGCCCGGCGAAGCAAAGGTCACCGGCGCGGGGGCACTTCCCGCGCGGCACGTGATCCATGCAGTCGGACCGATCTGGCGCGGCGGCGGGCTGGGAGAGCCTGAACTGCTCGCTTCGGTGCACCGGCGCGCGATCGAGCTCGCCGCCGAGCTGGGAGCGGTGACGGTCGCTTTCCCGGCGATCTCCACCGGTGCGTACGGGTACCCGGTCGAAGAGGCCGCGCCTGTCGCCATCGGGGCGACGCAGGAAGCGCTCACCGCGCATCCCTTGGTCGCAGCCGCGCGGTTCGTCTTCAGGGACGAGGCGACGCTCGGCGTCTACCGGGCCGCTCTGGATTCCTAGACTGCAGCATGGCTGCCAATCGGAAGATCGCAATCCTGGGCGCAGGGCGCATCGGCGAGTCGCTCCTCGCCGGGCTCCTGAGTTCCGGCTGGCGCAAGCCGGCCGACATCATCGTGACCGCACGACGCGAGGAACGACTGAAGGAAGTCGTCGAGCGTCACGGCGTCAAAGGCACGCTCTCGAACACAGAGGCCGTGGCCGGCGCTGGGCTCGTCGTGATCGCCGTCAAGCCACAGGACTTCGACGTGCTCCTCGGCGAGATCGGCGGCCTACTCAGCGCTGAGCAGACGGTTCTGTCGGTGGCCGCGGCGATTCCCACCGCACAGATCGAGGCACGACTTGCCGCGGGAGTTCCAGTCGTGCGCGCGATGCCGAATGCACCCGCGCTCGTGCACGAAGGAATCGCAGGGATCTGCGCCGGTGCCCACGCAGATGACGAGCACCTCGATGTCGCCGAGGAGGTCCTGACGCACCTCGGGGCAGTCGTGCGGGTGCCCGAGAACTACATGGATGCCGTCACCGCGGTCTCCGGGTCGGGCCCCGCGTACTTCGCGCTGCTCGCCGAAGCGATGATCGAAGCCGGAATCCTGCTGGGACTCGGGCGTGAGACCTCGACGCAGCTCGTCGTCCAGACGATGCTCGGCACGGCGAAGCTACTGCGCGACGAGAAAATGCATCCGGTCGAGTTGCGAGAAGCGGTGACCTCGCCAGGCGGCACGACGATTCGCGCGATTCGCGAGCTCGAACAGGCCGGTGTACGCGCAGCGTTTCTGAATGCCATACAAGCGGCGATGGAGCGCTCTAAAGAATTAGCTGCCGGCGACTTGTGAGCCACGACATCGAGCTCGTCGTCCTCGAGGACGCCGACGCGGTCGCAGCCGAGGTCGCGTACCGGCTCGCGCAAGCTGCGCGAAACGGCGGACACATCGCACTGACAGGCGGTAGGGCACCGGCACTCGCGTACGAGGAAACGGCGAAGCTCGAGCAGGACTGGAGCAACGTCGAGCTCTGGTGGAGCGACGAGCGTTGCGTGCCGCCTGACGACGATCTGTCGAACTACGCGCTCGCGAAACGCACACTGCTCGACAGCCTTGGCTCGGCCCCCCGAGTCCACCGGATCAAAGGCGAGCTCGGCAAGGAGCGCGCGGCAGCCGACTACGAGCGCGAGCTCGGCGACACTGTGTTCGACCTCGCGCTCCTCGGGATCGGGCCTGACGGCCACGTCGCGTCACTGTTCCCGAATGCGCCGACGCTGCAGGAGCGAGGACGCGTCCTACCTGCGGAACCTGGGCTCGAGCCGTTCGTCGATCGCGTCACTCTGTCCATCCCGGCACTAAGTAGCGCTCGCGAGATCATCTTCGCACTCGGCGGCGCCGAGAAGGCGGACGCAGCGCGCCGGGCATTCGTCGAGGGACCGAGCCCCAAGACCCCCGCCAGCCTCGTTCGGGCCACCAACGGGAGCACAACTGCAATCCTCGATCGCGCTGCTGCAGCCAAGTTGTCCCCTTGACACACCGCCTTCTATATGTAGAACTGCGCCGGGGCAGACGAAGGGCGGGTCTACGTGCAAGACGGAACGCTAGTACTCGACAAGCCTGAGCAGCTCAAGGCGCTCGGACATCCGTTGCGGGTGCGCGTCCTCGAGATGCTCGGCCAGGAAGGCGACTGGCAGCTCACGAACCGGGAGCTCGCGCAACGTCTCGGCGTCGACCCCGGTCACCTGCACTTCCATGTCCGCATGCTGCTGAAGGCAGGACTGATCGAGCTCGCCGACGCCAACGGCCGTGGACGCGAGAAGCCTTATCGCGCAGTCGCAAAGGTCTTCCGCATCGCGCCGGAGCTGCTCGCGGCCGGAGGCGCGAGCGACATCCAGGCGGCGATGATCGACCAGGTGCAGCGCGCGCACGGCCTCTACTCGGGGGACGGCACCTTCCGCAGCGCGCAGCTCGAGGTGAAGCTCAGCATCGAGGCTGCGGTCACGCTGATGGGGGAGTTCCTCGATTCAGCCCGAGAAGGCGAGGACGACGATGCCGACAAGATCGTCCTCACCGTGTTCGCGCATCCGCCAGCGAACAAGGATTAGGCAAGAGCGGCGAGCTGAGCTCCGCGGCCATGTTGCGGCGGCCTGCGAGTCGCTGCAGGACGATCACCGTGTCCGCGACGGGAAGATCCTCGAGGTAGTCCTCGCGCGTCTCGAACGATTCGAGGACCGTCTCGACCGCTTCGACGTAACCGGCCGGATCCTCAGCCGCGATGAACGCCAGCGCATCGCCGACCGCGGCCGGAAAGTCGTCTCGCGTGCGCAGCATGTCAGCGAGTATGCGCGCGTCCTCGTCACGGGCGAGCACGAGTAGCGCAAGGGTCGCTGCGTACTTCCCGATCGGCGAATCGGCCTCCGCCGCACCCTGCTCGAGGGTCCAGCGTGCATCGGCTTCCGCAGAGCTCCAGTCGTCGGCGAGGAGCCGCGCCTTGACGATCGCGATCGGCCGTCCCCAGCTGTCCGGGGGCGCGAGCTCGAAGCTCTCGCGGTAGCGGTCGACCGCTTTCGCGAACCATTCGCCGGCGGAGCCCGTATTGCCGTTCATGAGCTCCGACAGGCCTACCCCCGAAGCGGCGTTCCCCATGCGTGCGAGCTGGCGCTGGCGAACATCCTGATCGTCGGCGGCCAGCAGTCGCTCCTCCCCGTCCAGGTAGCGTTCCTGCTCCCGACGCACGTGCTGCTCCCAGGCCGGCACCGTCAGAGCTTATGAAAACGTCCTTCTACGATCTTCCACTTCTCGCTGCGCCCGGCAAGGTCTTCACGCCGCGGCCTTCAACCGAGCGCCTGGTCGATGAGGCTCTCGAGCGGATCGACGGCGTGCCGATGCGCGTCGCCGACGTCGGCACCGGTACCGGGGCAGTCGCGATCGCCCTGGCGGTCAACCGGCCGCACCTCGAGGTGTGGGCGACCGACACGAGCCCGGCTGCCGTCGAGCTGGCACGTGAGAACGCGCGCCTCCACAGCGTCGAGGACCGTGTCCACGTCCTGCAGGGCGATCTCCTCGAGCCGATCGCGCATCCCGTCGAGCTGATCGTCGCGAACCTTCCGTATCTGCCGGACGAGCTGCATGACCCGCTCTACGACGGAGAGCCGCCCGACGCGGTGTACGCACCCGGCGACGGGCTCGGGCCGTACCGCAGCCTCCTCGACGCCTGCCGTGATGGCAAGCTCGAGACCGGCGGCACGCTGCTGATTCAGTTTCACCAGAATCCGCTCGTAGCGGACTGCTGGCAGCTCGAGGACCTGCGCGAGCAGCTGGAATCCTCGGCGTACACTCGCTAGCGATGCAGCGTCGGGAGGTCGTGTTCGTCGACGGCGTGCGGACGGCGTTCGGCCGGGCCGGGCCGCAGGGCATGTTCTGGAAGACGCGAGCCGACGACATGGCGGTCAAGGTCGTGCGCGAGTTGCTGCGCAGAAACCCTGAGATTCCGCCCGAGCGAATCGGTGACGTCATCTATGCGGCGACCGCACAGGTCGGTGATCAGGGCCTGACGCTCGGCCGCGACGTCGCGCTGCTCGCGGGATTGCCGCAGACGGTGCCGGGCTTCGCGATCGACCGGATGTGCGCCGGTGCGCTCACTGCCGTCACGGCGGGCGCGGGTGAGATCGCGTACGGCGCCGCCGATATCGTCCTCGCCGGCGGAGTGGAGCACATGGGCCACCACCCGATGGGCGACGATGTCGACTTCAATCCGCGCTTCGTCGCAGAACGACTCGTCGACCCCACCGCGGTGACGATGGGCTCAACGGCGGAGAACCTGCACGATCGCTTTCCGCAGATCACGAAGGACGATGCGGATGCATTCGCGGTTCGCTCGCAGCAGCGCGCGACCGCGGCCTGGTCGAACGGCGTCATGCGCGACACGGTCGTGCCGATGAGCGTCTTCACCGAAGACGGCTGGCAGATCGCCGAGCGCGACGAGTTCCTCAGGCCCGACACCACGCTCGAGGCGCTCGCCTCACTGCGCACGCCGTTTCGGGCAGGTGGCCGCGTCACCGCCGGGAACTCCGCAGGCCTGACCGACGGCGCCACAGCGTGCTTCCTCGCAGCCGAGGAGACCGCCGCCGAGCTTGGGCTCGAGCCGAAGATGCGACTCGTCGGCTTCGCCTTTGCGGGCGTCGAGCCGGAGCTGATGGGCATCGGACCGATTCCGGCGACGAAGCGCGTGCTCGAGCGAGCCGGCCTCACGCTCGACGACGTCGGCCTCTTCGAGCTGAACGAGCCCTTCGCCGTTCAGGTGCTCACTTGGTGTGACGGCCTCGGCGTCGACCCCGAGGACGCGCGCCTCAACCCGTACGGCGGCGCGATCGCGTGCGGGCATCCGCTCGCAGCGACTGGCGTGAGGCTGATGGCACAGCTCGCATACGGCTTCGGCGAGCGTCCGGACGTGCGCTACGGGCTGACAGGCTTGTGCGTCGGCATGGGCATGGGCGCTGCCCTCTTGTGGGAGAACCATGGCGCCCGTCACTGAGTTCAAGCTCGTGCGTGCGGGCGACTTCGCGCTCGTCACGATCGACAACGGCGAGGACTGGACGAAGCCGACGTTCTTCGGCGAGCAGGCGCTCGAGTCGCTCGACCGGTTGCTGGGAGAGCTCGAAGGCGCCGATTACCGTGCTGCGGTGATCACCGGCAAGCCGTTCTTCTTCGCCGCGGGTGCCGACATCACCGAGTTCCCCGACATCACCCGTGACCGTGCGATCGAAGGCGCACGGGCGGGACATGAGCTGTTCGGGCGCCTGCGCGCGCTTCCGTTCCCGACCGTTGCGGCGATCAACGGTGCCTGTCTCGGCGGTGGCGTCGAGCTGGCGCTGCACTGCACCGCGCGCACGGTGTCGACTGCGGTCCGCCACTTCGCCTTTCCCGAGGTCTTCCTCGGCCTCTTTCCCGCGTGGGGCGGCACACAGCTCCTGCCGCGGCTCGTCGGGCCGGAGACGGCGATCAAGGTGATCGTCTCGAACCCGCTGCGCCAGAACCGCATGCTCACCGGTTCGCAGGTGGCCGAGCTCGGGATCGCCGATCGGCTTCTCGAGCCGGTGGAGTTCGTCGACGAATCGCTCGTGTTCGCAAGCGAGCTTGCGGCGCAGCCCCTCGAGCGGCCGGCGCCGGACTGGTCCGAAGCGGAAACGCTGTTTCGTCGTGCTCGCACCAACGTCGACGACACCGTCCACGGCGCAGCGCCGGCTCCGTACACCGCACTCGACCTGATCGAGGGCGCAGAGACCTGGACCGTCGAAGAGGGCTACAGCCGGGAGCGCGACGCAATCGGCGAACTTCTGCCCGGCCCGCAGGCCCAGGCATCGATCTATGCATTCGGGCTCGTCGAGCAGCGGGCGAAGAAACACCCGGCTCGACCGACCGTCACGCCGGTGAGAGTCGCCAAGGTCGGCGTCGTCGGCGCGGGGCTGATGGCACGCCAGATCGCGACCCTGTTCCTGCGCCGGCTCGAGCTACCGATTGTGATTCGAGATGTGAAGCAGCAGATCGTCGACGAAGCGCTCGCTGACATCAGGGCGGAAGTCGACGGCCAGGTCGCCAAGGGCCGCTACGACGAGGGGAAAGGACGGTTCCTCGCGTCGCTCGTCTCCGGCAGGACCGACTACGAAGGCTTCGCCGACTGCGACCTCGTGCTCGAAGCGGTGTTCGAGGAGCTCGAGCTCAAGAAACAGGTCTTCGCAGAGCTCGAAGAGGTTGTCGGCGACGAATGTGTCCTCGCGACGAACACGTCAGCGCTCTCGATCACGGACATGGCAGCCGACCTGCGCCATCCGGAACGCGTGGTCGGCATGCATTTCTTCAACCCGGTTGCACTGATGCCGCTGCTCGAAGTGGTGCGCGCGGCCGACACGAACGATGTCGCGCTCGCAACGGTGTGGGACATCGGCGAGAAGCTGCGAAAGCGGCCGATCCTCGTCAACGACGCCCCGGGCTTCGTCGTCAACCGCATATTGACGCGGATGACGCGCGTGATCATGGACGCCGTCGAGCACGGGACACCAGTCGACGAGGTGGACGAGGCGGTCATGTCTCTGGGGATGCCGATGGCTCCGTCCGTGCTTCTGCAGATGGTCGGCCCGCGCGTCGCCAACCACGTACTGGAACGGATGCACGATGCGTTTCCCGAGCGGTTCCCGCTCTCCCCCGCACTGGCCGCCCTCGCGGACGGCGGCGAGCCGGTCATCGTCGACGACTCACCGCGCACGCGGGAGCAGATCGTGGAGGACGTGCTCGACGCCGTCGCGGACGAGATCCACCTGTTGCTCGAGGAAGGGGTGGTCGCAGAGGCCGCCGACGTCGACCAGGGGCTCCTCCTAGGCGCCGGCTGGCCCTTCTTTCTCGGCGGGATCACGAAGCACCTCGACCAGACAGGCAGGTCCGAGCGGCTGTTCGGTACTACATTTGCTGAGATGCACACGGGAGCACCGGTCTAAATGGCCCACGACGACTGGCGCGTCCGCGTCGAGCTACCGGACGAGAGCGGCGCCGACGACTTCCTCGACCGGCTGGGACTGAGGCAGAGTGAGGCCGACGAACTGGCGGACGAGCTGCGCGCCCATCGGCTCGCAGTGTCGCAGGACAGCAACACGATCTTCGTGTACGCCTCGACGGGCATGCAGGCGGAGCAGGCTTCACGCGTCATCGAGAGCGAGCTGAACGACCAGGGCCTGACCCCGTCCCGGTTCGTCACCGAGCGCTGGCTGCACGACGACGAGCGCTGGGACGACGAGCCCGATCGGCCTGACGTCGAGGAGGAGCTGCTGGAGCGGGGCTACGCGCCCTGGGAGGTCCGAGTCGAGGCCGAAACCCGCCAAGAGGCCGCCGACCTGGCCGACCAGCTCCGGAGCGAGGGCTACGACGTCTCTCGCACGTTCACGTACGTCATCGCGGGCGCTGGGAGCCGCGAGGAGGCTGTCGAGCTGGCCAAACGAGTCCACGGCGAAGTCGAGCCTGGCGGCGAGCTGGTGTACGAGGTGCAGCCCCAGAACCCCTTTGCCGTCTTCGGGGGTCTCGCCGGCTAGCCTCTCGACCGATATACTGGTTGAACGACGCCCGCCTTGGGGATTCGCGGGGTCGCCTTTTCTTACAAGCTGCAGCGCCTCAAGACGCTGCGTCCATGCAGGAGATCACAGTGCAGCCGACTACAGCGTCGGAGGCGACGGACGGCTTGACAGCCGACGCCCTCCGAGCCGAAGCCTGGGCAGGCGAGCCCTTCCTCCGGGAGGGTGAAGACGCCGCCAAGGTCCTCGCGCCCGGCACTTCCCGCCGGCGCGCACTCGACGACGCCCTCAAGGAGATCGAGGGAGGACGCCGTGCGCCATCATCTGCGTGGAAGGTCGAGTACGGCCTCATGCTCGGCCTCGAGCGCGTGCTCGCCGAGGAGAAGCCGCACCTCGCATCCGGGACGGAGCTGCGGCGTCATCAGGTCGACGCGCTGGCCGGAATGCTCACGGAGCTGATCGCCGCGCACGAGCGGGAGGCCGAACTGAACGGCAACGGCGCTGCGGCCGAGGTCGCCGAAGGCGAGCCTGACCTGGAAGAGGAGGACGAGCCTGCCGACGAGTCGAGCGAGGACGTCGTCGACGAAGAGGTGGAGGAGGAGACCTACACAGGCCCGGATCCCGGCGCTGTACGCCGTTACCGGTTCCGTCACCCGACCGCATCCGGCAAGACGATCGCCGCAGCGGGCTTCGTCGAGGCTGCACGCACCCTCGGGGTGCTGATCCTCACGCACCGCCGCCTGCTTGTCTCGCAGTTCCAACGTGACCTCACCGACGAAGGCTACGGGGAACGCTTCGCGCCCGCGGTCGAACGTGGTAAGGAGCCGCTGACCGATACGAGCCCGCTGACGATCCAAACGTACGCATGGTTCGCACGTCACCAGGAGACCATCTCGCGCGAGACGTACCAGCTCGTCATCTGCGACGAGGCACACACGGCACTCGGCGAGAAGACGAGCGCCGCCATCCGTGCGTTCCCGGAGCCGCTCTACATCGGCATGACCGCGACCGAGCAGCTGATCGCGAAGCAGGTCTCGGATGTGTTCCCCGCGTCGGTCGACGACTTGCCGCTGCAGGACGCCGCGCGTCGCGGACTGATCGCACCGCTACGCGACCTGCGCGTGCCGCCGGTCGCCGCGATCAACCAGGTGCCGATCGTCGGCGGCGACTTCGACCAGGAGATCCTCGCGAAGACGCTCGATCACCAGGCACTCAACCAGGCGGCTGCATCGCTCTACCGTGAACGGTTCGACAACACGCCCGGCATCGTCTACGCCGCCGGCGTCGACCATGCCTACAACCTCGCGAAGGAATTCCGCGCGGTCGGGCTCAAGGCCGAAGCGGTGTCCGGCCGAACGCCGCCCGTTCGGCTGGCGGAAACGCTCGCCGCCTACGAGCGTGGAGAGATCAACGTCCTCATCAACGCCATGCTGCTCGCGGAAGGGTGGAACTCCCCGCGCGCGACGGTCTGCATGCACCTTGCGCCGACAGCCTCGCGGCGTGTGTACCAGCAGCGAATCGGCCGCATCATGCGCACACATCCCCGCAAGGAAGCGGGCATCGTCGTCGACTTCGTCCCGAAGGCTGCGACGCACAACGAGCGCGTCGTCTCGCTGCATTCGCTGCTCGACGCAGACTTCTATCGCGAAGGGGCACGGGTTACTCCCGCTCCGCGCCGGCGCGTGCAACGCCGTGCGCGGCGCAAGCTGACGCCGGCACCGTGGCTCGTCCCGGTCACACCCGACGTCAGGCGCCGGCTCGCCGTGATTACCCGCGAATGGCAGCGCGTCGACCCGAAGTACCTGGACGAGGACGAGCAGCGCTACTGGGCGACGATCGCCGGCCGTCAGATTCGATTCGACGAACGGGCGGCGTTCGTCGAGAAGCTGACCGCGCGCGGTGCCTCGAAGGCCTGCCTCGAACAGTTCCTCGCAACCTGCGCCGCGGAGAACCCCAACCGGCGGCTGCGCATGATCGCACTGTCCGACCGAGTTTCGATGACGGTCGAGCGCGCGGACTTCGACGATCTCGTCACGCTCGTGACCCAGGCGCCCACGTGGGAGAAGGACCGCATGGGCGGGGTGCGCGTCCTGCTGCGCGCGATCGCGGAAGGAAAGGCCAATGCGCCCGACCAGATCCTGGCCCGCTGGACGTGGCGCCTGGCACGCGCGTCCCGGAAGCTGCAGGACCGGCGCGCGAGTGCGGAGTTCCCGGAGGCAAAGCGGCTCCTCGGAGCGCTCGCCAACTCGCGAGGACACCGGCACGAGGAGAACGCCGCCAAGCTCGTGAACGCTTCGCTCGAGCTGCCGATCGCCGTCGGAGCCGCGCTGCTCGCTTCCGCCGAGGGCTATACGCCCCGCGCCACGCAGCTGATCGAGGCGGCGCGCGAGCGACTCGGCACGGTGCAGGAAACGGCCGGGGCTCTGGCCGAGAATCTCCCGCAGCCGAAGCTCACGTCCGGACGCTCACGGCGACGGAAGCGGCGCAAGCGCAAGAAGAGCGGCACACAGCCGCAAAACCAACAGAACCAACAGAACCAGCAGCAGGCTCAGCAGGCACAAGAGGGGCGGCAGCAGGAGCAGCCCGCGGAGGCGAAGAAGCCGAAGCCGCGGGCCAGGAAGAAACCTGCCCCCAAGGCAGCTGAGCAGGCACCGGCTGAAACGCCGGCGGCCTAGGACCGACTACACAGAATGCTCATCCTCGTCCCGATCGCGTTCGCGGCGGGCGTCATCACGGCGTTCACGCCCTGCATCCTCCCGGTCCTGCCGATCGTCCTCGTCGGCGGCGTAGGAGGTGCAACGAAACGACGCCCTTATGCCATCGCAGCGGGGCTCGTCACGACGTTCACCGCCTTCCTGCTCGCCGGCGCTTGGCTCTGGAGCCTGATCGGAGTCAGCCCGAAGCACCAGATCAAGATCGGCGCGGTTCTCCTCCTCGTGCTCGCCGTGATCCTCGTCGTGCCGAAGGCGGGCGAGCTCGTCGAGCGGCCGTTTGCGTTCCTCACCCGCCGGCGTGCCGGCGACCTCGGCGGGGGCTTTCTGCTCGGGGCCAGCCTCGGCCTCGTGTTCATTCCCTGCGGCGGGCCCGTGCTTGCGACGCTGACGGCGAACGCCGCCACGAATCGCGTCGGCGCCTGGATCGTCGTGATCGCGATCGCCTACGCTCTCGGCGCCGCCCTGCCGATGTTCGCGATCGCACGAGGCAGCCGCGGCCTCGTCTCACGGTTTCGCCAGCATGCGCAGGCCGTTCGCGTGACCGGTGGAGTGCTGATGGCGGTAGCCGCGCTGGTGATCTACCAGGGCTGGGCGGAGAGCCTTCAGACGAAGGTTCCCGGCTACGCGAACTGGGTGCAGAGCGCGATCGAAGGAAACTCGGCGGCGCAGAGCGGGCTCGACCGTCTGGGAGGGCGGAGTAAGCAAGTGTTCGACACCGGTGGAGAGCAGCTCGCGTCCCGCATCGAGAAGGTGCCCTTGAAGAACTACGGCTCCGCACCGGACGTCCACGAGGTGTCCGCGTGGATCAACACGAAACCGCTCAGCCTTCCCGAGCTCCGCGGCAAGGTCGTGCTTGTCGACTTCTGGACCTACTCGTGCATCAACTGCCTGCGCACGCTTCCGTATCTGAAGGCCTGGGACATGCGCTACCGCTCGAAGGGCCTGGTCATCCTCGGCGTGCATACGCCCGAGTTCTCGTTCGAACACGATCTCGGCAACGTGCGCTCCGCCGTCAAGCGGCTCGGCATTCGCTATCCGGTCGCGCTCGACAACGCGTACGGCACCTGGAAGGCGTACGGCAACAACTACTGGCCGGCCGACTACCTCGTCGACCAGGACGGACATGTCCGGGACGTGCACTTCGGTGAGGGCGACTACGCGCAAACGGAAAGCGACATCCGTCTGCTACTCGCAGCGGGCAAGAATGAGCATCTGCCCAAGGCAGGGCGCGACACCGACCTCACGCCGAAAGAGCTGCGGACGCCGGAGTCCTACCTCGGCTACCTGCGCATCGGGAACTACGCGGGCTCGCCGCTCCACACCGACCAGACGGCGGCGTACACCTTCCCGGCGTCGCTGACGCAGGACTCGTTCGCGTATGCGGGCCGGTGGCGCGTCGAAGGCGAGCGAATCGTCTCGGCTGCCGACGCACGCCTGCGGCTGCACTTCCAGGCGCGGTCGGTGCACCTCGTGCTCGGCGGGCACGGCCACGTCGTGGTCAGACTGAACGGGAAGCTCCAGCAGACCGTGCCGATCGACGGCGACCGGCTCTACACACTCTTGACGCAACCACAGGCGAAGGACGGCCTGCTCGACCTGCAGTTCACTCCGGGCCTCTCGGCCTACGCGTTTACGTTCGGCTAGAGCTAGGGCTGCTCGGAGGGGCCCTCGCGCTCGGGCCCGCCGTTGCCACGCTCGCGGTCGCGCAGGAACCGCGTCAGCTCTGCTGCGAGGGAATCACCGGAGGGAAGCTGCTGCTCGTCGTCCAGCAGCTCGGCGCGCTCCTCGAGCTCCTCGACGTACGCGGCCGTCTCGTCGTCCGAAGCAACCGCCTCGCTCACCTGTTCGCTGTAGCGCTCCGACGCCTCCTCGAGCTCGGCGATATCGATGCTCACCCCGAGGATGTCGCTCAGTCTCTGGGTGAGCGCGAGCGCGGCACGCGGGCTCGGTGCGAGCGAGACGTAGTGCGGGACTGCGGCCCAGAGGCTGACGGACGGGATGTTCGCCCGGTTGCAGGCGTCGTGCAGGATCCCGACGATTCCCGTCGGGCCCTCGTAGCGTGAACGCTGCAGGCCGAGCCGCTCGATCAGGTCCGGATCGGTCGCACCGCCCGTCACCGGCGAAGGCCGAGTGTGCGGCACGTCGGCGAGCAACGAGCCGAGGGTGATCATCATCTCGACGCCGAGATCCCGCGCGAGATCGACGATCATCCCCGTGAAGGTCTTCCAGCGGAGGTTCGGCTCGATGCCGAGCAGGAGGACTGCGTCCCGGTCGAGGCCGGGAATCGGCGCGTGGTAGAAGGCGTTCTCCGGCCACTCGATGTGGCGGGTCTGCCCCTCGACGAGCGAAACGTGCGGGCGGGTCGCCTGGAAGTCGTAGAAGTTCTCGGGCTCGATCTCCGCGAAACGGTCCGCCTCCCAGACCTTGGCGAGGTAGCCGCCCGCCAGCGACGCGCCCTGGCCCCCATCGTTCCAGCCACGGAATGCGGCGATCAGAACCGGCTCACGCAGATTCGGCCGATCGGTGATGCGAAGTTCGTCAGCGATGCGCGAAGTCTACGTTCGGTCTGAAGAAGAGCGTCGCGAGGGCGACCGTGCCGATCCAGACCGTCGCGGCGAGAAAGACGTGTAGCAGCACGAGCCCCCAGGGGAGATGGGTGCGCCACTGCAGCTCCCCCAGCCCCATCTGGACGAGGAGCAGCACGAAGACGCCGACGCCGAACGCGAAGAGCCGAGGTGCGTTTTCCCGTCGCGCGGCGAGATAGCCGAGGCTGAACAGGAACGTGAGCAGGAAGATCCCCACGATTATGGCGTGCGCGTAGACGACCGGCTGCAGGCGTCCGAGCCGGTCGATCTTGTCCGCGGCGCCTCCGCCCGAATGCGGTCCCGCGGCGGTCGCGAGCGAACCACTGATGATGAGGACGAATCCGGCGACGACGAACGCGAGGCCGAGCCGGCGCAGCTCCAGCGGAACGAGCGGCTCCGTGCGGCCGACGACCGCCGAGCGCACCTCGAGCGCAAGCACTGTCGCAGCGGCGAGGAGCGCGATCGACAGCAGCAGGTGCAACATCACGATCGGCCAGCGCAGATCGCTCGCGATCGCCAGCAAGCCGATCGGCGCCTGCGCGAGCGTGCCGAGAAAGATTCCGAGCGCAAGCCGTGGTGCCCAGCGGGGGAGTCCCGACGTGCGGCGAACCGCGAGCCACACGAGCAACGTGAGCGCGATCGTGATCGCCCCGACCAGACGGTTGCCGAACTCGACAAAGGCGTGAGCATTCTTCGCGGGAAGCGGATGCCCCTCTTCGCAGCCGGGCCAGTGGCGACAGCCGAGGCCGCTGTCGGTCAATCGCACCGCCGCGCCGGTGCCGATGATCAGCCAGAGCGCGGCGAGTTGGGCGACCACGAACGGAAAGATCTGCGCAGGGCTGAGGACGATCGCCCGAAGCCGAGCGAGCGCCGTGGGCTGGGCGTTCACGGCTCCGAGTTTAGTGACGCGTCACAGCGGGTCGAGGATCGACGGATAGCCGTCGGCGCCGTCGAACGGCGTCGGCCTCGAGCCTAGGAAGAGCGGCCGGTCGGCAGCGTTCAGAAGCACCGGCATCATGTCCGGGCCGCGCAGGTGGCCGAAGATCCCGTTGGCGCAACTCGACTCGCCGAACTCGCTCACGCGGTCTGCGCGAACTCCCGGTCCGGCGACGACGAAGGGGACCGGGTCGCCCGAATGGATGACGTCCGGGAAGGCTGGAGTCGCGTGATCGCCGGTGATGCACACGATGGCACGATCTACCGGCAGATCGCGGACGACGCCGTCGAGCGTCTCGATCATCGCTCGCTTCTGGTTCGGGTCCTTCGTGTGTCCTGCTGCATCCGCGCTCTTGACATGACAGAACACGAACGTGTCACCGGCGTCGAGGCGTTCGTGGGCGAGCTCGATCCGACCGCGCAGATCGGCGGCGGCGTCGTCCGTCTCGGGCTCTTCACGTGTGTCGAGCCCGACGGCCGTTCCAAGGCCGCGTAGGAACGCCGAGCTCGCAACGAACGTCCCGCGCAGCCCGTGGCGCTCTTCGAAAGTGGGCACGTCACGCGGGCGGCCCCACCACTTCAACGTGACGACGTTGAAGCGTTCGCCCTCGAGGCGACGTATCACCTCGCGGCTCCACGCCTCCGCCGCCCGTGCAGTCCGCTCCGCCTCGGGTACGAGCGCCTGTGGGCGCAGGACGGGATGCCGGTCGCGGAAGAACGCGTCGCTGTCCGTGACTCGCTCATCCGCGGCCCCGGAGACGCGCAGGATCGCCTCACCGCGCCAGACATGCTCCAGCGAGAAGGTGAGGCCGTCGATCGTGATGCCGTCACACGCGCGAACGAGCCGCTTCGCCTCGTCTGCGTCGCGGTCCGGATCGGGGCGTCCGGTCAACCACCAGCCGTCTGCGCGCCGCTCCGCCGGCCGCAGCGCTGCATAGGCAAAGACCTGCTCGGCGTCCACGTCCTGCCCACGCCCGAGGGCCTCGAAGACGGCACGCCCGGGAAACTCGTCGGGCCGGTAACCGAACATCGACCAGTGCGCCACCTCGCTCGAAGGCGCGCGACCGGGGCCGATCGCGTAGAGAACACCGTTCGATCCCGACGCGCACAGCCGGTCGAGGTTGGGCGTGCGCGCAGCCTCGAGACCGCTCAGGCCCCCGAGCGACTCGTGGGCGCGGTCGGCGAGACCATCGAGGAGCAGGACGACGATCGGGTGCACTCAGGCCGGTATTCGCTGCAGGGAGCGGATCACCCGTACGACGCCGGCGGGAACGAGCGCTTCCCACTCGCCGCCCGAGCGGAGAGCGTCGCGCACGTCCGTTCCGGACAGCTGCTTCTCGGCGCCCTCGTCGAGGATGACGACCTCGTACCCGGCCTCGCGCATGCGTTCGAGCTTCGTGCCGCCCCATTCGGAGAACAGACGGAGGTACTGCGTCACGCGCGCCGGCACGTAGGCGTTCCAGAGCTCCGGTTCGTTGACGGGAAACGGGATCACGTGCGCGAGGATTCCCTCGTCCTTCGCGACCGCCTCGATCATCAGCAGGCGCTCGACGTAAGTGAACGGGTTCGACTCGGGGAGGTGACGCAGTGGGTCGGTCGCTTCTTCCTTGATGCGTTGCGGATCGGGGTTCGTGATCCCGACGAACACCTCGTCGGATCGCTCGGCTGCGCCGCGCAGGTATTCGAGATGTCCGTTGTGGAAGGGCTGAAAGCGCCCGTGAATCATCCCCGAGCTCACTCGACGATGACTCCGGCGCCCTCCTCGACGCGGCCGATCCTCCGGATGAACAGCCGGCGGCCCGCGAATTCCGCCTCGAGTGCTGCGCCCCGCTCGGCCGGGAGCGACACGAGCAGCCCGCCGGCGGTCTGCGGGTCGTAGCCGAGTGCCACGAGAGTCTCCGGCAACCCCTCCATCGTGAGGTGACGTTCGGCGAAGTCGCGGTTCCGCGGGTCTCCGCTCGTCCGCACGCCTTTCCGCGCGACGTCGAGTGCACCGTCGATCGCCGGGAAGCGCTCAGACTCGAGCCGGATGCAGACGCCGCTACGGTCGGCCACTTCGTGCGCATGGCCGAAGAGCCCGAAGCCCGTTACGTCGGTGACGGCGTTCGGCTCGAGGCCGCGCAGAACATCGGCTGCATCCTTGTTGAGGGTCCTCATCCAGCGGATCGCACGCTCGAGCTGCATGTCGCCCGCATAACCCTTTTTGTACCCGGTCATGATCAGCCCGGTTCCGAGCGGCTTCGTGATGAAGACGGCGTCGCCCGGCCGCGCCCCGTTCTTCGGCCAGATCCCGTCGGGCCGCACGGTGCCGACCACGGCCAGCCCGTATTTCGGCTCCGCGTCACGAATCGTGTGACCACCCGCGAGCAAGCCGCCTGCCGCACGTACCTGCTGGTCCGCAGCCGCGAAGACCTCGGCGAGCATCTCCATCGGCAACTCTTCGGGGAACGCCGCGATCGACAGTGCGAGGAGCGGCGTACCCCCCATCGCGAAGACGTCGTTGAGCGCGTTCGTCGCGGCGATCGCACCGTAGTCGCCGGGGTCGTCGACAACCGGTGGAAAGAAGTCCAGCGTGAAGATGAGCGCGCGCTCGTCGTCGAGGCGATACACCGCGGCGTCGTCCGCCGGCGCGAGGCCGACCAACAGGTTCTCCGCCTCGGCGGGGACGAAACCGGCGAGCAGCTGCTCGAGGCGTGCCGCCGAATACTTGGCGGCACAGCCCCCGCACGATGCAAGATCTGTGAGCTTGACGCGTCCTGTTTCGGTGTTCAAAGGAAGCCCTCCCGAAGGGTGAACCGCGAAATGTAGGGGTCTCCGAGCTTTTCGTCTACAGACTGACGGCGGTTCACCTTGTTACGTCGGGGTGACCCTGGGTATTCCCGCTCCAGGAAATAGGCGGCGACGCTGAGCGCCGCCGCCGTTCAGGGGAGAGGAGGAGCCTTTCGGTTCCCCCCGCGCCCGGAGTTCTTCGCCCTCGGCGTGGCACCTTCCGACTTGCAAAGATGGGTCCGTGGCCAGGGCCGCGCTCGTCACCGGGGGCTCGTCGGGGATCGGCCTCGCGATCGCCACCATGTTGCGACGAGAAGGCTTCGAGGTGACGCTCGCCGCCCGGACGAAGACGAAGGTCGAGGCCGCGGCCTCCGAGCTGGGCGCGCACCCTGTCACCGCGGACGTCGCGAAGGAGGAGGACTGCCGCCGAATGGTCGACGAGCACCGTGAGCGGCACGGTCGGCTCGACGTGCTCGTCAACTCCGCAGGGGTCGGCGTCGCCGGCGCGATCGACGAGCTCGAGCCGAAGAAGATCGACCTCCAGCTCGACGTCAACCTACGCGGGACGATGCTCGTCACGGCCGCCGCGCTGCCGCTTCTGCGCGAGAGGAGCGGGCTGGTCGTCAACATCGCCTCGATTGCAGGAACCGGCCCGTCTCCCCAGCTGCCGGTCTATGGGGCGGCGAAGGCTGGGATGATCCAGTTCACGAACACGCTGAACCGCGCCGAAGAGCAGCACGGCGTGCGCGCGACTGCGCTCAGCCCCGGCTTCGTCGACACGCCGATGACGGACTGGGCGCCCGTCCCGCCCGAGCAGATGATCCGTCCGGAGGATTGCGCAGAAGTGGTGCACGCGCTGCTACGTCTGAGCCGGTACGCAAGACTGCCGCACGTCGTGATCGAGCGTGTCGCCGCCGGAGGATTCGGTGCGTAACTAGTCTTGGAAACGCGTCGGCTTCACGCGCTGGCGCGCGAGAAAGCTGTCGAGCGCCGCACGGTGGACGCGAAGGACGCGTCCTACACGCACCGCATCCAAGCGCCCGTCGTGAATCAGCCGCCGGATCGTTTCCGGATGGACGCCTAGCTGATCGGCGACTTCCCGCACGCTCACGAGAGCCGAGGGATCTTCATTCGTTGACGACACCATCCGCATCAACCCTTGCACGTTCTTCGAACACGCGCATGGGCCATCTGGGTCAATCGACGCCTGCCTGCGGCCTAGCGTAAGAAACGCCGAATCGCATTCTCGAGCTCTCCCGTCGAGACCGAGCCCTCGAACTTCGCCTTGATGCGGCCGTCACGGCCGACGAGAAACGTCCACGGCTCCGACGGAAGCCGCCATTGGCGCACCCACCGGTTCTGCCCTTGACGCGGGTCGTTGTCCTTGTAGATCTCGACGTGGATGAAGCGGATTCCCGAGCCTTCGAAACGACGCCGCTCGTGCTCGACGACGTCGACGACCGGCCCGCAGGTGCGGCTCTCGCAGTAGCGCGGCGTCGCGAACGTCACGACGAAAGGAGCGTGGGCAGCAAGAGATTCGGCGATCGAGTAGCGGAGCAGTCCGCGATCGGGAGGAACACGCGTTGTGAGCTTCGCGGTCTTACCGCCGGAGCTCGCAAGCGTGGGCGTGCGCGACGGGTAGGCGCGGTCGCCGACGGCAGGACTCGCCGAACGGTCCCTCACGGCGATGTCGTGGATGCCGCCGATCGCAACCTTCCCGATCGGCCGGGCAAGCACGTAGTACTTCCCGGCCGCAGCCACCCGCACGTGTGCCACGTACAACGCGGGCACGTCCGCGCCGGTCGAGACGCCGGGCACTCCGACCGGCTCGAGCTTTGCAACGGTCTCCTGAAATGGCTTCGCGCTCAGAGAGCGCGCAATCCAGAACCGCGCCGTCGGCGGAGCGATCACACGGCCGCGGTTGTCGACGACGAGAAACGAGACGCGCATGTCGCCGGGGGAGTAATCGTTCGTGCCGGGAATCAACGCCACAGCCTGTCCGGAGCTCTTCCAGAGTCCTTCCAGTGATCCCGTCCGAGCCGCGCCCTGCTCGGAACTGCTCGTCGATGAGCCACAGCCTGCCGTCAGCGCGGCAAACGCGAGAACGGCGAGCAAAGCGCGCACGCTTCCACTCTAGATCTCCCCGCCGTCGTGAGCGCCGAGGGGCATCCGCGCGAGGGCCGGCAGCATTGCAGCGGCGATGAGAATCGCGAAAACCGCGAAATACATCAGGCGAGCTTTGGACACGTGGTCACCTCCTTTCGGAGCGTTGGGTTAGAAGCGGACGTCTTGCAGGGCGTCGGCGGCCTGGCGGTAGAGCCGAGCGGCTGCCCGGTCGTCCCCGCGTCGTGTCGCAAGGTCCCCCTGGGCGACCCACGCAGAAGCGCGATGGCTCCCCGAAGAGAGCTGGTCGTATGCGCGTTCACCCGCCGCGAAGGCCTCTTCGGCCTCGTCGAGGCGATCCTGCTCGAGCAACGCGCGGCCCAGAACGAGCTGCGCGTTGCCGATCTCGCTGACCTCGTCGACCCGGTCGCCGAGCAGCCGAAGCGCGTAGCGCGCTTGCTCCTCTGCGAGCGAGACGTCACCTGTTCGGAGGTGGACCTGGGCGATGCCGTTAACCGCGTGCGCCGCCTCGGCGTCGTTGCCGACTTCGAGGGCGATGCGGACTGCGTCCTTCAGGAAGTCCACCGCTTCCTCCGGGTGACCGAGCAGGAAGTTGATTCCACCGAGGTTGTTCAGCAGCCGGCCGAGATTGCCGCGATCGGAGAGCTCCTCGTACGCGGACTTCGCCCGCTCGGCGTACGAGCGCGCGAGCACCCAGTGGCCCTCGCGATCGGCGATGATCGACGCCTGAAAATAGACGTCTGCCGCGGTGCGCTTGTCGTTCAGCCCTTCGGCGAGCTCGAGCGCGCGCTCGACGTCCTCCCGCGCGGCCTCGAGGTCGCGGCGGCGGCGGTAGCAGCGTGAGCGCCACGCAAGGATGTTCGAGCGCAGCTGGTCCGACGGGATCTCGGAGCGCTCCGCGAGCTTGAGCCCTTCGTCGAACAACCCGATCGCCGTCTGAATGCTGTTCAGCTTGTAGCGCGCGACACCGAGCCGGAAGAGGACGTCTGCACGCTCGACGTCGGAGAACGTCGTGCGTTCGGTGAGCGCTCGGGCGCGCTCGAGCAACGCGATCGCCTCGCGAACTTCGCCGGCGCGCATTCGCAAGGTCGCCTCGCCGGAAAGGGCACGCGCCTCGAGCTCGGGCAGGCCGGTGGCCAGCACGGCGGCGCGGATCTTCTCGAACTCCTCGAGAGCCTCGTCGTTTCGACGCGCCTCCACCAAGGCGTCGGCGCGGGCAAGAGCGGCGTCGACCCGGCCGCGCTCGTCAGCGGAGATGCCGTTCGCGAGGAAGCCTGCGTCGACACCGAGCCGCTCCGCGAGCCAGACGATCGTCTCGGGCGTCGGACGGGTCTTCCCACGCTCGATCTGGCTGACGTATTCCTTCGAGAAGCGGTCGCCCGCGAGGTCGGTCTGAGTCAGCGCTGCGGCGACACGAAGCTGGCGTAGGCGCTCGCCGAGCCGAAGCCCGGCCTGAGCGGCGGAGGCTCGCTGCTGCTGCTGACGAATGGCGGTCGAGTCAGACAAGTGCTGCGTAGTAGTACGTCATGCTTCACCCAACTTCAACCTGTCCCTTCGGGCATCCCCCGAAAAGGTCATGTTTGGGCCTAAAACCGGTCAAGCAAGCCTAACTCAAATCACTTGACCGAGCTACTTGACAGGCTCGAGGAACGCTCCTAGAGTGAGGCAATCTTGCAACCGAGCCAGACGCCAGGGTCGGCTGCAGGAGGCGCTTCACCAGGTGGACTCCAACCGGGGCGTGGCTGGGCCGCAGAGCCAAGTCTCGGAGAGACCGCCACACAGGGCGGAGTCGCCTAACAGGAATCGACCCCCGGAGCCGCAGCCGGGGGTCTTCCTCTTTCTAGGGCTCGTCGGCGAGAGCGACGCCGATTGATTCCGCCGCGCCTTCGCGGCGCGGCAGCGGGCGCACCGTCAGAACCGAGATGATCGCACCCACGAGGACGAGCGCCGCGCCGACGTGAACCGCTCGGTGATAGCCGACCACGAACTGGTCACTCCACAGCGGACTCGTCGGCAGAACGCTGACGCTCGTGGCGACGAGCGCGCCCATGATCGCGACCCCGAGCGATCCGCCGACCTGGCGCATGCTGTTGATCACCGCGGAGCCCACGCCGGCCTGCGCGACCGGAACGGAGCCCATCGCCGCAGCCGTCGTCGGCGCCATCGTGACCGCCATCCCGACGCCGCCCACGAGCAGGGCAGGAAGGATGTTCCAGAAGGATGAGCTCGCGTCGAGCGTCCCGAAGAGCAGGAGCGAGATCGCGAGCAGGGTCATCCCCGCTCCCATCAGCCATCGTGCGCCGACCCGGTCCGAGAAGCTGCCTGCGGCCGGAGCGACGAGGATGATCAGAACGGTCATCGGCAGGAACGTCGCGCCGGTCTCGATCGCGCTGTAGCCGAGGACGCGCTGCAGGAAGAGCGAGTTGTAGAAGAAGATTCCGAAGAGCGCGAGCCCGACGAACAGCATCGCGGCGTTGGCCCCGGCGAACGTCGGATTCTTGAACAGTGCGAGGTCGAGCATCGGCAGACGCTGGTGCAGTTCGAGCAGGACGAACATGGTCAGCGACACCACTGCGATCGCGAACAAGGTGAGGACGCGTGTCGATGTCCAGGCGTGATCGTTCGTCTCGATCAGACCGTAGGTGAGGGCGAAGAGACCGACCCCCGAGGTGATCAGGCCGGGTAAGTCGAGTCTCTGCTCCTTCGACGTGTCCTTCGTCTCGTCGATGAAGAGCCGCGCCGCGATCACGCCGAGCACACCGATAGGAATGTTGATGAAGAAGATCCAGCTCCAGTTGACCTTCTCCGTCAACAGCCCGCCGACGATGGGGCCGATCGCCAGCGCAAGCGCGGAGACCCCCGCCCAGATGCCGATCGCAGTTCCTCGCTGCCGCGGCGGGAAGGTCGCGGTGATGATCGACAGCGTTGCCGGATTCATCAGCGCGGCGCCAACACCCTGCACGGTGCGCGCAGCGATGAGCGAGCTCGCCCCGCCCGCGAGGCCGCACCACAGTGAGGCACCGGTGAAGACGACGAGGCCTGCGATGAAGATCGCCCGCCGCCCGAGCATGTCGGCGAGCTTCCCGCCGGTGAGAAGGAGCACGCCGAATGTGAGAGCGTAGGCGTTCACGACCCACTCGAGCTCCGAGATGCTGATGCCGAGGTCCTGCTGGATCGACGGCAGTGCCACGTTCACGACCGTGTTGTCGAGCATGATCATGAACAGCCCGACCGCGACTGCGACGAGTGTCCACCACTTGCGGTTCTCGGGCGTGAACAGTCGAGCACGCATCTCTGAGAGGTTAGAGCACGCTCCCCGGCCGACGTCGGGCCGCTACCCGTACGCTTCGCGCGTGTCCGACTTCATCTGGAGCCCGACCGCCGAGGACGTCGAGAGCGCGAACCTGACAAGGCTCGCACGCAAGCTCGGCGTCGAAGGATACGAGGACCTCCACCGCGTCTCCATCGAGGAGCCGGAGCGCTTCTGGCCCGCCCTGATCGAGGATCTCGGCCTCGAGTTCTCGGAGCCGTGGGAGCAGGTGGTGGACACCTCTCGCGGCGAAGAGTGGGCAACCTGGTTCACCGGTGGGAAGCTCAATCTCGCCTGGAACTGCGTCCACAAGTGGGCGGCCGGCGAGCTCGCCGAGGAGCAGGCGGCGATCTGGCACGGCGAGGACGGCTCACGGACGTCGCTGACCTGGAGCGAGCTGTCCGACGAGGTCTTTCGCCTTGCCGAAGGGCTCGCGTCGATCGGCATCGGTCCCGGAGACGCCGTCGGGATCTTCCTGCCGATGTCGCCGCAGGTCGCAATCGCATCACACGCGTGCGCGCATCTCGGCGCAGTGCAGGTGCCGGTCTTCTCGGGCTTCGCTCCGCCTGCGATCGCCGCGCGGCTGGCCGATGCGAAGGCGAAGGCGCTGATCACGGCGGACGGCTCGCTTCGTCGCGGACAGATCGTGCCGATGAAACAGATCGCGGACGAGGCGCTCGAATCGTCACCGACCGTGACGCACACGGTCGTCTGGCGCCGGCTCGGGCTGGACGACGTCCCGATGACGATCGGTCGCGACCGCTTCTGGGACGAGCTCACAGAGAAGACCTCGGGGGATCTGCCCCCGAAGCAGGTCGACTCCGAGCATCCCTACCTGCTCGCGTACACCTCGGGAACGACCGGCAAGCCGAAGGGGGCGCTACACGTCCAGGGCGGTTTCCTCGTCTCGATAGCACGCGAGGTTGCGTACCAGACGAACGTCAAGCCGGGCGATCGCATCCATTTCGCCACGGACATGGGTTGGATCATGGGACCGTGGACAGTCGTCGGCGGCGGCGCCTGCGGCGCGACGGTCGTCTACGCGGAGGGCGCGCCGGACTTTCCGGCGGACCGGATCTGGAAGCTGGTCGAGTCCGAGCGCGTCACGATGCTCGGCGTCTCGCCGACCCTCGTGCGCGCGCTCATCCCAAAGGGCGATCCCGAGTCGGACATGTCCTCGCTGAAGGCGATGTGCACGACCGGCGAGCCGTGGAACAAGGATCCGTACCGCTGGCTCTTCGACAAGGTCGGGGGCGGCACGACGCCGATCGTGAACTGCTCCGGCGGCACCGAGGTCGGCGCCTGCTTTCTCACGACGTGCGTCACCGAGCCGATCAAGCCGGTCGCGCTTGGCTTTCCTGCGCTCGGTCAGGACATGGACGTCTACGGACCGAACGGCACGCCTGTGCGCGGCGAAGTCGGCGAGCTCGTCTGCAAACGGCCGTGGCCGGGAATGACGCGCGGCATCTGGGGTGACGACGAGCGTTACCTCGACGCCTACTGGCGGCGCTTTCCAGGAGTCTGGACGCACGGCGACTGGGCGTCGATCGACGAGGACGGTTACTGGTACCTGCACGGACGCTCCGACGACACGCTCAACATCGCCGGCAAGCGCATCGGTCCGGCCGAGCTCGAGTCGGCGGCCGTCGGTCACGGCGGCGTCGCCGAAGCGGCGGCGATCGGCGTCCCCCACGACGTGAAAGGCGAGGTCGCGTGGATCTTCTGCGTGCTGAAGCCAGGCACCGAAGCGACCCCGGCCTGCGCGCTCGAGATCTCGACCGCGGTCACCGACGAGCTCGGAAAAGCGTTCAGGCCCGAGCGGATCGTGTTCGTGTCAGCCCTCCCGAAGACCCGGAGCGCCAAGATCGTGCGCCGGGCCGTGCGGGCCCGGGTTTTGGGCAAGGAGCAGGGAGATCTCTCCTCGCTGGAGAACCCGGAGGCCCTCGACGAGATCGGCGAAGCCGCCGGCCGGGCCTAGCTTTATACTTTTCGGCGAATACGCGTACGAAATACGAGCCTGAATGTAAATTTGGCGGAGGAGAGCGCTTGATTTCCGCCAAACGGGCATCTAGTTGGTCGACCCGGTTATGGGAGTCGCCGTATCCCTCACCGCGATCGTGCTTGGCTTGGCCGCACCGACGGGAGCCGTTCGACAAGCGAACGATTCCGCAGCGCTGGCAGCCGTAGCGTCAG
>Ga0105249_10000588_pt1 | contig 33205 bp, 32 predicted proteins | sample KBSS44metaG_FD_81522 | JGI IMG/M metagenome (GOLD analysis project Ga0105249, IMG submission 81522) | Switchgrass rhizosphere microbial communities from Kellogg Biological Station, Michigan, USA - KBS S4-4 metaG | ecosystem: Host-associated > Plants > Roots > Rhizosphere > Soil | place...
AGCGCCCAGTCGACGTTGTTCTCGAGCCATTTGCCGAAGCGGCCGTGCTTGACGTGCTCGGGATGCCAGCCGATCGTCTCGTTGTTGGCGAGCAGCTCGTCGCGGTGGCGAGCGGTGGCGATGTACCAGCTCGACTTGGCGTAATAGAGGAGCGGCGTCGAGCAGCGCCAGCAGTGCGGGTAGGAGTGCTCGTAGATCTCCTCGCGGAAGAGCAGGCCGCGCCGCTCGAGCTCGGCGATCATCCCGTCGGTGGTCGCGTGGTCTTTGACGAAGCGGCCCTCGAAGCCCTTGACCCGATCGTCGAATTTGCCGTCGAGGCCGACCGGGTTGTAGAGGCTGCCGTGGTCGGTCGGGTCGAAGATCTGGTTGGCGGCGGCGACGTCGTAATCGTCTTCGCCGAAGGCCGGCGCGATGTGGACGAGGCCGGTGCCGTCGTCGGTGGTGACGAAACCGCCGGCGAGGACCGGGAAGCCGCCGCGCTCGCGGTCGCTGAGTTCGAACACCGGGCCCTCGTAGGAGCGGCCGACCAGCTCCGAGCCCTGGAGCTCGTCGAGCACCGTCGCCGTCTCGCCGAGCAGCGGCTCGACCCGCGCCTTGGCAAGGATCACCACCTCGTCGCCGACCTTGGCGCGGACGTAGGTGACGTTCGGGGCGACGGCGACCGCCTCGTTGCCGGGCAGCGTCCAGGGCGTCGTCGTCCAGACCAAGAGTGATTCGTCGCCGTCGGCTCCCAGCAGTGGAAAGCGCACGTAGATCGAACGGTCCTCGACGTCTTTGTAACCGAGCGCCACCTCGTGCGAGGAGAGGGCGGTGCCGCAGCGCGGGCAGTAGGGAACGACCTTGTGGCCCTCGTAGAGGTCGCCGTTGTCATAGATCTTGCGCAGCGACCACCAGACCGACTCGATGTAGTCGTTCTCGAGGGTGACGTAGGGGTGCTTCATGTCGACCCAGAAGCCGATCCGCTCGGTCAGCTGTTCCCAGTCCTCGACGTAGGCGAAGACCGATTCGCGGCAGCGCTGGTTGAACTCGGCGATCCCGAACTCCTCGACCTCCTGCTTCGAGGTGATCCCCAGCTGCTGTTCGACCTCGAGCTCGACCGGCAGCCCGTGGCAGTCCCACCCTGCCTTGCGGGGGACGAACTTGCCGCGCATTGCCTGGAAGCGCGGGTAGACGTCCTTGAAGACGCGGGCGAGGACGTGGTGGGCGCCGGGCCGGCCATTTGCGGTCGGCGGGCCCTCGTAGAAGCTCCAGACCGGGGCATCGGCGCGCTGGGCGAGCTGGCGGCCGAAGACGTCGGTCTCGCGCCAGCGCTCGAGCACCTGCTCCTCGAGGGCGGGAAATGACTGTTTCGGGTCTACTGGGTGGAATCCGGGCACGAAGGGCGGATTCTAGGGTCGCGCCCCATTCACCAGACGAGTACGAAGTCGCCATGGTCGCCGGGGTTCACGTAAACCGGCAGCTGCAGGCCCGGCTCCATGCGGCGGGCGGCGAAGACCGACATGACCTCGCGGCGGCTGACCTCGGCGCCGGCGACGCCGGGAACGTCGAGCCGCAGCTTCAGCTTCATCACCGGCATCTCGTTGACGGTGGCGTGGCTGCCGGCGTCCAGCACCGTCGCGGTGCCGCGGATCCCGTTCTGGAAAACCCAGTCCTGGTGCGCCGCCTTGGCCTGCTGGCGGCGGGCGAAGAGGGCGAGCCCGGCGGCGACCAGGAACCAGATCACGCCGATCATCGCCAGGATCCAGGCGACCTGGGCGGGGACGCCGAGCGCGAACGGGGCGATCGCCAGGGCGAGCCCGACGAGGCCGAAGAACGCGATCAGCGCGATCCCGAGGCGGTTGACCTGCATCGCCACCGCTAGCCACCGCTCTCCGCGCACTCGGCATCGATCCGCGCGGCGACGGCGGCGGTCGCCTCGGCCAGCGCCGCGAGGCCCTCGGTGCCGGGGTCGTCCTCCTCGACCGAGCCAAGTAGGGCGCCATAGGCGAGCTCGAAGGAGAAGTCGGCCGGCGGCGTGGTGGCCAACCAATCGACAAATGCCGGCGAGAACAGCTGCCGCATCCAGATCGGGTCCTGGAACGGACTGGTACTGACCACGTAGCGCTCGTTCAGCGCGATGCTCTCGGTCCAGAGCTTCGAGTCGCGCGCCTCGAAGCCGTAGAACTCGTCGTCGCGGGTGCGGCGGCCGCGGCGGATGCAGAAGAGCCGCGGCACGAAGGCGGTCGAGGCTGGCACCGAGGCGAAGGCGACGTTGAAGCGAAAGGTCTTGTTGCGGGTATAGGCGAGCTCGCCGACGACCACGTCGGCCTCGCCGAAACGACCGCGGAAGGCGGGTGAGACGCCGCCGTCGCCGGACTCGACCAAGAGCGGCGTCAATGGCCCGAGCGCGGCGGCGCCGAGCGGCGCCAGCCCTCGCTCGGCGGCGAGGGCCGCGTAGGCGGACTCGATCCCAGACACCGGGCCACCCTAGTCGTGGCTGGCGGTACTCGGGAGTTCCGCCCCTGCCGGATTCGGTATAGGCTGGCTCCGTGCCTGCCTTCGATCCCAACGGCAAGGTCGCGTTGGTGACCGGCGCGGCGCGTGGAATCGGCTTCGAGACCGCCCGCCAGCTGCACCTGCGAGGCGCCTCGGTCGCCGTCCTCGACCTCGACGCCGAGCAGGCGAACGATGCGGCGGAGCGGATCGGGCCGCGGGCGATCGGCCTGGCCGCCGACGTCACCGACGCCGGCGCGATGATGGCGACCGTCGCCGAGGTGGTCGAGCGGCTCGGCGGCCTCGACCTGGCGATCGCCAACGCCGGCATCGCCCCGAAGAACTTCGCCACCGTGCGCGGCATCTCCGGCGAGGAATGGGAACGCGTCTTCGAGGTCGACATGCTCGGCGTCTGGCGCACAGCCCGCGCCGCCCTGCCCGAGATCGTCGACCGCCAGGGCCACATAGTCCTCGTCTCCTCGGCCTACGCCTTCATGAACGGGTTCGGCAACAGCCCCTACGCGGCGGCGAAGGCAGGGGTCGAGAGCCTCGGCCGCGCCCTCCGGGTCGAGCTCGCCCCGCACGGGGCCAGCGCCTCGGTCGCCTACTTCGGCTGGGTCGACACGAGGATGGTCCAGGACGCCTTCGCCCAGCCCGAAGGCGACCGGATCCGCTCGCTCAGCCCGGAGTGGCTGATGAAACGGATCACCCCCGACGAGGCGGCCGCCGGTGTCGTCCGCGGCATCGAAGAGCGTGCCCCACGGATCTTCGCCCCCAAGTGGTGGCGGTACGTCTCCGCCTTCCGCGGCCTGATCAACCCGCTGCTCGACAAGCGGATGGAGCGGGAAGAGAAATTCCGATCGCTGGTCCGTGACCTCGACGCGCAAAGCGTCGACGCGGCCGAGCCGATCAACCGCTAGGCGGTCGTCAAAACAGTGACATGCCCGGCGCGACGGGAACTTCGACCAGCTCCGGCGCCGCGGAGGCGAGAGCCGACTGCAGGGCGCCGCTGACCCCGTCGCGGTCGGCGACGCGGTGGGCGTAGACGCCGTAGCCCTCGGCGACCGCGGCGACGTCGAGCTTCGGCAGGTCGAGTCCCGGCGCGCCCTCGACTCCCTCGACCTCGGCGAACCACTTGAGGATCGCGTACTCCTCGTTCTGCAGGACCAGGAAGGTGACCGGCACCCGGTAGGCGACGGCGCTCCAGAAGGCGGTGATCCCGTACTGGGCCGAGCCCTCGCCGAGCACGCAGACGACCGGCCGATCGGGCTGGGCGAGCTGGACTCCAACCGAGGCGGGGAGGCCGAAGCCGAGCCCGCCGCCGGCGCTGAAGTAGTAGGAGCCCGGCCGCGAGAGGCGGAGCTGGTTGCGCAGGGCGAGGGTGCTGGAGGGCGTCTCGAGGACGACGATCGAGTCCTCGGGCAGGACCTCGGCGAGGGCGCTGTAGACGGTCGAGGCGTTGATCGGGTCGGTCGCGGGCAGCTCGGTCGGGCCCGGGTTCGGCTCCGGCGCCGGCCGGCTCGACTCGGGCACCGCGGCGAGCAGTGCGGCGAGGGTGAGGCCGACGTCGGCGACGATCGCCTCGCCCATCGGCGCCCGCACCGCCTCGTCGGGGTCGCTGGTGATCGCCACCAGCGCGGCGCCCTCGGGCAGCAGCGGCCCGGGGATGTGCGGGTAGTAGGGGAAGACCGAGGAGCCGGCGACGAGGACCAGGTCGTGGCCCTCGAGCGTCTGCCCGAGCGGGCCGATCGCCGGCGGCAGCACGCCGCGGAAGTTGGGGTGGTTCTCGGGGAAGCCGAGGCGGACGCCGCCGGTCGCAGGCGAGGCCCAGACCGGCAGCCGCTGACGCTCGGCGAGGGCGACCGCGGCCTCCCAGCCGCCGGAGGCGTCGACGTCGGGGCCGGCGACGAGAACGGGGTTGGTCGCGGCGTCGAGGCGCGCGGCCAGGGCGGCGACGACCTCGGGGTCGGCGACAGCGCGGCCGCTGACCTGGCGGGCGATCGCGGCGCTGGCGTCGGCCTCGTCGACCTCGGCGTCCCAGTCGTCCATCGGCACCGAGACGAAGACGGGCCCGCGTGGCGCCAGGCCGGCGAGGTGGGCGCCGTGGGCGAGGGCCAGCGGCACGTCCTCGGCCCGCGGCGGCTCGTAGGACCACTTGACCAGCGGGTGCGGCATCCGGGTCGCTTCGCGGTTCGTCAGGTTGGCCTGCAGGGTGATCTGGGCGCGGGTCTGCTGGCCGGCGGTGACCAGTAGCGGCGAGTGGTTGGCCTGGGCGTTGAAGATCGCCCCCATCGCGTTGCCGACCCCAGGCGCGGTGTGGAGGTTGACGACCGTGGTGCGGCCCGAAGCCTGGGCGAAGCCGTCGGCCATCCCGACCACGACCCCCTCGTGCAGACCGAGCACGTAACGGAAGTCAGGCGGAAAGTCACGAAGCATCGGCAGCTCGGTCGAGCCGGGGTTCCCGAACACCGTCGTCATCCCCCGCTCCCTGAACAGCTCGAAAGTCGCCTCCCGGACCGTCGGCATGGGCAAGACCCTATTCGGCGCTCAAGGGCTGGCGCTGCGATCCGATTGCTGAGAGATGGGAAAACGGATCTCGGTAGCCGCTCTCGCGTTCGCCTCACTGGCGCCGCTGCTGCTCTGCCTCGGCGTGGCAAGGGCGGCCGCCGCGACGCCCGCCTCCCTGGCGCCGCCCAGCGCGCCGCCAGCGGTGACGCGGATCGTCAAAGCGCCCGGTGAACTGGTGCCGATCCCGGCCTCGATCCCGCACGAAGCCGGCGACGTGGTCGACAGCCGCATCGTCCCCGACCTGCGCTGGATCTCCCAGCGCTACCCGATCTACGTAACCGACGGCTATTCGGGGCCGCTGCCGAACGGCGAACACGTCGGCTGCGACGAATGCCACGCGGGCAGCTCCGACCACTACAACGGCCTCGCCGTCGACCTCGTCCCCGCTGAACCGAGCTCGACCTGCGACTCGCACTGGACGGCGATAACCGCGCTCGCGCTTTGGGCCGAGCCGCTGCAGCACGAGCCGGTGCCGCCGTTCCGTTGGGTCGGCTATGAAGGCGACGCCGGCCACGGCTGCGGCAACCACCTCCACCTCTCCTGGAACCACGCGCCGGCGCCGCGCTTCACGCTCGCCGAATGGGTCGAAGTCTTCCCCGTCGGTCCGCTGCTGGAAACCGCGCGCGGCAAGCGCAAGGCGCCGAAGAAGCCCGCCGGGCCGGCCGGCGGCGTCAACCAGGAGACGACCGGCGGCGTCTCCTCGCACGGCTCAGGTGCCAGCGGCGGCGGCGGCTTTCACGACTGAGCCCTCCCCAGCGTCTCCCTAGGATGGGCGGCCGATGCGCTTCGCCCCCACCAGCCTCGGCCTCGCCCTCGTCGCCGCGCTCGCCGCGCTCGCCGGCTGCGGCGGCAGCGACGACTCGACGCCGGCCGCCTGCTTCGAAGGCGCGGGCGCATACGAAAAGGCCCTCGCCGCTGCCCCCGACAAGGTCGAAGTCGGCGGCGGGACCCTGATCAGCGAATGCCTGACCCGCAACCAGGAGGGCGGCGAGCTGGCCCAGGTCGGCGAAGCGCTGGTCGAGGCAGCGACCCGGCTCGACGCCGAAGCGCGCCAGGACCCCGGCGGCCAGGCGAACCTCGAGCTCGGTTACCTGCTCGGCGCCGTCCAGCGCGGCAGTGAGGAGACCGAAGGCATCCACACCGACCTGATGCGCCGGCTCGAGGTCGCGGCGCAGTTCGCGCCCGGCAAGCAGCCGCTGCCGCCCGAGTTCCAGGCCGCGTACAAGCGCGGCTTCGACGCCGGCAGCGAAACCGGCTAGATCGTCTAAGCTGCCCGCGACTCACGGCGTGGGGAACTCCGGTGTGAATCCGGGGCTGACGCGCAGCGGTGTGGGTGACGACTGACGCCCCTCCTCGGCCTCACCAGCCGCGGTCGGCTACTGGCGCGCTAGCTGGCCTCCAGCAGCGCGTCGGCGTGGTCCGCGTTGAGGTGGGCGATCGCGGCCTCGGCGCCGCGGCTGACGGGGTCGTCGGGCTTCACGGCGGCGCCAGTATACACTTCTATTAGGGTCACCTAATTCCGGCCGAGGAATACCCTCCCTGTCCCCGCGTTTTCGGCGGCTCCCTGTACGCCGAGCGCCACGAAGACTTCCCGAACCAATGGAGGCAGCAAACCGTATGGAGGCCGCGAGCGTGACCGAGCAGCTCTGGGGTGGCGAGACCACCAAAGCCGTCGACAACTTCCCCGTATCCGGCGAGCAGGTGCCGGTCTCGGTCGTGCGCTGGCTCGGCCGGATCAAGGGCGCCGCGGCGGAGGTGAACGGTGAGCTCGGCAACCTCGACAAGGAGCTGGCGGAGCGGATCGCCGCCGCCGGCAAGGCGGTCGGGGCCGGCGAGCACGACGACCAGTTCCCGGTCGACGTCTTCCAGACCGGCTCCGGGACCTCCTCGAACATGAACGCCAACGAGGTGATCGCCAACCTGGCCGGCGACGAGGCCCATCCCAACGACCACGTCAACATGGGCCAGTCCTCCAACGACGTCTTCCCCAGCGCGGTCCATCTGGCGGCGCTCGATGAGGTGACCCACGACCTGCTGCCGGCGATGGGGGCGCTCGAGGGGGCGCTGGAAGAGAAGGCAAAGCGCTTCGCCGACGTGGTCAAGGCCGGCAGGACCCACCTGATGGACGCGGTCCCGGTCACCCTCGGCCAGGAGTTCGGCGGCTACGCCGCGCAGGTGCGGCTCGGGGTCCAGCGGGTCGAAGGGACGCTGCGGCGGGTCGGCCAGATCCCGCTCGGCGGCACCGCCACCGGCACCGGGCTCAACACCCACCCCGAGTTCGCGGCGCGGGTGCGCGAGAAGCTCGGCGCCGAGACCGGCCTGGCGATCTCGGCTCCGCTCGACGCCTTCGAGGCGCAGGGCAACCGCGACGCGCTGGTCGAGCTCTCGGGTGCGCTCAAGGTCTACGCGGTCTCACTCAACAAGATCGCCAACGACCTGGCGCTGATGGGCTCCGGGCCGCGCGCTGGCCTCGCCGAGCTGCGGCTGCCGGAGCTACAGAAGGGCTCTTCGATCATGCCGGGCAAGGTCAATCCGGTGATCCCCGAGGTGGTGATCCAGGTCGCCGCCCAGGTGATCGGCAACGACACGGCGATCACGATCGGCGGCATGCAGGGCCAGTTCGAGCTCAACGTGCGGATCCCGCTGATCGCCCGCAACCTGCTCGGCTCGATCAAGCTGCTCGCCTCGGCCTCGCGCCTGCTGGACGAGAAGTGCGTCCGCGGCCTCGAGGCGAACGAAGAGATGACCGAGCGCCACGCCGAGGCGACCCTCGCCACCGCGACCGCGCTCAACCCGCACATCGGCTACGACCGCGCCGCCGACATCGTCAAGGAGGCGGCGACCTCCGGCCGCTCGCTGCGCGAGGTCGCGCTCGAGCAGGGCGTCTCGGTCGAGACCCTCGACGAGGCGCTCGACCACCGCCGCATGGCCCGCCCGCACGAGTAGCGGGCGGTTAGCGCTGGGCGTCCCTGCCGGGGCCGCCAGAGAGGACGTCTTTGCCGGGGCCGCCGAGCAGGCGGTCGGCGCCGGCTTGGCCGAGCAGCTTGTCGCGGCCGGGACCACCGAGCAGGCGGTCGGCTCCGCCATCGCCGAGCAGGTAGTCAGCGCCGCGACCGCCGACCACGAGGTCCTTGCCGGCGCCGGCACAGACCAGGTCGTTGCCGCCAAGCGAGCGGATCACGTCGTCGCCGCCGAGGGCGGCGATCACGTCGCGCTTAGCGGTTCCCTTGATCCGGTCCTTGCTGCCGCCACCGACGATCGTCGCTACCACGCCGTTGCAGCGCGTCGGCTTCTCCGGGGGAAGGGGTGGCGAGCCGGGCGGCGAGCCGGGCACCCCGGCGTCCGGGTAGGCGGTGCTGAAGCGGGCCAGGCCGATGGAATTGGCGCCGGCTGAGGCCACGGCCGTGCCGGCGAGGACGTAGCGCCCCGCGGCGTCGATCGCGACGCCGCGGCCGGAGGCGTTCGAGGCAAGGAAGTCCTCGCGAACCAGGCCGCCGGTGCCGAAGCTCTGGTCCGGTTCGCCGGCGGCGGTGTAGCGGAGCAGCGCAGCGTCCTGCGCGAGCGGATTGCCAGCCAAGCCGGCGACGACGATGCGCTCCGCCCGATCGACCGCGACCGCGGCCGCGGAGAGGTAGCCCTGAACGGCCGTGGTCGTCCTGCCGTCGCCGCCGCCGAAGCTCGGGTCGGGGGTGCCGCCTGGAAGCAGGCGGCCGACGTCGGCGACGTAGGAGGAGGCCGAGCCCGACTGACCCACAACGACGATCCTGCCGCTGCCGTCGAGCACCAGGTCGTCCATTTCCTCCTGAGGCAGGTCGCCGAAGTCGAGCGTTGCCTCGCCGCCGCTGCCAAAACCGAGGTCGAAGCCGCCGTTGTCGAGCAGCCGGGCCACAGCGAACTCCCCTTCGCTGCCGGTGACGGTGGCCGCGGAGCCGCCGACGACGATGCGACCGGCGCCATCGATCGCCAGGCCGGCCGCCAAGGCATCACTTCTGCCGGGGAAGCTGACGAGGAGGGTGCCGTCACCATCGAAGCTCGGATCGGGCAGGCCGGCCGCGGTGAAGCGGACCAGCCCCATCCTCGAGACCGACGGAGCCCCCGGGGCGACCGCTTGGCCGGCTAGGAGCACCCGGTCCTGGGCGTCGACCGCAACCGCCCGGCCGATGTCTACGCCCGCCCCCGGCAGGTCGAGCGATACCACCCCGTCACCGCCGCCGAAGCTCGCGTCGACGATTCCTTCCGGCAGGTAGCGCGCGGCGGCGAAATCGAAGCCGGTTACGGAAGAGAAGACGTCGCCGCCGACGACGATTCGCCCGGCCGAGTCAATCGCGACCGAATTCGCACTGGACGAGCCGCTGGACCACGGGATGAGGTCGAAGCCGTCGCCACTGAACGATCTGTCGAGCTCGCCATTTGGCAGGAAGCGAGCGATCTCGGCCCGCTGGGGTGCCGGGCCTTTCGGATCCAGGGCCACGCCGACGACGACTAGTCGGCCAGCCGGATCAATCGCGACGTCGGAGGCGCTGTCGCCGAACGCAGTGAGAGCGGCGACCGCGCGGCCGTCGCCGTCGAAGCTCGGGTCGAGGGCACCGTCGGCGGCGAGGGCGGTCCCGGCGAGCAGGCATAGCGGCGCGATCGCCGCCGATAGCGGCAGCAGCCACTGGCGCGGACGGACAAAGCGCACGACCGCAAAGGTCGCACATTCGGCCGCACTGCGCCAGCGACGCCAGCTCAACCCTGCAGCGTCACGAACCGCTCCTCGGTCAGCTCGTGGACGGCGAAGGCCGGGCCCTCGCGGGTGTTGCCGGAGTCCTTGATCCCGCCGTAGGGCTGCTGGTCGGCGCGGAAGGTCGGCACCTCGTTGACGAGGACGCCACCGAACTCGAGGGTCTTGCCCGCCTGCAGCGCCCTGCCGAGGTCGCGGGTAAAGACGCCCGCCTGGAGGCCGAACTTGGAGTCGTTGGCCAGCTCCAGCGCCTGCTCGAAAGAAGAGAAGGTGTCGAGCGTCGCCGCCGGGCCGAAGACCTCCTCGCACCAGACCTTGGCCTCCCGCGGCGGCGCCTCGAGCAGGGTCGGGGCCAGGCAGCGGCCCTCGTCGAGGAGCTCGCCGCCGGTCAGGAGCTTGGCGCCCGCCGCGAGCGCCTCGTCGATCCACCCCTTCACGCGGTCGCGGTCGCCGGCGCTGATCAAGGGGCCGACGTCGGTCTCGGGGTCGAGCGGGTCGCCGACCGTGAGCGCCTCGGTGTTGGCGAGGAGGCGGGCCTTGAAACGCTCGGCGATCTCGGTGTGGACGAGGATCCGCTGGATCGAGATGCAGCTCTGGCCGGCGTGGCTGAAGGCGTGGAGGCTGGCCTTGTCGGCCGCGGTCTCCCAGTCGCCGGAGGAGTCGACGATCAGCGGCGCGTTGGAGCCGAGCTCGAGGTTGACCTTCTTGTGGGGGACCCGGGAGCGGATCCCCCAGCCGACCGGGGCCGAGCCGGTGAAGGTGATCGCCCGGGTCAGGGGGTGCTCGACTATCGCCCCTCCGACCACAGAGCCGGGGCCCGGGATCACCGAGAGCCAGCCGTCCGGCAGCCCCGCCTCCCCCAGGATCGCCGCCAGCTTCAGCGCCGAGATCGGCGTCTGGCCGGCGGGCTTCAGGACGATCGCGTTGCCGGCGGCGAGCGCCGGCCCGAGCTTGTGGGCGACGAGGTTCAAGGGAAAGTTGAAGGGGCTGATCGCGCCGACCACCCCGTAGGGCACTCGCAGCATCACCCCGAGCTTGCCGGCGCCCGCCGCCGAGGCCTCCATCGGCACCGTACCGCCGGTCAGCTTGCGCGCCTCGACCGAGCTGAAGGTCAGCGTCTCGGCGCAGCGCTCGGCCTCGACCCTGGCGCTCTTCAGCGGCTTGCCGGCCTCGGCGGCGATCGCCAGCGCCAGCTCCTCGCGGCGCTCGGCGACGATTGCGGCGGCGCGATCGAGCACCGCGGCCCGCTCGTGCTGGGGGAAGCCGGCGGCGGTGTAGGCCCGGTGGGCGGCCTCGATCGCCGCCTCGATGAGCGCCGCGTCTCCCTGTGCGACGCGCCCGACCGACGAGCCGTCGTAGGGGCTCCTGACCTCGGCCCACTCGCCGGTGTCTCGCCACTGGCCGGCGAACAGCAGCTCGTGGTCGGTTACCTGGACGGTCTGGGTGGCCATCGTTCGCTCCTCCTGATGAATCAAGTCGGGGTGTACAACCAGACTAGACACCCGCACGTGCAGGCCGCTACTCCGTGGCGTTGAATCTGTTGCCGCAGGTATGCCATTGCGTCGAGCGACGATCCGAGCGGTGATGGCGGCGGCCCTGGCGGCCGCCGCGCTCGCCTGGGCGGCGGCCGGCGCCGACGCCGCGGTCAAATGGATCGTCCACGGGCGTGGCTTCGGCCACGGGGTCGGGATGAGCGCCTACGGCGCCTACGGCTACGCCCTCCAGGGAGCCGGCTACAAAGCGATCCTCGGCCACTATTACCCCGGCACCACGCTCGGGACCCTGGAAGCGCCGCAGGTGGTCCGCGTCCTGCTCGGCACCGCGCCGGGCGACGTCGGCTTCAGCGGCGCGACGGGCGCCTGCCGGACCCAGCTCGACCCGACCCGCTCCTATCAGGCGCACCGGGTCGGCGACACGGTGCGGCTGCGCACCTCCGGCGGCAAACCACTCGCCAACTGCGGCAAGACCCTGCGCGCCGCCGGCCCCGGCACGGTCGCGATCGCCGGCTATGGCACCTACCGCGGCGCCTTCGAGGCGGTGCCGGAAGGCGACAGCTCGCTCAACGTCGTCAACGCGCTCGCCGTCGACCAGTACGTCAAAGGGGTGATCCCCAACGAGTCGCCGCCCTCCTGGCCGCCGGCCGAGCTGAAGGCGCAGGCGGTCGCCTCGCGCTCCTTCGCGCTCAGCTCGGGCCGCGACGGCAACGGGTTCGACCTCTACTCCGACACCCGCAGCCAGGTCTACAAGGGCCTCGAAAGCGAGTACACGACCACCAACGAAGCTGCTGACGCGACCCGTGGCCAGGTCCTGATGTACGAAGGGCAGGTCGCCCAGACCCTGTTCTCGGCCTGCTCGGGAGGCAAAACCGAGAGCATCAAGAACGTCTTCGGGACCGCGATCCCCTACCTGGTCGGAGTTCCGGATCCCTACGACTCCGCCTGTCCGCTGCACACCTGGACGCTCGAATTCAGCGGGCCCGAGATCAGCTCTCGGCTCGCCGGCCTGATCGACGGCAAGCTGAAACAGGTGGTGATCACCAAGACCGGCTATTCGCCGCGGATCATCGAAGCGAAGCTGGTCGGGACCGGGGGCGTGACCAGCGCCACCGGCGAACAGCTCGAGGTCGCGCTGGGCGGCTACTCGACCTGGATGACTTTCCAGAAGGTCGTCGCCGGCGAAGGCTGAGTTGCGGCTAGACCGCGGCGGGCTCGGCGACGCCGACCGGCTCACTCGGCGGCGGCGAGGGCGGCGCGCTGCGGCCGAGCGTCTTCGGCACCAGCAGCCCAGCGCCGAAGCAGAGCGCCAGGAACCCCGTCGCCATCCAGTAGGACTCGGTGAAGCCGGTGACGGTCGGCAAGCCGCTGGCGGCGACGTTGGAGGCGATGAAGGTCGCCGAGAGCTGGCCGCCGAGGGCGCCGCCGAGCGTACGCATCACCGTGTTGACGCCGGTGGCGACGCCGGTCTGCTCGGGCGAGACCGCCTGCACGACCAGGTTGCCGAGCGCCGCGAAGGCGAGGCCGATCCCGACCCCGAGCAGCGCCGCGGAGGTGAGCATCTGCCAGGGGTGGTCGTGGGCGAGCGCGAGCAGGAGGAAGGAGGCGAAGGTGAAGGCGGTGCCGACGAGCAGCGCCCAGCGCGAGCCGAAGCGGGCCGAGATCCGTCCCGCCCAGAGACCGAGCAGCGTCATCCCCACCGTCGACGGCAGCAGGTAGAGGCCGGAGACGAAGACCGAGGCGCCGAAGCCGAAGCCGGTGCTGGTCGGCAGCTGCGCGAACTGCGGCAGGATGATGAACGACGCGTACATCCCGCCACCGAGCAGGAAGGCGGCGGCGTTGGCCGTCCAGACGCCGCGGATCCGCATCATCGTCATGTCGATCAGCGGCGTCGAGCTGCGCACCTCGACCGCGATCCAGGCGGCGATCACGGCGAAGCCGAAGGCGCCGACGAGCAGGGTCTTCGCCCCACCCCACCCCCAGACCGTCGTCTCGCTGACCGCCAGCAGCACCGCCGAGACTCCGATCGTCATCAGCGCCGCCGCCAGCCAGTTGACCCGTCCCGGGGTCCGCACCGGCGATTCCGGCACCAGCTTCCAGGTCAGGAGCGCCGCGACGACGGTGGTGATCAGCGGGATCCAGAACAGCCAGTGGAAGTCGAGGTGCTCGACGATCAGGCCCGCCAGCACGATTCCCAGGCCGCCGCCGACCCCGAGGATGGCCGAGAGCAGGCCGATCCCGCCGGCGACTTTCTCCCGCGGGAACTCGTCGCGGACGATCCCGAAGGCGAGCGGGAAGATGCCGCCGGCCACTCCCTGGATGAAGCGAGCCGCGATCTGCAGCGCCAGGGTCGTCGCGAGGGCCGAGATCAGGGTGCGCCGAAGGCGAGGACGACGAGCGTCCACAGCAGCAGCCGCTCCTTCCCGTACATGTCGCCGAGCCGGCCGATGATCGCGGTACCGACCGAGGCTGCGAGCAGGTAGCCGGTCAGCAGCCAGGTGATCCCAGTCTCGTCGGTGCCGAGCTCGCGCATCATCGTCGGCAACGCCGGAATCACCATCGAGCTGAGGATCGCGAAGGAGAGGCCGCCGAGCGCGAGAACGGCGAGGGTGACGTTCGGGTGGGTGCGCTGGCTGCTCTCCGACGACATCCCGCGTTACAGTAGCGGAATGGGCATTCCGCCCGAGACTCAGTCTCCAATTGCACCCGCTTGGGGGGCGCTCGACGCCGGCGCCAAACGCGCCCGGCTGCTGGCGGTGAGCCACGAAGTCTTCGCCCGCGACGGCCTCGACGCACCGATGCCGGCCCTGGCCGCGGCGGCAGGGATTGGAGTCGGCAGCCTCTACCGCCAGTTCCCCTCCAAGCACGAGCTGCTGAGCGCCCTGGTGATCGAGCGCCTCGAGGAGGTGATCGCCGACGCCGAGGCGGCCCTGGCCAGCGATGCCGGCCCCTGGGCGGCGCTGACCGCCTTCCTCTGGGATCACTCCGAGCGCGCGGTCGGCGACGACGTCCTCGCCGAGGCGATCGCCGCCCTGCAGGTGGACCCCGCGGTGAAACGGGTCCGGACCCGCTCGACCGCGGCGCTGCAGCGGCTGCTCAACGCCGCCAAGGTCGAGGGCGAGGTCCGCGAGGACGCGACCGCGCTCGACCTGCGGCTGATCTTCGCCGCCGTCCGCGCCGCCGAGCAGGTCGAGGCCGGCGCCTGGCGCCGCGCCCTCGAGCTCGGCATCGACTCCCTCGCCCGCCGCCGCCAGCCCCGTTCGCTTTTTCTACCTCGAATGAGGGAGAAATAGCGAACGGTTAGCCGTCGGGGAAGGGCTGGATCGGGATGCCGTGGTTGGTCTCGCGCATGCCGAGCTCGTAGGCGCCGCCGGCGGGCAGGGTTAGCTCGCGGGGCGGCAGGCCGGGCTGTTCGACGGTCAGCTCGAGGTCGACGACCGAGCAGTTGACGGTGTTGTGCTCGGGGCCCTTGGGGTCGGCGTAGACCCAGCCGACGAAGTCCTTCTCCGGGGCCGCGATACGGCCGTGGACGGCGATGTCCTTGCCGGGCAACATGAAGGAGCAGACCGAGGGCGACTCCTCGATCCGCGCCGAGCCGATCGCGCCGAGGCCGCCGAGCCGGTGCGGAATGCCGTCGAGGACCAGCATCCCCGAGGGCAGCCAGGGGCTGACCCGCGAGCCGAGCTTGATCCGGGCAGCGCCGGCATCGAAGTAGGTGCCGGGGGCGTCGGCGAAGCCGGTGCCCTCGAGCCAGATCCAGCGCTCGGCGTGCTCTGAGCCCCAGTTGTGGCCGATCATCCCCGGCCAGCCCGCCAGCTCGATCGATTCGTCGTCGACTTCGAGCCGGCCCTCGAAGCGGGCGTCGGGCAGCGGCGCGACGAACTTGGTCCGCGGCAGCGGCGCCTCGTAGAGCCAGTCGGCCGGCAGGTACTTGGCGGCCTCGCGGTTGCCGTCGAAGGTCAGCGACCAGGCGGCGGTCAGCGCCTCGGTGTCGACCGACCCCTCGGCCTCCTCCGGGCCGATCTCGGCGTCGGCGACCCGGATCCAGGAGCCGGCCGGCACCGACAGTCCAGCTTGGGCCGCGACCGTCACCTTGGTCGCCCGCGGTCCCGCGGCGCTGCGGTCGAAGAGGGTGAACCAGATCGAGCCGGTCGGCTCGGCGCCGGGCCGCTTGTGAACGGTGTGCCGGATCCAGATGCCGACGCCGCCGTCGGGCCGGCAGGCCTTGATGTAGAAGCTCTCGTAGTGGCCCGCCTTGGCGGCGACCTGCGGGAAACGCGCCCGTTCCTCCATGGCGAGAGCCTAGACGCGAATGGCGCGAAAGTCGCCGACAGCGCTACTTTGGCGCCATGCGCATCTTCTTGGCCGGTGCGAGCGGGGCGATCGGGCGCCAGCTGGTGCCGCTGCTGGTCGCCGACGGGCATGTCGTCGCCGGGACGACCCGCAGCGAGTCGAAGGCGAGGATGCTGCGCGAGCTCGGGGCCGAGCCGGTCGTGCTCGACGTCTACGACGCCGAGGCGCTGCGCGACGCGGTCGTCGCCTTCGGTCCCGACCTGGTCATGCACCAGCTCACCGACCTGCCCGACGACGTCGCCGAGCTGGCGGGGTCGGCGGCCGCCAACGCGCGGATGCGCGAAGAGGGCACCACCAACCTGATCGCCGCCGCGCGGGCCGCGGGTGCCGAGCGCTTCCTCGCCCAGAGCATCGCCTGGGTCCCGCAGGGCGCCCCCGAGTCGCGCGAACGCCACGAGCGCCAGGTGCTCGATTACGGCGGCGTCGTCCTCCGCTACGGGATGTTCTACGGCCCCGGCACCTACCACGAGGACGGCCGGCCCGAGGCCGACGGCTCGCCGCGGATCGAGGTCGGCGAGGCCGCACGTCGGACCCTGGAGCACCTCGAAGCGCCGAGCGGCGTGGTCGAGCTCGTCGAGTAAGCCTGCAGAGGGGCTCTACACCTTGATGGTTATGACGTCGCCGTCCTGGACGAGATAGTCGCGACCCTCGATTCGCAGCACGCCTTTCTCGCGCGCGGCGACGTAGCCGCCGGCGTCGACCAGCTGCTGCCAGCCGATCACTTCGGCTTTGATGAACGCTTCCATGATCTCGGTGTGGATCGTGCCGGCCGCTTCGAGGGCGGTGGCGCCGCGGCGCAGCGGCCGGGCGACGGCTTCCTTGTCCTCACCGGCGGTGAAGAAGGTGAGTAGCTCGAGCAGGTCGTAGGCGGCGCGGACGAGGCGGGCGAGGCCGGAGCCCTCGACGCCGTAGGACTCGCGCATTTCCTCGGCTTCCTCGGGGTCGAGCTCGGCCAGCTCGCCCTCGATCCGGGCGCTGACCGCGACCATCCCGGCGCCGACCGCGGCGGCGTGGGAGCGGACTCCTTCTGGCGCCTCGGAGTCGCCCTCGTCGACGTTGGCGACATAGAGGATCGGCTTCGAGGTCAGCGCCTGCAGGTTGCGGGCCGCGTCGGGGGCGGCGGCGGGGACCGGGATCGGGCGGGCGGGTTTGCCGGCGGCGAGCGCCTCGTGGACCGCCTGCAGCCAGCCGTGCTCGGCGATCGCCTCGGGGTCTCCCGACTTCGCGCCCTTGCCGACCCGGCCCAGGCGGCGCTCGACCTGCTCGAAGTCGGCCAGCACCAGCTCGGTCTCGATCGTTTCGATATCGGCGAGCGGGTCGACGCGGCCGTCGGGGTGCGGCACGTCGGATTCGGTGTGGCAGCGGACGACGTGGCAGATCGCGTCGGTCTCGCGGATCGAGGCGAGGAACTGGTTGCCGAGCCCCTCCCCTTCCGAGGCGCCTTTGACCAGGCCGGCGATGTCGTGGAAGTCGATCGTCGCCGGCACCAGCTCGGAGCTACGGACCGTCTCGGCCACCGCCTCGAGCCGCTCGTCCGGCACCTGCGCCACCGCCACGTTCGGCTCGATCGTCGTGAACGGGTAGTCGCCGGTCTGGGCACCGCCCTTGGTCAGCGCGTTGAAGAGAGTCGACTTGCCCGCGTTGGGCAGCCCGACGATTCCCACCTTCATAGGGAGAGGGGCACCAGAAGGCCGGCGGCGACGCCGAGCAGGGCGCCGGCGAGGACATCGGACGGGTAGTGCATGCCGAGATAGGGGCGGCCGAGCGAGATCACCGCGGCGACCAGGAAGGCGGCGGCGGTCGCGGGGTCGACCCGGAACATCGCGGTCGCCACCGCGAAGGAGGAGAAGGCGTGGGCGGAGGGGAAGCTGAGCGAGCTCGGCGCGCCGCCGAGCGGCGGCAGCCCGTCGAGCACCGGCCGCGGCCGCCGCACCGCCAGCTTGATCAGGTAGTTGAAGCCGATGCAAAGTGGGCCCAGCGCCGCGCAGATCAGCCACGCCTCGTGCCGGTCCCAGTCGAGGATCGCGAGGACGACATTGAGGATCACCCAGACGAGGGCGTTGTTGCCGGCCTTGCCGAGCGCCACCGCGGCTGACTCGAGGCCGGGCGAGTGGCCGCGGGTCCGCATCGCCCGCAGCAGTCTCAGGTCGACGTTCTCAGCGGCCATCAGTCGACCGAGCCTGGTCCGTGGTCCTCTTCGCGGCGCCGCGCCGCGTCGATCGTCTCCTGCGCCTCGGCGCGGTGGCGCCAGCCGTCGGTCTCGACCGGCTTGCCTTCGAGTTCCTTGTAGACGTTGAAGAAGTGCTCGACTTCGATCAGCAGCTGCGGCGGCAGGTCGTCGAGGTCCTCGACGGCCGACCAGCCGGGATCGCGCAGCGGTACGCAGACGACCTTGTCGTCGGGCCCCGCCTCGTCGTGCATCTTCAGCAGCCCGACCGGCTTGACCGGGACCACACAGCCCGGGAAGGTCGGCTCGGAGACGCAGACGAGGCAGTCGAGCGGGTCGCCGTCCTCGCCCAGGTGCCCCATCAGGAACCCGTAGTCGACCGGGTAGACGGTCGAGGAGGAGAGGAAGCGGTCGAGGACCACGTGGCCGGAGGCGGGGTCCCACTCGTACTTGTTGCGACTCCCCTTGGGGATCTCGATCAGGGCGAGGAGCTGCTCGTCGGCGGTCGAGTGGCGTTCCATCGGCGGCGGATCATTTCAGGCGGCGCCCGCCGAGCAGGGTCCGAGCGGCGCTACTCGAGGGCGGCGGCGGGCTGGCCGTGGCGGGCCGGTGGTTTCTCGCCACGGGCTTTCAGCGCCATCGCCAGAGCCGGGATGAAAGCCAGCGCCAAAAGGATCGCGGCCCAGACGAAGGTCTGCGCGAAAGCTTCGGCCAGCGGTTCGGCGGCCTGCGCCTGCTGGGTGGGGTTGAGTCCGTGGATCGCGTTGAAGCCGCTTTCGCCGCTCGGGATGGCGATGCCGGCGCTGGCCAGGTTGGTGCCGATCGCGGTCGAGAGCAGGACGGTGAGGACCGCGGTGCCGATCGAGGCGCCGGACTGGCGGATGATGTTCATCGCGGTCGAGGTGCGGGCGATCGCCGCGGCGGGAACCGCCTGCAGCGCCGCGGTCATCGTCGGCATCATCGAGAAGCCCATCCCAAGGCCGAGCACGAAGGAGAACGAGCAGAGCAGGACGTAGGAGGTGTGGGAGGTGACGAAGGCGAAGGGGAGGATCCCGATGACCAGCAGCGGGATGCCCATCGCAGGCCATTTGCTCGGCCCGTAGCGGTCGGTCAGTTTGCCGGCGAGCGGCATCGTGATCATCGCTCCCAGCCCCTGCGGCACCAGCAGCAGGCCCGATTCGAGCGCCGTCGCACCGCGGACCGTCTGGTAGTAGAGCGGGATCAGCAGCAGGGCGCCGAAGAAGGCGATCGCGAACAGCATGAAGGTGACCGCCGAGGCGCCGGCCCGGGTGTGGGTGAAGGTGCGGATGTCGATCAGCGGTGCCTCGGCCCGCCAGCTGTGCCAGAAGAAGGCGGCGATAGCGACCGCGCCGACGAGAATCGGCAGCCACGACTTGGTGGCGCCGAAGCCGTCGCTCGAGGACTCGGCGAGGCCGAAGATCAGGGCGGTCAGGCCCGGTGAGAGCAGCGCCATCCCGAGCCAGTCGAGCTTGTGGGCGGGCTGCGGCTCGTCGCGCTCGAGGACCCTCAACGCCAGGGCGATCGCGATGATCCCGATCGGCACGTTGATGAAGAAGATCCAGCGCCAGGAGACGTCGTCGACCAGCCAGCCGCCGAGGATCGGGCCGAGGATCGGCGCCACCAGCATCGGCACGCCGAGGACGCCCATCACCCGGCCGATCCGCGCCGGACCGGCCTTCTTGGTCATGATCGTCATCACCGCCGGCATGATCATTCCGCCGCCGATCCCCTGCAGGACGCGGAAGGCGATCAGCGAGCCGGCCGACCAGGCGAGACCCGAGAGGATCGAGCCGAGCATGAAGAGGACCAGCGACCAGATGTAGATCCGCTTGGTGCCGAAGCGATCGGCGGCCCAGCCGGTCACCGGGATCACCGCCGCAAGCGCCAGCGTGTAGCCGGTGACGACCCACTGGATCGTGGTCAGCGAGCTGTCGAAGTCGATCGCCAGGCGGTCGATCGCGACGTTGATCACGGTGGTGTCGAGGATCGACATCACCGCGCCGAGCAGGACGACGGCGGCGACGATCCAGGTCGAGCGGTCGAGCCCTTCGTCGGCGGGAGCGGAGGCTGGATTCGAGGCTGCCGAGGACATCGCCGTACACCGTATCACTTTTGCGATACGCCGTACGGTCAGCTAGGCTTTTCCCAATGGCAAGCCAACTGGAGACCCCCTGGAACCGACCCGCCGAGTCCCGGTCCTCGGGTCTCAACCGCGAGGCGATCGTCGCCGCGGCGATCGAGATCGCCGACGAGGAGGGACTCGAGGCGGTCTCGATCCGGCGCATCGCGACCAAGCTCGAAACCCGGCCGATGAGCCTCTACACGTACATCGAGCACAAGGGCGAGCTGGTTGATCTGATGGTCGACGAGGCGATGGGCGAGACCCACCTGCCGGGCGAGGTGCCCGCGGACTGGCGCGAGGCGCTGCGCCAGATTGCCCACCGCAGCCGCGACGCGGCGCGCGCCCACCCGTGGATGATCGCCACCGCCTTCCGGCGGCCGCTGCTCGGCCCGAAAGCGCTCCGGCACGTCGACCAGTCGCTGGCCGCGGTCGCCTCCCTCGACCTCCCCTTCGAGCGCAAACGGGCGGTCCTGCTCTCGGTAGACACCTACACGCTCGGCCACGTCCGCTGGGAAATCCAGTCCCCCCACAGCAAGGCCCACCGCTGCGCGCACGGCCACGACGAGCTGCCGAGCATTGAGCAGGTGGACGCCTATCTGGCCGAGCAGGTGGCGAGCGGCGAGTACCCGCACCTGGCGGCAATCGCCACCAAGGAGCTCACCTACGCGGTCAAATCGGAGACCTTCGACGCCGGCCTCGAGTGGCTGCTGGACGGGATCGCCGCCGAGGTCGCGCGCGGGACCTATAACTAAGGCGCGAGGCGCTCGAGCACGACGCCGTCGGCGCCGACCGCGAGCACCGTCGGCACCACCGCCACCCCGTACTTGCGGGCGAGGTCGGGGCGCTCGCGGACGTCGATCGCGAACAGCGGCTCCGGTCCGGCGGCGAGCCGCCGCTCCCACTGCCGGCACTCGCCGCAGAGCGGGTGGGTGAACTCGACGTAGGCGCGACCGCCGAGGTCGATCGCCGGCAGGTCGGCGAGCTCGATCCGGCTCTGATGGCGCGGTGAGATCCCCCGCAGGCGGGCGCTCAGGCGGTAGATCTCGCAGCCGGTGCAGAAGCCGGTGACGGCGGCGAGCAGCGCCAGGGCCGCGACCAGGGAGCCGAGCACGATGCCGAGCGTCGGCGCCCCCAGCCACCAGGCGGCCGCCGCTGCACCGAGGAAGGCGCAACCCATCATGTTGGCGAGGCGCGGCGGGCGCGAGTCCTCGAGCTCACCCTCGCCGAAGCGCGGCTGGACGATGGTGAAGTAGGCGACGCAGGTGAGGCACCAGCGGCGGCCCAGGGTGAGGCCGAGGAACAGCTGCAGGGAGAGCAGCGCCCAGAGGAGCGGCCAGCCGAACACCGCCCCGGCCAACGCGGCGACCCCGACGACCGCCTGGTTGAAGCGCGGCGCGCGGGCATCGATCACGTCGGTGTCGCGCCAGGGGTCGGCGGTTCGTTGCAGGGCCACGGTTCGAGTGTAGGCGGGAGGCTTTTCGCGCTTATATGGGCGCGTGCCCGATTACCCCACTCGCTACCTCGTCGCTCCCGACTCCTTCAAGGGCACCTTCGACGCAGCGGCGGTGGCGGCGGCAATCGGCGCGGGGCTCGAAGGGGCGGGCGCCGAGGCCGACCTCTGCCCGATCGCCGACGGCGGCGAGGGGACGATGGCGGCGCTGCTGGCGAAGCTCGGTGGGCGCCGGGTCGCGGCCGAGGTCCACGATCCGCTGCGGCGGCCGATCGTCGCCGAGTTCGCGCTGCTGGCCGGCGAGCGGACGGCGGTGGTCGAGGTCGCGGCGGCCAGCGGGTTGCCTCTGTTGGCGCCCGAGGAGCGGGACGCCGAGCGCGCCGACAGCTACGGGACCGGCGAGCTGATCGCGGCGGCGATCGCCGCCGGCGCCCGCAAGATCCTGGTCGCGGCGGGCGGATCCGCCTCGACCGACGGCGGGCGCGGCGCGATCGAGGCAATCGGCGGCCGCCGCGGGCTCGGCGACGCCGAGCTCGAAGTGCTCTGCGACGTCGAGACCCCCTACGAGGACGCGGCGCGGGTGTTCGGACCGCAGAAGGGCGCCGACGAGGCGGCAGTGGCGCGGCTCAGCGCACGGCTGCGCGAGTACGCCGACACTCTTCCCCGCGACCCGCGCGGGCTGCCGATGAGCGGCGGCGCCGGCGGACTTGCGGGCGGGCTCTACGGGGCGCTCGGGGCGCGGCTCCGCCCGGGCGCGTTGTTCATCCTGCGGCGCGCGGACTTCTCGCGGCGGCTGCGCGACGCCGACGCGGTGATCAGCGGCGAGGGCAAACTCGACGAGCAGAGCCTCGACGGCAAGGTGGTCGGCACGGTCGCCGAGCTCTGCGCCGCGGCCGGCAAGCCGCTGCACGTGATCGTCGCCGTCGATGCGCTCGACCCGGTCGTGGCCGCGAACGCGGGGATCGCCTCGGTGCGGACCGCGACCAGCCTCGGCGCGATCACCGCGATGGCACGGGCTATCGCGACGGCCGGTGCCCGCGCCGCTACTTGAACTGGAAGCTGGTCAGGTCCTGGCTGAACGTCGGGTTGAAGATGACGCTTTCCAGGTCGATCGCGGCGGAGACGAAGGTCGGCGCGGTCGCGTTGCCATAGGGGACCAGCGGCGCCTGTTCCATCACTTCCCTGTCGACCTCGGCGTATTCGGCTTCCTGCTGAGCACCGAGCGGTTCGGTGGCGAGCTTTTCGATCTTCGCGCTGATCGCCGGGTCGGCGAAGCGGGCGAGGTTGGTCGCATTGGTCGGCGACAAGCTGTCTTCGGTCAGCATCGGCTGGAAGAAGGCGTTCGGGTTCGGGTATTCGGCGAACCAGTTGGCGAAGCCGGTGTCGAGGTCGGGGGTCGAGTCGTTGCCGATCACCGGGAAGTAGTTGTCGGCGTTGATGATCTTCAGCGTCACTTCGAAGCCGAGTTCTTCCAGCACCCCGCCGTAGTATTCGACCGCTTCGTTGTTCGGGCTTTCGGTGTTGCCCCAGACGGTGATCGCGCGGTCGCTCGGCCTTGCTTCGGCGATCAGCTTTTTCGCCGCCGCCAGGTCATGCGGGTAGAGATCGAGCTTTTCGTAGCCCGGCATCCCCGGCGGCAGGACCTGCTGGGTGCCGATCAGCTGGCCGGTGTAGACCCGTTCCAGCGCCCGCGCGTCGACCGCGTGCTCGACCGCTTGGCGAACCTTTACGTCGTCGAACGGGGCCTGGGTCGTGTTGAGCCAGAAGAAGTAGGTGCCGGGGGCCGCGTTGACCTCGAACTGGCTGCCCTCGAACTGTTCTTTGACGTCGGCGTAGCGGTCGGCGGGTGGCGCGTTGAGCATCCAGTCGGAGCGACCCGATTCGATGTCGTTGACCTGGGTCGAGGGGTTGCGGAGGACCTCGAAGTCGATCTTGTCGACGTGGCCGCTGGGGACGCTCGGCGCCAGTTTGGCGTTGCCCTTCGCCCACTGTGGGTTGCGGGCCAGTTCCCAGCCGCGTCCCGGTTGCGATTTGACGATCGCGTAGGGGCCGGTGGCGGGCGGCGGATTCGGGGTCAGGTCCTCGGCCGGGGTCCCCGCCGGCAGCGGCGCGGCGGTCGGCAGCGCCAGCTCGTTGTCGAAGGTGCCGCGCGGTTTGACCAGGCGGATAGTGATCTCGCCGGTCTTGTCGTTCGTTTCGATCCCCGAGATGCCGCCCTGCTTGGTCTTCGCGAACTGCGCCGCGCCGACGATGTCTTCGTAGAACGGCGAGCCGGGCGAGTTGAGCCGGAAGACGCGTTCGATCGTCGCCCGGAAGTCGGAGGCCTTGACCGCTTCGCCGTTCGAGTAGCGCAGCCCCTTTTGCAGGGTCAGCTCGTAGGTTCGGCCGCCGTCGCTCACCTTCGGCATCGCCTTCGCCAGCCCAGGCACGACTTTGCCCCCCGCCTTGCCGCTCTCGTGGGCGTAGGTGAGCAGCGGGATGTAGGTGTTGTAGAAGGAGTTGAGGCTTTCGACCGAGAGGCCGAGGCTCGGGTCGAGGTAGTCGGGGAAGGAGCCGACCGTCGCCTTCAGGGTGCCGCCGTCGCTCGCTTCCGAGCCGCCGTCGCTGCTCGAGTCAGAGCCGCAGGCGGAAAGAATCAGGACAAGGGCCAGCGCCAGGGCGCAAACCGGAGCGAGAGCGAGCGATCTCGGGCGTCGGTAGAACACGCGTCCAGCCCATCGGCAGGGCCGTCGGCGAACTTGAATCCTGCTGTTCAGCCGCCGATCGAGTCGGCCGCGCGGGCGAGCGGCGGCTCGAGCTCGCGCAGCAGCTCTAGGTGACGGTGGGCCCAGGCGATCGCCAGGCCGGGCGGGACGCCGTCGTCGCCGGCGGCGCGTTCGAGCACCACCTCGCCGGCCACCGCCGCCGCGGGCAGCCGCTCCTCGGGCCGCGGCGCCGGCTCGGCGTCGGCGATCGCGACCGCCAGCGCCCGGAACCACTCGCCACGGGCGCGTAACTCCCCTTCGAAGGCGTCGCGGGCCGCCGCGACCCGTGGCAGCTCGCCCGCCACCGGGCGCAGCCGCACCAGCACCTGGGCGTGGGCGAGCAGGCGGGCGATCCGCCGCAGGCGGGTGGCGCCGGCGGCGAGCAGACCGAGCTCGCCGACGCCCTCGCGGCCGGCGCTCTGCTCTGAGAGGTAGGCGCGCAGGGTGGTGTCGAGCTGCTGGGCCGACTCGTAGGCGTGGGCGGCGGCGAACCGGTCCCGGTCGGCGCCGCCGATCAGCGAGCGGATCGTCTCCTCGAGGTAGGTGGCGGCGTCCTCATAGGCGGTCGCCAGGGTGCCGCGCATCACCGCGGTCGCCCCGCGCGGCCAGATCAAGAGGCCGGTCAGCAGGCTGATCCCGGCGCCGATCGCGACGTCCTGGACGCGGATCAGGCCGACCTCCCAGCCGACCGGGTTGATCAGGTTGAAGAGGACGAGGACGACGAAGGAGAAGGCCGCCTGGCCGGCGGCGAAGGAGACGGCGCGCATCGCGTAGCCGGCGAGGAAGACCGCGACCGGGAGGAGCGGCCAGAGGACCGCGGGCTCGGTCCCGACCACGGCGATCAGCAGGCCGCCGAGGACGATCCCGGCCAGCGTGCCGAGCAGCCCGAGGACGATCGTGGTGCCGGTCGCCAGCGCACTCGAGCGCAGCACCGAGAGGGTGCCAAGCACGACCCAGAAGCCGTTCTGCAGGTCGCTGACCTGGGCGACGAGGACGGCGGCGGCGAGGCCGACGGCGCCGCGGACGCTGTTGTGGAGCCAGACCGATCGCATCGTCGCGTGGGCCCTGGTCAGCCGCCTGGTTTCGGCGACCCGAGCGCGGGCCCGCCGCCGCCCCTCGCCGGGGGCCGGGTCGCCGCAGGTGCGGACCACGTCGTCGGCGAGCTGCAGGGTGCCGAAGGAGAGCTGGCGCAGCCGGTAGCCCTCGTCGAGGTCGCGGCTCAGCGCCGTCTCGTCGGTGTCGGCGGGGAGCTGCTCGAAGCGCTCGACGATCGTCTCGCCGAGCTGGCGGTGGGCCGTGCGCAGGTCGGCTGTGTCGGGCCCCGCGCTGCGCGGGGCACCGTGCAGCCGGGCGGCGATCTGGCGCAGCACCTCCGGCACGCCGCGATCGATCCGCTCGCGCTCGGCGCCGATCCCGAGCACCTGGTCGGAGCCCGGCGGCCGCTCGGCGAGCGGGCGCAGCCAGCTCATGTGCTCGATCGTCCGCGAGAGCGCCGCGATCCTGCCGCCGCTGCCGCTCGGGCGGTTGGGCAGTGAGACGAATCGGCGGCGCGCCTCGCGGATCGCGTCGCGCGCCTTGCCGGCGGCCGCCTCGAGCGCCTCGCGGTCGCCGCCGGCGCTCGCCTCGGCGAGCTCGGCCAGGGCTTCCGCGGCGTCGCCGGTCGCCTCCCGCACCGCGCTCTGTGGCCGCCGCGGCCAGAGCAGCAGCAGGGCCGCGACCGAGAGCAGCGCGGCGAGCCCCCAACCGGCAACCCGAGGACCGATCGCCGCAGCGTCGGCCGGCACCATCACCGCCAGCACGAAGACCAGGATCGCGCCGCGCTGGGCGGCGGCGACGTAGGCGTCGAAGACGCCGGCGAAGATGATCGCGAAGCCGAGCACCAGCATCGCCACGGTGGCCAGCCAGGGGGTGCGCGAGCAGAGCGTGCCGAGCGCGATCAGCCCGGCGCCGCCGAGGGTCAGCACCGCGTAGGCGAGCAGCCGCATCCGCCGCGTGCCGCCGAACTGGACGAAGACCATCAGCGCCATCGGCCCGAACGCGGCGAACAGCGCCATCCCGTTGGAGTCGAAGACGTGCAGCGCGAGTGCGAAGGAGACCGGCATAACCAGCGCCACCCGCAACGCGTCCTTGATCGCGTAGAAGCGCGGCTCGCCGGCCATCGCAGGCGAGATTAGTGGCAGCGTCCGGATGGTCGCTCTAGGCTGAGCAGGTGCGTCGCGTCCTGCTCGCCCTGCCGCTGGCAATCGTCTTCCTCTGCTGGGCAGCCGCCGCCTCGGCGGGTCCGTCCGGCGGGCTCGAATTCGTCGAATGCCTGACCGGCAAGCGGCCGGTGACGACCGAACCGCGGACGCCGCGCGAAGGCGGTTGCGTGGTCACCCAGACGGTCGCGCTCGACGGCGAAGGCTCGGGGATCAACGACGTCCAGTCGCTGGTCGCGAGCCCCGACGGCCGTTCGCTCTACGGGGTCACCCCCAGCGACAACGCGGTCGCGGTCTTCAATGCCCGGCCGCTGCGGCTGCGCGAATGCTTCACCACCACCAACGACCTGCGCGACCGCGGCCCGCAGCCCTGCCACCTCCTCCCCCACCCCGGGACCGAAGACGTGGTCAGCGGCTTCAACGACGTCTTCTTCGTCACCGTCAGCCCCGACGGGCGCAGCGTCTACACCGTCTCGCGCGACGAATCGATCGGGATGTTCGCCCGCGCTCCCTCCGGCAAGCTCACCTACAAGGGCTGCATCACCGGCAACGACGGCAAGTTCGGCAGCACCCGCAACGGCTCCTGCAAACCGATCCCGAGCGCCACCGACGGCGGCTTCCTCTCCGGGCTCGGCGGCCCGACCACGCTCACGGTCAGCCCCGACGGCCGCTTCGTCTACGTCGGGCTCGCCGAGGAAAACGGGATCGCGACGCTGGCCCGCGCGCCCAACGGGATGCTCAGCTTCATCAGCTGCCTGCAGGGCCGCCCGCCGCGCTTCTTCGTCGGCAACAGCATCCCGACCTCACCCTGCCCGCTGGTCTCGACCTCGGCGACCAACCCGAACGGGGCCGGGCTCGTCGCCCCGAAGCGGATCGCGATCAGCGCCGACGGCCTCTCGCTCTACTCGAGCTCGCCGCGGCGCGGAGCGATCGCCGAATTCCGCCGCGACCCGGCGACCGGGGCGCTCAGCTTCAGCGGCTGCCTCGCCGCCGCCACCCGCGGCACCGGCCCCGGCGACCCCTGCCGCTACGTGCCGCAGGCGACCGAGCTCGCCTGGGAAACGGGACTGTGGGGGATATCCGACATCGCCCTCAACCGCGCCGGCACCGCCCTCTATGGCGTCGCCGGAGACGATGAGTCGATCGCCAGCTTCAGCCGCGATCCGGCAACCGGCACGCTCGCCTTCGCCGAAAGCGCCGAAATGCCGGGGCCGCGCGGCCTCGCGATCAGCAAGGATGGGTCGAGCCTGTTCGTCGCCTCGCGGCCCAACGCGGCCGTCAACCGCTTCCGTCTCGGCCCCAACGCCAGCCTGCGCTTCCTCGGCTGCCTCACCTGGAGCCCGAAGGCGGTCGGCCCCTGCGCTCGCGCCCGCGCCAAGAACGGCCACGTCCAGATCCTCGGCTACACCGGCTTCAACTCGCTGGCGCTGGCCGGCAGCTCGCTCTACGCCGCCGCCAGTCGCGACACCGCGGTCAGCCGCTTCCGAGTTCGCTGACCCGGCAGCTGCGCCGCACCGTCAGTTCGACCGCCCGTTCGGCGAAGCCGAGGGTGCCGGCGTGAGGTGCGGAGCACGAGGCCGAGCTCGCCACGGTTACGGCTGATCGTCAGCGGGAGGGTGAACGAGCCGGGGACCGGGTGGCGGCCGTAGACGTGGAGGAGGATCGCCGGGCGCCTCGGTAGCGGCCGTTGAAGGCGTCGACTCGCCCGCGCGTCGGGTAGTGCACCGTTTCGGGAATCTGGACCGAAGCGGAGAAGCGCCCGCTGCCGACCAGCGAGCCGCCGCAGGCGGCGCGGGCGTCTTCGGTGCTCGCCGGCTGGACCTGGGCGAGGCGGCAGACCGGCAGCCCGGAGGAGTCGATGCGGACGACCCGGTTGAGGGCGATCTCGAGCTGACGCAGTCGCGGCAGCGGCGTCTTGCCGACGCCGGCGATCCCGGCGCGCAGGGCGAGGAGGAGTGCGGCGAGGAGCGGCGCAGCGCAGCGGCGGCTCATCGCAAATGTTTCGCGCTTCGCTCCCGGCGCGAAGAACCAGAGACGCACGCTTGGTCGCTCCGCGCTCAATGCCACCAAGCCGCGAGGACGCGGCGCCAGTTGCGCCAGGCGAGGTCGGTGAGCTCCTCCTCGTCGAAGCCGGCGGCGGCGAGCGCCGCGAGCAGCTTCGGCAGGCCGGCGACGTCGCCGAGCTCGGCCGGGATCGTGGCGCCGTCGAAGTCCGAGCCGAGGGCGACGTGGCGCGGCCCGATCCGATCGGCGACGTAGCGGGCGTGCTCGGCGATCAGGGCGAGCGGCGTCTCCGGGTCGTCGGCGAAGTCGGGCCGCAGGAAGGGCGCGGCGAAGACGATCCCGACCAGGCCGTCGCTGGCGGCGATCGCGTCGAGCTGGGCGTCGGTGAGGTTGCGCGAGGCAGCTGAGACCGCGTGGGCGCCGGAGTGGCTGGCGACCAGCGGCCCGGCCTCGAGCTCGGCGGCATCCCAGAAGCCGGCCTCGTTGAGGTGGCTGAGGTCGACCAGGATCCCGAGCTCGGCGCAGGCGCGAACCAGCGCGCGGCCGGCGTCGGTCAGCCCGGGACCGATGTCGGGCGAGGAGGGAAAGGCGAACTGGACGCCGGTCGCGAAGGCGTTGGCGCGGCTCCAGACCGGGCCCAGCGCGCGCAGCCCGGCGGCGTGCCAGTGGGCGAGCGCCTCCAGCCCGGGGTCGATCGCCTCGGCGCCCTCGAGCGAGAGGACGGCGACCGGCGGTGCCGCATCGTCGGCGAAGGCCGCATCGAAGTCCTCGATCCCCCGCGCCACCGTCAGCAGCCCTTCGCGCTCGAGCCGGGCCAGCCGCCCCGCCGCCGCACTGGCGTCGGCGGCGGCGACCTCATGCGGCAGTTCAGCGGCGAGCGGTTTGCGGAAGACGCCGTCGGCATCCAGCTCGGGGTTGAGGTCGACGATGCCCTCTTCGCCCGGCGTCGGCGTGAAGAGCGCGAAGATCCCGCCGCGCATCCCTCCCTCCCGCATCCGCGGCAGGTCGAGGTGGCCGCCGCCGCGGCCGTCGCCCAACCCTGCGTAGTCCTCCCTGGTGAGCGCGTCGTTGTGGCCGTCGAAGACCGGGATCACCGCCCGTCAGCCTAGAGCCCGGAACCCGGCTCCGATTGGTCCCAGACGCCGACCACCAACGCCCGGTACTGGGGCCCGAAGACCTCGATCGCCGCTCGAACCTCCTCGTCCGGGTCACCGAGGATCTCGACCGCGGTGAAATCGGCGAGCTCGCTCAGCCGCCGGACCAGGGAGGTGTCGATCTTCCGCATGTGCTCGAGGTATGCCTCCGAGCTCTCGTAGCGCTCGATCACCCGGTAGTGGCCGTCATCGCCGCGGAAGTAGGCGTAGCCCGGCACCCCCCGATCCTTCTCTTCGACGCCGGCGACCAGCTTGCCGAAGATCTCCTCCAGCTCGCCGCTCGGGTCGGTCCCCGGTTTCGGCTGGATCGAGACCAATGCGCAAATTTCAGACATGCCTTCCTCCGGGCTGAGTTGAGTTCAGTTTGAGCCTATTCTTACCCTGGGAAGATTTCGAAGAGGAGACTTGATGAGGAGGATCGGAGTCGGAGTCATCGGCGCCTCGCTGGGCAACTGGGCGTCGACCGCCCACCTGCCGGCGCTGCGGGCACTGGACGAATACGAGCTGCGAGCCCTGGCCACGTCCAGGCAGGAGAGCGCCGACGCGGCGGCGGAAGCCTTCGGCGTCCCCACCGCATCCGATGATTACCGCGAGTTGGTGGCCAACCCAGAGGTCGAGCTCGTCGTCGTCGCCGTCAAGGTGCCCGACCATTTCGAGCTGATCTCGGCCGCGCTAGCGGCGGGCAAGAACGTCGTCAGCGAGTGGCCGCTGGCGGTGGACGCTGAGGAGGCCGAGGCCCTCAGGGCTGACGCCGCGTCGCGGGGAGTGCGGACCGCGGTTACGCTGCAGGGGCGCTTCCAGGCCGCCGTCCGCTATGCCCGAGACCTGGTCGCCGACGGCTACGTCGGCCGGGTGATGTCGAGCAACTACGTCGGCTCGGGGATCGGCTGGGTGCCGAATCCGCCGCCCCAGTGGAAGTACCTTTTCGCCGGCGACAACGGCGTCACCACTCTCGCCATCACCGGCATGCATGCGCTCGACACGATTGCCTTCGTCCTCGGCGAGCCAGTCGCGCTCAGCGCCCATCTCGGCATCGGCCATCGCCGGGTGCGGACCGAGGCGGAGGTCGGTGGCGGCGAGCTGGTCGAGGTCCGCGCCCCCGACCAGGTGGCGATCGCGGGCCGCCTCGAGGACGACGCCGTCCTCTCGTGCTTCTTTCGCGGCGGCGTCTCGCGTGCGGTCGACCTGCATTGGGAAATCAACGGCACCGAGGGCGACCTGCGTTTCACAGCGCCCGGCAACGGCAACGTCCAGAACGCGCAGCTCACCCTGTTTGGCGGCCGCGGGGGCGACACGGCGGTGCGGGAGCTCGCGATCCCCGGGTCCTATGAGGAATCTGTCCCGGATGGCCTGGTCGGGCCCCCGCGCGTCTACGCTCGCCTCTACCAGGCGCTCGCCCGCGACTTCGCCAACGACAGCGACGAGGTGCCCGACTTCGGCTACGCGACTGCTCGGCACCGGATCGTCGACGGCCTCCGCGCCGGCGGCTGGTCGGGCGCCGGGAGCGAGGCACGTGCGGCCTGATCCACCACCTCGCCTTCACTGTCTCCGACCTCGGGACCTCGGCCGACTTCTACACCTCAGGCGGCGGCGGTCCCCAGCACGCCGCGCCAGGTCGGGTGCGCCGGCTTCCAGCCGAGCTCGCGCTTCGCCTTCGCGTTCGCGGCGCCGCGGATCTCGCACATCATCGAGACCCCGACCTCGCCGCCGCCGAGGCGGCCGAGCCAGCGCGGCAGGTGGCGGGGTGGCTTGGCGCCGACCTGCTCGGCGAGGGCGGGGATCCACTCGGCGCTCGGCGCCGGCTCGTCGTCGACGACGTTGTAGATGCCGGGCTCCCCGCGCTCGACGGCGAGCGCGGTCGCCGCGGCGGCGTCGTCGATGTGGACGAACGACCAGACGCCGCCGCCGTCACCGATCACCGGCAGACGCCGCCTGTGCGCCATCTCGCCGAAGATCGGCTCGCTGGTGCCGGGCCCGTAGAAGGCGCCGTAGCGAAGGACGACGCCCTCGAGCGGCGCCTCGAGCGTTGCCCGCTCCAGGTGTTCGATCGTCGCCAGCGACTGGCGCTGTTCCTTCGGCGGATCGGGGTCGAGCGGGTCGTCCTCGCTCTTCACCGGGCCACCGCTGCGCGCGTAGGTCCAGGCGGCGTAGCTCTGGTTGAGGAAGCGGCGGGCGCCGACCTCCGCCGCCGCGGCGAGCAGGTTGTCGGTGCCTTCGCCGCGGAGCCGGTTGGTCATCGCGAACGAGCGGTCGAAGTGGCGCACGTCGGACTGGCCCTCGAGCTCGGCGAGGGCCGTCATCTCGTGAACGATCACCTCGGGCCGCGCCTCCCCGACGGCGGTCAGCACGCTCTCCGGGTCAAGCCCGTCCATCACCATCCCCCGCGCCCCCAGCCGGCCGATCTCGTCGGCTTTGCGCGGCGAGCGGGTGGTGGCGACGACTTCATGGCCGGCGTCGATCAGCTTCGGGACGAGGCGGGCGCCGAGCGCGCCGGCCCCTCCCGCTACGAAGACCTTCATCGCTTTCCCTCCTTATCGGGTTGTTCTGCGCGATCGGGGTCGAGGGCGGCGAGCGCCAGCTCGTCGGCGAGCCGGCGCAGCGACCGCGCGTTGGCGCGCCGCGTCACCGCGCGGGTCAGCGGCGCAATCAGCCGCTCGCCGAACGGCGCTCGCAACCAGGCCAGCGTGAAGCTGACCCGGGTGCCGCCGTCGGCGGTCGGCTCCAGCGCGTAGGTGCCGCGGGTCAGGCGGCGCCCCTTGGCGCTGACCGATTCCTCGACGCTGCGGGCCGGCGGCTCGGCCGCTACCACTTCCATCTCCAGCCAGTCTGCCGGGCCGGGTTTCTTCAGCCGCATCCGCGCCTTGGCGCCGACGCCGCTGCGCGGTCCCGAGACCGACCAGTCGACGAGGAAGTGGTCGGTGAAGCGCTCGTGGTCGGCGAGCACCTCGAGGTGCTCGAAGACGCGCTCGCGACTCTGCGGCACGTCGATCGTGCAGGTGACAGGTCTGATCATCATCCACCTGAATTCATCGATGTTGACTTCATTGCGTTGACTTTACAGCGTTGAATTTCGCTGTCAAGGCTCTTAGGGAGACAACGCGGAGCGGCGTGGTGTGACAGCACCGGCGGCGTTACCGTGCCGGGCGTGGAGACCTTGTTCGGCCGCGAGGAGGAGCTGCGCCGGACCGGCGCCCTGCTCGAGGCGGCGCGGTCCGGCGAGGGCGGTGCGCTGCTGTTGCTCGGCGATGCCGGGATCGGCAAGACCAGCCTGCTCGACGAGGCCGCCGCGGCGGCGGCCGAGGCGGGGACGCTGGTGCTGCGGGCGCGCGCGGTCGAGGCCGAGCGCGAGCTGCCCTTCGCCGGGCTCGCCGAGCTGCTGGCCCCGGTCGCGGCGCGGGTCGAGGAGCTGGCGCCCGAGCACAGCGCCGCCCTGGCCGGCGCCCGCGGCGCCTCCGCGGCGGAGGCCGCGCCGCTCGCCGCCGGGGTCGGGCTGCTGCGACTGCTGGAGGCGCTCGCCGCCGAGGGCGACGAGGGCGTCGCGGTGCTCGTCGACGACGTCCACTGGCTCGACCCCGCCTCGCTCGACGCGATCTTCTTCGCCGCTCGCCGGCTCGGCTCCGAGAGCGTCGCGACGCTGCTCTCGGCGCGGCCCGAGCCGGACCGCGGCCTTGCAGCACGGGGTGTCGAGATCCTCGAGCCCTCGGCCCTCGGCGGCGAGGACGCCGAGCGGCTGCTA
>Ga0105249_10000590_pt1 | contig 33184 bp, 30 predicted proteins | sample KBSS44metaG_FD_81522 | JGI IMG/M metagenome (GOLD analysis project Ga0105249, IMG submission 81522) | Switchgrass rhizosphere microbial communities from Kellogg Biological Station, Michigan, USA - KBS S4-4 metaG | ecosystem: Host-associated > Plants > Roots > Rhizosphere > Soil | place...
ACCCAACTCCCAACGCCCAAGCGCGCCGTCATGCTCGCCGCTCCATGGCGGCTCCGCAATGCTTACAGAATCTCGCGTCCGAGTCGTTGGTGGTATTGCAGGACGCGCATGTGACGGCGGGTCTAGAAAGCAAGACCCGCCCTACGTCCTCAGTAGACTGCCGATCTGCAGCGTAGGCCGGGTCCTGCATTGTGGACCCGGCGATGAGCGCGTCCTGTTCTTTGGACCCGCCGGAAGACTGTGCCGGATGACCAATCCTCTTCGTAATCTCCCGCTCGATGTCGCTTCGGTATCCCGCGCCGGCGTCGAGCTGCCGCATCAACCTCACCGCACGCGCGCGGAGACGGCCGCTCATCTCGACGAAATCTCTCTCTGACACCTTGCCCATCGCCCGATCGAACTCGAGCTCCTTGATCGAGCGCAGCAGCAGCGTCTTCTCGCGCTCGAGCGCCGCACGCGTTCGGCCACCCAGGATTCGCGCGGCATCTGTCGGGGCTTTCTGTGTCAGCGGCAGAAAGGTCCGGAGCGCCGCGATACCGACGGCAGCAGCGGCGAAAATGGTGAGGCTGATCATGATGACCGCGGCGGGCGATTCACCGCGGGCCATGAACACTGCGATCGTCGCCCCAATCAGGCCGGCAAGCGTGAACAGCTGCCAGGGTTCGAACGCGGGCTGCGACTCAGTCGAGGTCTCTGAGCTCATCGTCGAGGCGGGCGTCGATCGTGGGGTCGACGGTCATGTCCGCATTGCCCGCAGCGGCCGCGGCCGGCTGTGTCGACCAGCGTCGCGCAGTGACGACCAGGATCAGCAGACCGAGACCGGCAAGCCCGTACGGCAGAAGCCATGACAGGGAATTGAAGCCGCCGCGCGGTATCGCCAGCACTGCCGTGCCGTACTCCTTCACGAACGCGGTAAGGATGTCGTCCTGGCCTTTACCTTCGTTGAGGAGCTTCTGCAACTGAGCGGTCTGCCCATCGTAGCCATGGCAAGCCGGACGCATCGGACAGTTGTTCAGCGGACTCCGCACGCAGCCAGACGACCCGCACATGCAGATGACTTTCCCCTCGATATCGCGCTGCATTGCGGTCTTGTTCGTGCGCCCCGAAGAGCCGTCCTGCGCTTGCACCGCCGCGGGCAGCACGATCGCGAGCAGCAAGAGCGACGCGGTCGCCGTCCTCGCTGCATCGGGAACCCGGCCTATGGCGAATGCGAAGGCTGTCTCAGGCAGGAGCGCGATCAGCGTCCCGAATGCGAGGAGACCGAAGCCGATCCATACCCAATTCACGAGAGGATTCACCGTGATCTCGACGTTCGCCGACTGCTGGCTGGCGTCGAACTGCGGCATCACGACGTAGAGGTCTTCGGCGATCGAACGTCGGATGGCGACCTCGGTCGTGGGCTGGTCTTCGTGCTTCCGGAAGAACCAGCGCGCCGGGTACAGCTTGGTGAGCTCGACACCGTTGCGCAGCACCGTCATGTTGGCCGTCACCATCTGCTTCCGGCCATCGTCGGTGACGGCAAGTGAGTCGTGACGGATGACGTAGTCGCCGATACGCACTTCCTCGCCAGGCTTCAACAACGCGGATTCTTCATGCTTGAATCCGCCGCCGGCAAAGCCGAGGAACAGCAGGACGATGGCGACGTGAATGATGTAGCCACCGTAGCGGCGCTTGTTGCGTCCCACCAACCCGATCAGAGCGGTAAACAGATCGGTTCCCGTCGTCTGCTGGCGCACGCGGGCACCACGCCAGAATTCCTGGGTGATGGTCCCGACCACAAACCCGCCGAAGGCGAAGCACAATCCCGAGCTCCACAGCCGAACGCCGAGGGCGATCGTTCCCCCACCAATCAGCAGGCCGCACAGAGTAGGAAACAGGAATTGATCGCGCAAGTTGACAATCGTCGACTTGCGCCACGCCAACAGCGGACCGATACCGGTCAGCAGCAGCAACGTCAACCCGATGGGGATCATCCACTGGTTGAAGAACGGCGGTCCAACCGTGATGCGCTCACCGGTGATCGCTTCGCTGAGCGTCGGGAACATCGTCGCAAAGAGCACGAACAGGGCGCAGAACAACAGAATCCAGTTGTTGAACAGGAACGCGGCTTCACGCGACAACCACGAGTCGAGCTCGTTCCTGGCGCGCAGCAGCGGCATTCGGTAGATCACGAATCCGAAGCTGAAGATCAGCATCGAGACCATGAACACGGTGAACATCCGCGTGAGGACGGGATCCTGGCCGAACGAGTGGACCGACTGCACGATGCCCGAGCGGGTCATGAACGTGCCGAAGAGCGTCAGGAAGAACGTTACGATCACGAGCGAGACGTTCCAGACACGCAACATACCCCGGCGTTCCTGGACCATGACCGAATGCAGAAACGCAGTGGCCGTGAACCACGGGAGCAGACCCGCGTTCTCGACCGGGTCCCACATCCAGTACCCGCCCCAGCCCAGTTCCTCGTACGCCCAGATCATTCCGAGGCCGAGTCCGATCGAGAGGAAGAGCCACGCGAACATCGTCCACCGACGAACGGCGCGAAGCCACGAGTCGTCCAGGTAACCGGTGATCAGCGCGGCCATCCCGAAGGCATATGGGATCGTGAGCCCGACGAAACCGAGGTACATCGTCGGCGGATGAATCACCATGTAGAAGTTCTGGAGCAACGGGTTCAGTCCTGCTCCGTCGGTCGGGTTCTGCGTCAGATAGGTCTCGAACGGGTTGTTGTGGACGACCATCAGGAGCAGGAAGAACATCTCCACGCCAGAGATGATCGCCACGACGTAGGGAATCAGCTCCCGATGTCGCTCCCGATTGACGTAGATCGCCGCGCTGCCAAAGATCGACAGCAGGAAAACCCAGAACATGATCGAGCCGTCCAGCCCACCCCAGTACGAGGTGAGTTTGTAAAACAGCGGCTGCGCCGAATCCGAATACCGCTGGACGTACCTGATCGAGTAATCACCGGTGAGGAAGGCGTAGACGATCACCGAAGAGGCGGCCGTCATGATGGCAGCCAGGAGATAAAACGCGCCGATGCCGCTCTCGATCAAGGGGCGCGACCGGCGCCGCGCCCCGGCGACCGAGATCGCGGTCGCATACGCCCCGACGACGAACGCGGCAAGCAGGAGGTAATAGCCCAGGGATGACATGAGTCCTACCGTTTCACGGCGGGGCCGGTAGCCTCGTCGTACTTCGACGGGCACTTCGCGGTCAGGTCGTTGGCCATGAACCCGTCTTTCGTCAACATTCCGGTCAGCACGACTTCGGAATCGTCCTTGAACGTATCCGGCACAATCCCCGTGTAGAACGCGCGCATCGTCTTGCCGTTGCGCTGAATATCGAATCGATATTCGAGACGGTCTCGTTTCTTGCCGATCGAGCCGGGGACGACGTACCCGTGAACCTGGAGCTTCTTGCCCGTCCAGTCGCCCTGGCTGCCAACGACCTCATCTACGTATTTGTAGTACTGCATGCTCTCGCCGAGAGTCGTGTACAGCAGGACTCCGAAAACAGTGGCGAGCACCAGGGAGGTAACGCCGATCTTTGCGGCTTTGTGGCTCATAGATGAGGACTTTCAATAGGGAAACACTCGTCAGGATAGCAGTATTCCCGCCCGGGCGCACATCGCGTAAACAAGGCTCACCGGCAGCCCTACCACGTTCGAGTAGGAACCCTCGATCCGGGTGACAAAGCGCGAGGCGAGCCCCTGAATCGCATAGGCGCCAGCCTTGTCCGCCGGCTCCCCAGTCGCGACGTACCAGTCAATCTCCGCCCTACTCAGGAGCACGAACTCAACTGCCGTGACCTCTACCGCTGTATACGACAAAGACCCCGGGGGTGATTTCCGTGGGCCTTCGAGGACATCACCCCCGGGGTCATTTGCCAGCAGCACCACAGCCGTCATGACCTCGTGGGTGCGACCCGAGAGCAGGCGAAGCATCCGTTTCGCTTCGTCGGCATCGGCCGGCTTCCCGAGGATGAGGCCGTCGATGACGACGACCGTGTCGGCGGCAAGCACCGGCCGTCCCGGACTGGACCCGGCGACGGCACTGGCCTTGTCGACCGCCACGCGGGAGGCATACGTCCGTGCGTCCTCCCCGGGCCGGGCCGCTTCGTCGATGTGGGCTGGACGAATCTCGAACGGAATGCCGGCGGCGGTCAGGAGTTCAGCACGCCGGGGGGAGGCCGACGCCAGAATTAGGTCGCTCGCGGGCAATCCACCCGATTCTGCCATGAACGAATGGCGCCGCAGAGGTAAGCTTGCCCGTTAGCGGCAGACTTCAATGGAATCGTTCGGAGAGAGAGTCGTCGATCGCCTGACGAATACGCGCAAGGGTGAACGAACCGTTGCCCTGCTGATGTTCGCCTATTCGTTTCTGGCGATGACCTCGCACAACATCCTCAAGCCGGTCTTCAAGTCGAAGTTCATCGACCAGCTCGGCTCTGACAATCTGCCGTACGTCCTGATGGCGTCGTCAATCCTCATCGGCGTCCAGATGCACCTGTACAGCAGCGCGATCCGGCGACTCCCCCGTCGACTCGTGATTCCGATCTCGCAGTCGGTTCTCGTGGTGCTTCTCCTGATCTTCTGGGTTCTGCTCCGCTCCGGGGCCGTCTGGGTCACCGTCGCGCTCTACTTCTTTGGACAGATTCTCGGTGTTCTGCTGATCAGCCAATTCTGGACACTCGCCAACGACGTGTACGACGCCAGGCAGGCCAAGCGGCTCTTTGGCCTGATCGGCGGCGGTGCCTGCCTTGGCGGCGCGCTGGGGGCGTCCATCACCGCAATCACGATCCAGGAGTTCGGCGCCAACAACCTTCTCCTCGTGAGCGCCGGCATTCTCGCCCTGTGTGCGGGCATCGTGCTGCAGATTGTCCGGTTGCCGCACGCCGGACAGCACGTGGAGGCGAGCGACGAACGGGGCGTCGGCGGGCGCGAAGCGCTCCGCCTCCTGGCACAGTCAACGCACTTGAGGGTGCTGGCTGCAGTCGTGGCGTTCGCTGCAGTCGGAGCAGCAATGGTCGATCAGCAACTGAGCATGGCGGCCGAGGCCAAAGGTATCGACGCCAACGCGATCGCCGTTCTCCTCGCGCAGGTCACGATCTTCCTCTCGCTCGCCGGATTCGTCGTGGGGATTCTGCTCACGAGCCGCATCCACCGTTCGTTCGGCATCGCGGCGGCGTTGCTCCTGCTGCCGATCGGCCTTGGCGCCAGCGCAACGCTGATTTTGATCACCGGGCAACTCTGGGCCGTGGCCGGCGCGCGAGTGCTGGACACCACTCTGCGGTACTCAGTCGACAAGTCGACTCGCGAAGTGCTGTTTCTGCCGTTGCCTGCTGATCTGCGCTTCCGGGCCAAGCCGTTCATCGACGTGACGATGGATCGCTTTGCGAAGGCTGCCGCCGCCGTGCTGATCCTCGTTCTGATTCATCCGAGGGGTTTCGATCTCGACTGGCGGCACCTGAGCTACGCCAGCCTGTTCGTGACGGCAGGCTGGGTGGCGATGGCCATGATCGCGTGGCGCGAGTACCTGCGGGCATTCCGAGCCAGCATCATGTCGCGCGACATCGCTCCCGCGACCATCCGCACCGATGTCGCGGACGCGGCAACGATCGAGGCGCTCGTCGAGGAATTGTCCAGTCCGGACGAACGCGCCGTGCTCTACGCCATCGACCTGCTCGATGCGCTCGACAAGCGCAACCTGGTGACGCCTCTCCTGCTCCAGCACGATTCACCGCGCGTGCGCGCGAAGGCTCTGCGGGTCATCGCGACGTTCGGTTCACCAATCGCGAGCCGATGGGTTCGCACGATCGAGCGCATGGTGCAGGACGAAGACGTTGACGTGCGCGCGGCCGCGCTTCACGCATTGGCCGGTTTCGCTCACGAAGATGCCGCGGTGCTCTTGCGCAGGCATCTGGACGACGCGGAGCCCCGCGTGGTCGTGACGGCAGCCATCGCGCTCGCGAACAGTGGGCGGCTCGACGACATCGACAGCTCCGAAATCGCGTTGCTACGGATCATCAATGACACGCGCGAGGTCGCCGCGCCGGCTCGCGAAGAGGCCGCAACGGCTCTCGGCCGCATCGAGCATCCCCGTTTCCGGCCCCTGCTCGTGCCGCTCCTGAGCGACGCGGACATCAACGTGGTTCGAAAGGCCATTAGGAGCGCGCGCGCGCTCGGAGCCTCCGACGGGCTTTTCGTGCCGGCCCTCCTGTCGCGGCTCGGTCATCGCGCCTTGAAAGTACAGGCACGCGAAGCGCTGGTAGGGTACGGTGAGGACATCGTCCCGCTGCTCTCGTACTCATTAGCCGACACGCGCGAGCAGCTCTGGATCCGTCGACATATTCCAGTGACACTCGCCCTCATCGGCACGTCCGGTTCGATGGACGCCTTGATCGCCGCTCTCGACGACCCTGACGGTTTCCTGCGTTACAAGGCCATCATGGCAATCGAGAAGCTGCGACGTGAGAACCCGTCTGTGTCGTGTCCTCGTCAGACAGTGGAGAAAGCCGTCATCAGGGAAACGTCGCGCTACTACAACGGGCTCACGCTCCAGAACAACTTGATGCGCGACTCGCTCGACGCCAGTGACTCGCTGCTTGGCCGTGCGCTCGAAGACAAACTGCGGCGATCGCTCGATCGCATCTATCGCCTGCTGGGGCTGCTCTATCACATCGAGGATGTCGCGGCCGCCCGCTTCACGATCGAACAGGGCGAGCGGCGGCGACGAGCAGCCGCCGTCGAGTACCTCGACAACCTGCTCGGAGGTGTCGTCCGACGCCGCGTCATGCCAATTCTCGACGATACCCCGCTCAGCGAGAAGGTGCATTATGCGAACGGGGTGTTACGGAGCCGTCCGCGCGACATCGAGGACACGCTGGCACAGCTCATTCACGACGAGGACCCGGTGATCGCCGCGTCCGCGATCCATTTCGCGGTGCAACCGCGCTTCGCATCGCTCAAGTCCGACTTCGACTACGTGAGCACGCATCGGCAGAATACGTTCGTGCGCGAGGCCGCTCTGTGGGCCAGTCGCGACGGTGGACAGTCGGGCGATGGCCTTCCAATTGTGGCGCTGGTCGATCGCATCAGGGTCACGCCCGTGTTCGCCGCGCTTTCCATCGACGAAGTTTTCCGGGTCGCCGAAGTCGGCCAGGAGATTCGGCATCAGGCCGGACGCGAAATCTCGCGTGCGGGTCAGCAGGCCAGCGAAGTCTTTTTCCTGCTCGAAGGCGCGCTCGAGGCGACTGCTGAAACCGGGCCGGGCAAGGAGCTGACCGCACCCGCGGTTGTCAACGTCGAAGAAGTGCTCCAGGGGATCCCGCTCAGGAACACCATCCGAGCCATCGAACACAGTATCGGCTTCCGTGTTCCGAGCGCGGTGTTTCTGACGATGCTGTCGGACAACATCCTGATGGCACAAAGTCTCTTTAGGCTCTTGCTCGGTCAGTCACCGTATCGATTGCGCCCCACGAGCGTGTCTCCGTACCAAGCGAGCGCCCGCAGACCCGGTTCGGGCAGGAGCGAGCGGCTTTTTCGGCAGGACCCGCTGCTTGCAGGAGCGACGGCGGCGCACCTGCTGGCGTTACGGGCTTCCGCCTTCGAGGTCACACTCAGCTCAGACGCCACCCTATTCGATGTCGACGCCGCTCCCGCGACATACCAGATCCTCGAGGGCGAGCTTCGCCTCGAATCGGCCGACCAGGCACCGCTTCTGGCGTCGGCCGGCGCGATGTTCGGCGTCGCCGACACACTGGCAGGCACGCCATCGGGCTGGAGAGCCGTGGTCACCGGGAATGGGCGCGCCCTCCGCCTCGATCGCGACGACCTGTTCGGTGTGATGGCCGATAACGTTGACTTGATGCAGAGCCTGTTCACGGAGGTGCTGAGACTCCGCAACCAGGAATCGGCGCAGCCCGCCGGTCAGCCGGAACACCCGTTTTTCGCGTAGAATCCAGCTCGTCCACATCGAGAAAAGGACGGTCCATGGATCCATTCCGTAGAGTCCCAATCGTCGTCATCGGCATCAGTCTCTCTGCCGCGTCACTGGCATTCGCAGGTCAGGCTACGAAAGTCAGTGGCAGCCAGCTGACGCCAGGCGAGATGGAGACCTTCCTTCTGAAGGCGAGAATCCTCGATTCCAACGACGCGGGCGGCGGTGTAACCGGTTCGCGACGCGTCAAGATGTCGGATGGCAAGATCACGCACGACGCGCACGTGCAGACCGTGGATATTGCGAAGCCGGTGTTCGAGGCCGGGAACCACACCGAGGTCAATTTCAAGGACACCTACCGCTACAACATCGCTGGCTACCGACTGGCCCGCCTCCTGGAAATCGACACGGTGCCGATGTCTGTCGAGCGCGACATCAACGGAAAGACGGCCGCCGTCACATGGTGGGTCGACGATGTCCAGATGGACGAAAAAGGGCGGGTCCAGAAGAAGACAATGGGTCCCGATCCGCTGCGCACGTCACAGCAGATCCAGGTCATGCGCATCTGGGACGAGTTGATTCAGAATCGCGACCGCAACCAGGGAAATATCCTGTGGACGAACGACTGGACGATGTGGCTCATCGATCACACCAGGGCGTTTCGACTGAGCAAGGAATTGATGAAGCCGAGCGACCTGGCGCGTTGCGATCGAGGTCTGCTCGCGCGGTTGAAGGGACTCACCTCGGAGTCGATCGAGAAAGCGGTCGGCGACTCACTTATGAAGGGCGAGCGCGAGGCTGTCCTCGCGCGACGCGATCGCATCGTCCAGGTGCTCGAGGAGCGCGCGGCGAAGCTCGGTGAAGGCGCAGTGCTCTTCTAGCGGTCCTAAACCCGCCTAGCATGCGATCAACGTGATGCGGGGGCGGGGGCGGCGGCTGCCTGCAACGCGGGCGCAGCCAGCGGCTCCCGTCGATCGAGATAGATCGCCGTCAGCATGCTGCCCTGCCACTCGAGCGCCGAAGGCACCCCGCCTTTGTAGAACTCTCCGCCAACCATTCCCGTGTCGATCAGGATGACTCTTCCGCCGAGGCGCGCGACGATCCGCCCGGGCAGCACCGTCGAGTGACCGATGACGAGCGCCCGCGCTTTCATCTGTTCGAGAATGGTCGGCAACACGGGCGCGAGTTCGTCTTCCGGTTGAAGCGCCAATCCTCGATACCAGAGCGGGCCGGTCTCGCTGGCCGCAGTGAGCGACGCCGCCTGTTCGGGCGGCGGCAGATTCGCAAGTTCCTTTGCGACAGCTGCGTTAATGCCCTCGCATCCAAGGGGCGCCATCTCGGGGCTGATGCCGCCGTGGAGGAACAGTACGCCGTTGATCTTGGCAACGGTCGGACGCTCCTTGATCCAGCGCGCGTATTCACCCTCTGGACCGAATGCCTGGCGCAACTCGATCATGCCGAGAGGAATTTCTTTCAGGAACTGCTCTCGGTACGCGGCTTCGTCGAACTCCTTTCCCTCCGCCTTGGCGCGCTGTGCCGCCTGCCCGCTGAGTGCCGACAGCACCTGCTCACGCAGCCGGGTCGAGTCGCCGTTCTTGAATGCTTCTATTTCGCCGGCGCTCACGTATCGCCAGTCGGAGACCAGGCGCATCAGCTCATGGTTGCCGAGCAGCGACACGACCCGTCCGCCTGCGCGTTGCGCGTCCCGTTCCAGGCGCCGCAGAAGGTCGATGGCCTTTCGTGAGTCCGGACCGCGATCGAGAACGTCACCGGTCTGGACGAGTACGGTTTTCTTCCCGCTCCACCGGCTGCGATCGTCGATCACCTGCGCCGCGCGCAGAATCGCAACGAAGTTGTCGAACGCTCCATGCACGTCGCCGACGGCGACGACGCGCTCGGTTGTCTGGATATTGCAGGGATCAGCCGAATCCGACCCCTGCGCGGCGACGCGCCGATCGGGGCTGGCCAGCGCCGACACGGCAACCGCGAGTGCCAGACCAAAGACAATTCGCTTCGACATTTCAAGGGGCATTGGAGCACGAACTCATCTTCAATTCAAACTCGCATGAGGATTGGCCGTTGGGAGTTGGGAGTTGGGAGTTGACAGCGTAAGATCTCCGAGTGATTCCCGTACGCCAGGTCATTCCGGAAGCCGTCGCGGCGATTGTTCGCAAGGCTCCGCTGACTCCGGAAAAGGTCGCGTTCGCGTGGCGCAGCGCCGTGGGACCGGCAATCGATCATGCGACCTCCGTGAACTGGAGCGACGGGATTCTGCGGGTGCACGCGAAAGACGCGGCCTGGCGACGGGAGGTCGAACGCTCGGCCGCGCTCATCAGGTCGCGGCTCGATTACCTGCTGGGCGAGCGCGTGGTTCGCTATATCGACGTGAAGAGCGCCTGAACCAGCGACGGCAACGACCACACAAACAGCACGGCCGCCGCCGCGAGTCCGGCCGCAATCTGTATCGGCTCCATCACGTCGAGTGGCGCCTGAGCCTTCCGCTCTGCGTCCCACCGCCGCAGCATCTGCGCCTTCACCCACAACACGTCGGGATTCGGCACCTGCGACAGCCGCGACGGGACAGTGTTGGCGAGCCTCCCCATGTACTCGACGATGACCTCGTCATCATCCGGAGCGGCATGCCGATCGAACCATCTCTGAATCATGATCTGGGTTCCCATATTACGCTCTCGCCGTGAGCCCCTTGGTCACCAGCAGCTTGCGCAACCGGGTGCGGGCGCGTGAGAGCAGAACCTTCACACTTCCTCGAGCGAGTCCAAGGGCGCTGGCGATCTCCTGATGATTGTGCTCCTCGACGTATGCCAGCCACAAGAGCGCCCGATCGCGGGGCGCGAGCTCTGCGAATTCCTGGCTCACGCGGTCGTCCTGCTCGGGAGAAGGGTCCACTCGAGGCTCGCCGCGCAGACGAGCCAGCCACGACGTCTCGCGTTCGGCGCGTCGCCAGCGATCGATTATCAGGTTCCCCGCAATCCTGAAGATATAACGGCGCAACTCCTCATCGTCGAGGCCTTCGACGTCCGCTCGAAGCAGACGACAGAAAGCGTCTTGCACGATATCGTCCGCGTCGCCGGCCTGACGAGTGACCCGGTAGACGTACGCCCACAGCGGGCGTGCCGTTCGCTCATAGAACCGCGCAAACTCGACCTCGGTCAGTGCAGCACCTACACAGAGCGGGCAATTTCTTTGGGGCCGTGGGCTTCGGTCTTCCCGTTGATGAGCCCCATCCTGCGCGACAGCCTGAGCGACACGTAACCGGAGATGAGCAGGCCCGCCCCTATGGCAAACGATACCGTGCCCACGAAGCCGAGACTCTCATAAGTGTCCCGATCGAAACGCACGTTGCCGGCGAGGTACAGGAAGATCCCGACTCCAAGGCAGACCATGACGATGCCGGTCTGAACGGCGCGCAGAACACGCTGATGTGCAGAGCCACCGTCGCTTGCAACCGTTCCCAGAAGCTTCTGCCCCCCTTCGGTGTTGAGGAACTGGCTGAACTCGCCCATCGTGCCCATGCGCTCGAGCAGCTTGGTCTGTAAATCGGTCGTGGACTTGAGCTGCTGGCGCCGCGTGAATGCGCTGGCAACCACGTAGAACACGTACGCCACCAGCAGGAGCGCCGACGGAACGATGATGATCTCTGAGCCCATCCTGTCCTCCTGCGGCATCTCAGGCCGCTGACGATACAACAGCGGTCCCTGCCCGACGGTTAACACTCCTTTAAAATCGAAAGATGGACGTCGTCATTGCTTCCGCCGTTCGAACCGCAACCGGCAAGTTCCTCGGTTCGTTGAAGCCCTTCACTGCCCCGCAACTCGGCGCCATCGTGATCCGCGAGGCCGTCGCCCGTGCCGGCGTCGACCCGGCGGTCGTCGAAGAATGCATCATGGGCAACGTCGTTTCGGCGGGCCAGGGCCAGGCACCAGCCAGGCAGGCAGCGCTGCGAGGCGGGCTGCACGATCGTGTTGCCGCACTCACGATCAACAAGGTGTGCGGCTCGGGGCTCAAAGCCGTCATGCTGGCGGCGCAAGGCATTACGGCAGGCGATGCGGACGTTGTCGTCGCCGGTGGCATGGAGTCGATGAGCAACTGTCCCTACCTGCTCGCCGGCGCGCGCGAGGGGCTCAGACTCGGTCATGGTCAGGCTGTCGATTCAATGATCAATGACGGCTTGTGGTGCACGTTCGAGGACTGGCACATGGGGAACGCGGGTGAAGTCGTGGCGGTCGACTTCGGCATCACGCGCGAGGCCCAGGACGCCTTCGCGCTCAACAGTCACCGCAAGGCGGCCGATGCGACTTCTGCAGGCCGTTTTCGCGCGGAAATCGTGCCGGTCAGCATCCCGGCAAAGAAAGGTGCTCCCGTCGTCTTCGACCGGGACGAATCGATTCGTCCCGAATCCTCGATGGAGGCTCTGGCTGCGCTGCGTCCTGCGTTCAAGGCCGATGGCACGGTGACGGCGGGCAACGCGCCACCTGTGAATGATGGTGCCGCCGCAGTTGTCGTGATGTCGGAGACGCGTGCTCGCGAACTGAGTGTCCAACCGCTCGCTCGCATTGTGGGTCAGGCTACCAGCGGACTCGCGCCGAAGAACGTCCTCATGACGCCAGTCGACGCCATCAAGCGGCTCCTCAAAAAAACAGGCTGGTCGCTGGGTGACGTGGATCTCTTCGAGATCAACGAGGCCTTCTCGGTCCAACTCGTGGCGGTTCTGGGCGAACTGGGCATCGACGCCGCGCGCGTGAACGTCAACGGCGGCGCCGTCGCGCTCGGACATCCGATTGGCGCTAGCGGCGCGCGGATCCTCACCACGCTTCTCTATGCGCTCCAGCAACGGAACCTCAAACGAGGCGTCGCGGCACTCTGCCTTGGTGGAGGAAATGGCGTGGCGGTGGCTGTGGAGCGGCTGTAGATAATTCCAACATTCGCCCGTTTTGGCCACAGCAAATCGTGCCGAATCCTGAGCAGGAGGCGAAAGTCCCCTGTGCCTGTAACTGATTGACATTGTTGGGCTGATGCCCATTCGAATACGCTGATTTTCGCTTGACTTTCGCGCGGCACGCTCCTAGGATCAACCCCGGCCGTGACCTTCTCTGTCACACCACCAAGCCACCCTACTCATACACGGCCAACGCCAAGGAGATCGCATGCCGCTCGACGACCTGAAAGAACGTAACAAAGCCATCGACATCGCCGTCGGACAGATTGAAAAGCAATTCGGCAAGGGCTCGATCATGCGCCTGGGCCAGCGCAACGCGATTGCGCCCATCGAGTTCATTTCCACTGGCTCTATCAGCATCGACTACGCGCTCGGAGTGGGCGGCCTCCCCCGCGGCCGCGTGATCGAAATCTTCGGGCCGGAGTCGTCCGGTAAGACGACGCTGGCGCTGCAGGTGATCGCCGAGGCCCAGAAGACCGGCGGCATGGCCGCCTTCGTCGACGCTGAGCATGCGCTCGACGCGCAATATGCCCAGAAGCTCGGCGTGGATCTGGAGAACCTCCTGGTCTCGCAGCCCGACAACGGCGAGCAAGCTCTCGAAATCGTCGAAGTCCTCGTCCGATCCAACAGTGTCGACGTGGTCGTAGTCGACTCGGTTGCCGCGCTGGTTCCCAAGGCGGAGATCGAAGGTGAGATGGGCGAAGCGCAGATGGGCCTTCAGGCCCGTCTCATGTCGCAGGCGCTTCGCAAGCTCACCGGCGTCGTTTCGAAGTCGAAGACGACGCTCGTTTTCATCAATCAGCTGCGCGAAAAGATCGGCGTGATGTTCGGCAACCCCGAGACGACCACCGGCGGACGCGCGCTGAAGTTCTATGCGTCAGTGCGCATCGACATCCGTCGCATCGCGAGCATCAAGGACGGCGATCAGGTCGTGGGCGGCCGCACGCGCGTGAAGGTCGTGAAGAACAAGGTGGCGCCTCCGTTCCGCGAAGCGGAGTTCGACGTCATGTACGGCGAAGGCATCTCGCGCGAAGGCGACCTGCTCGACCTCGCCGTCGAGAAGCGCATCGTTGAAAAGAGCGGGGCGTGGTTCGCTTACAACGGCGACCGGCTGGGACAGGGTCGGGAGAACGCGAAGCAGTTCCTGAAAGAGAACCCCGAGATCCGTCAGACGATCGAAGACCGCGTGCGCCGCGATCTGGGATTGCTGCGCGAGGCCGAAGTCGCGGCTGTCTAGGGTGACCGCCGTTCGAGGCGATGGTGTGTAAACGGATTGAATCAGCACGGGCGTCGACGCCAGACGGCCTCGACTGCCCCGTGCTGTGTCTCCGGCAGAGCGCTATTTCTTTTCTGCCGAGACTGTGATCATCGTGGCGATGCGGTCCGCGCCTTTCGACTCATAATCGATCGTGACCTCCCGACCAGACATGGACGCGAGTCCAGCAACACCACCCTGCGCGCCGGTCACCTTCGTCGAGCTGGTGAACTGAAAAGTCTGTCCGTTCGCAAGCGTCAGCGTCATCTTTGCCGTATCGACCGACTTCAATTCTCCTTTGGCCGTTTCCGGCTTCTGCGCCTGACCACCTCCCGGCGATGCCGGCGGCGCCTGGGCTCCCGGAGCCCCGGGAGATCGAGGCGCAGGCTCCTGTGCGAGCGCTGAAAGGCTGAGCGTGGCCACGAACGCGAGTGAACCGAGCATCGTGACAATTCCACGAGTCGTCATTTGCATGATTGGACCTCCGCCCGCGACTGGGCGAAGTGCGTGCCAATGGTTTGTGTCGCAATAGAACAAGATCGATAAAACTCAAGCAGACACACGTCGCGTAACTCTTTCACGCGACCGTGCGATCAGGTGCGTAAATTGTGCTAGCGCGTTGAGTCGGTAGCCAGCCCGGCAGCTGCAGGCGGCGCCTCGCCGAGGAAGCGCGCCAGATCACCCTTCGTCCCGCCACGTTCCCACACTTTGGCGTAAAGGTGCTCGAGACTGGTGCGGGTAACGACCCGCATTGCGATCTGATTGGCAAGCTCTTCGGTCTGCAGGTACGGGTGGTGGGTGAAGATCCAAACATGCCCAAGCTCGTGCGCGATCGCAGCCTCGAGCTCGTCGTTGCTCAGCGTGCCGAGAAAATTGGCGTCGATACTCAGTGTGAACGCCTTCTTCGGATCCGTCGGGGCCTCGACCGACATCATCAGAGCATTGCTAGGCACAATCGTTACCGCCACTGCCGGTGTGATCTGCATTCGAGACTTGAGATTCTCGACCAGAGACTGGAGCCTCCCTTCGATCACAGCATCAGAATTCACACGCTCGTCTGCGAGAAGACTGGGCGTAAAAAACGACACGAGAAATACGATTTGCGCGATTTGCGCGATCAGTGCTGTTTCTCGCAGCAAGCGACAACGAGAGCGCATAAGGATGAGGCCCTCTTTCTAGACGTCCGTCCAAAATCACCAATTGCCCTGGAGGAGCGTTGGCGGGAACGAGTATGTCTACCCTGAGTATCGGCAAAAAAAAGGTAACACAAGAGGGCTCGATTTGTGTATGAATTTAAAACTGAGCTGCAAAAAATTTGGCGTAAAATTTTTACGCAGCTAGCTCATCATACTAGTCGGGGTCGCAAACGGAGGTTGTTGAGAAGACTGGAGATGGGGGGAGGCGAAGCAAAAAGAAGCAGGCATGGGCCATCCTCTCTCGTTCGGTCCCTTATTACATAGGCGCAAAGGCGTTGTGGAACAAGCGCGGGCCCTGGGCCGAGCCGGCAACGGTCAGAGTCAGAGGCTACTTAGTTCGTCCTGCACTCGCTTGGCAAGTGTTTCGAGCGAGAACGGTTTGGAGAGGAGTGCCGCACCGCGGCCGGGCTCGCGACCGAACGCATCGTCCGCGTAACCGGAGACATATAAGACCTTCAAGCCGGGATGCCGACGCTCGAGATGCTCGTACAACTCAGGGCCGCTCATACCAGGCATCAATACATCCGTCACGAGCATGTCGATCGATCCTGAATGATCGGCGAGCAACTGGATGGCATCTCCCCCACTTGACGCCTCGAGCACCACGTAGCCCTTTTGTTGCAGCACCGACCGCATGACTGCGCGGACGTCATCCTCGTCATCGACGAGCACGATCGTCGGCGCCGCCTTCTCGTCGTCATCGCCTGTCGACTTCGCTGCCTCACGTGATCCGTGGACGGCCGCTCGTTTCAGCGCGATGGTCACCGCCGTGCCTTTGCCCACCTCGCTGTCGATGCCAATCGTGCCATCAAGCTGATGGACGATGCCGTACACGACGGGCAACCCGAGGCCGGCGCTGAACCCTCCTGACTTCGTCGTGAAGAATGGCTCGAACAGATGATCCCGGGTGTGCGCGTCCATGCCTCGTCCCGTATCGCGCACCGTCAGCCACACGTACTCGCCGGGATCTGAATCCGGGTGATTACGCGCGCGAACCTCCTCAGCGAGCGTCGTCGCGGTTTCGATCACGATCGATCCGCCCTCGGTCATCGCCTCGGCGGCGTTGCCAGCCAGATGCAAGAGCACCTGCTCCATCTGAGCCGAATCGCCATCGATATATGGAAGGGCCGGGTCGAGCCGCAGTGTCAGGATCGCCTTCGAACCAATGACATGCCGCAGCGCGGGTTCGAGCCTCGTCACGACTGCGTTCAGATCGAGCGCCGTGCGGTCGATCGGCTGCTGACGGCCAACGGCGAGGAGCTGCCGCGTGACGGTGGCGCCGCGCGCAGCCGCGCGCATGATGGCATCGAGACGTGCGCAAGTCTTCTCGTTCGCTGACTCGTCGGCGAGGAGCATCTCGGTGCTGCCGATGATCACGGTCAGCAGATTGTTGAACGCATGGGCCACGCGACCCGCGAGTCTGCTCGTCGCTTCGAGCGTCTGCAGCTGGCTTCGTCGAACCGCGGTTTCCGCCGCGGCGCGTTCAGTCACGTCGATGGCGTGCCCAAGCACGTACGGGCGCACACCGGGCTCGGCGTATAGGACATTACGATAGAGCCAGATTCGCTCGGTGCCGTCTTTGCGGACGACGCGCATCACGCCGCTGTCGTGAGCGTTCTCACGAATACGCGCCAGGTAGTTATCGAATCGATGGCGTGTGCCAGGTGAGAGGAACTCGCGAAGGTTTCGGCCGATGCCGTCTCGTGGTTCGTATCCGAGGGAGTTGGCTGCGGCGGGGTTGACGGAGAGCACGATCCCATCGAGATCGTGCGTGCAGATCAAGCCGAGGCTGTTTTCGACCAGATGCCGATAACGCTTCTCACTCCGATCGAGCGAGTCGTCCGCAGACTCCGCGGTGCTGCGCGCGATCCGTTGCTCGATGGCAACCAGATCGTTGAGGAGTCCACCTCGGAGCTCCGGAAGATGAGGCATACGACCTTCTGACATGGCGACGACGCGTGGGTGACGGCTGCCCGATGCTACCGCAAGGCTTGCGATATCGCAGTAAGGGAAATCCCCAAGAGTGCCAACGAAAATGCGAGGTTGGAGGTGACTGCTCGGTTGCTCACAGAATGGCCGCGCAGATGGCACATCCATATCCGTGAAATACCGGAGGAGCGAATCCGTGAAGTTACTTACACGCTCGTTGTGTAACGTGGAAGTTGGTGCTTGCCCAGCTGAAGCTCACGGGTAAGTCGGATGACGAGACTGCACGAGCTGGAGCGCGAACACATTCACGCTCTCGGTCCGGATTCGATTCAGCGATGCCTGCGCAGAAACTCTCCGAGGCAAGATGGCGATCTGGCTACCGCACGGCGTCTGCAACCATGATGTCGCTTTCCCAAACGTCCGTCGTGCTCACCAGCGCCCAGCGACCGTCCCGCGAGACCGTCATCCCGCCGAGTTCAGCTATTCGTGACACACGGAAGGGCAGCGTTCCTACCCGTTGCCCCATTCCGTCACTGAACCGGTACAAATTGATGGCATCAGCATCCGGTTCTAAGCTGACAAAGACGTTTTTCGACGATCAGCCCTTCGCGAGCCGATGGCGCGAGCGCGTGGTCGCCGTGGCGAGCGATGGCGACGGCGGCGATGCCTGCTTCACACACGACGATCGCGCCCGTGTCGACACGAAGGAGGCGCAGGACTGGATAAGTCAGACAATCGCGGACGCGGTCGGTGGACACGGACGACATGACTGAACGCCGAGCCACGGTGTCACACTCCTCCGCTTCAAGAACGTCTGCAGTGTGTGACCCCAGGACGCGGCTGGTCCACCGCGCGAAGGATTTTTGTGTGCTGAATTTATTAGGAAATCTGGTGGCCAGGGCCGGAATCGAACCAGCGACACCGTGATTTTCAGTCACGTGCTCTACCAACTGAGCTACCTGGCCTCTCGAAGGCGTGTATCGACGAGCGTACGAACCTCCACTATAACATGCCGTATATGCTGCATTGACCCATCGGCCGGCCCGTCGTACTCTGGTGAGAGTACCTTTTGGCCACGCTCACAGCACGCGCTCCGCGAGAATTTCACCCATGAGAATCTTTCCACTGATCGTCGCGCTCGTCGTCTGCGGATGTTCCAGGTCTTCGACGGAGGCCGCGGCAGCGACGACTCCGGAAACAACGCCGCAAGCCGCCGCACAGAACGCGCCTGCGGCACCAAAGCCCGTTCCGGCACAGATTCCCGACGTGCTCGCGCACGTCAACGGAGAAGACGTCACCAAAGCCGATCTTGATCGCGCCGTGCAGGCACTCGAGGCTCGCGCGGGCGGTCCCGTTCCAGCAGAACAACGTGACCAGGTGGTTCGTGGGGTACTGGATCAACTCATCGGCTACAAGGTCCTCGTCCAGGAAACCCGTGCCCGTAAGGTAGCCGTTCCCGATGCCGACGTCGACGCCCGAATCGGGCAGATTCGTGGGCAATTCCCCTCAGAAGCCGAGTTCACGCAGATGCTCACGCAGCGCAACCTGACGCTCGAGCAGGTCAAGTCCGATGCGCGGCAGGACATGGCAATCGCGAAATTGATCGAGGACGAGATCGCATCGAAGGTCGCCGTGAAACCTGAGCAGGTCACCGATTTCTATGCCAAGAATCCGGACCAGTTCAAACAGGGAGAGAGTGTCCGTGCCAGCCACATCTTGATCAGCGTGCCCAAGGGCGCCGATGCGGCGACGAAGGCGCAGGCACGCGACAAGGCAGAGCAGGTATTGAAAGAGGTGAAGGGAGGCGGCGATTTCGCTGCACTCGCAAAGCAGCACTCCGCTGATCCCGGCAGCGCCGCCAAGGGTGGCGATCTCGGCTTCTTCCAGCAGGGGCAGATGGTTGGTCCGTTCAACGACGCAGCCTTCAGCCTCGCGCCGGGCGCCATCAGCGACCTGGTGGAAACCGATTTCGGGTTTCACATCATCAAGGTTGCTGAGAAGAAAGAGGGCCGCACGATCCCTCTCGAAGAGGTCAGGCCCCAGGTCGAGCAGTATCTCGAGCGGCTCAATCGCCAGGAGCAAACCGAGACGTTCGTGAATGGACTGAAAGCGAAGGGCAAGATCGAAATCCTGATCTGAAGCGTGGACGACAGAATCCAGGAGACGGTCCGCCTCGACGTGTGGTTGGATGTTGCCTGTCTCTTCAAGACGCGATCCGAGGCCAAGCGCGCGTGCGAAGGCGGCAAAGTGGAAGTCAATGGCGACGGGGCCAAGCCCCACCGGTCGATCCGGGAAGGTGATCGCATTCGAATCGGCCGCGGCTTCGGACGCTACCAGGACATCATCGTCCGCATCGCGATCGATCAACACGTCAAGAAGACCGAGGCGCGCGCCCTGTACGACGACGTGACGCCCAAGCCGACGGCCGCAGAAATCGAAGCCCGTCGCATGGAGCGCGCCTACCGCGCGGCCGCCCAGGCCGCCGGAACTCCCGATCGCCGCAGGCGTCGCGAGATCCGCCGATTCAAAGAAAGCGGTTAGAAGCCCACAGCCCGGAACAACCCAAAGCCAAGTTACGATCGCTTCCGTGCCCCGCAACCAGGAAGTCATCCGACAATGGAAGCTGCTCCACGCGCTCGAGTCGTCACGACATGGCGCCTCCATCGATGCATTGTCGAAGGATCTCGACGTCACCACCCGGACGATTCGAAGAGACCTCGCAGCGCTTCAGGAGGCAGGCTTCGCCCTCTACGACGAGCGCGATGACGATGGGCACGTCAAGTGGCGCCTCGACGGCCAGGTCCTGAAAGGAATCGACACCGGCTTCACGCTCTCTGAGCTCTGTGCTCTGTACTTGAGCCGCAACCTCCTTGAAGCGGTCGCTGGCACCCCGTTCCAACGCGATCTGACCAATGCGTTCGAACGTCTCGCGAAGCTGTTATCGCCGCGCATGCGGCAGTTTCTCGACCGCTTGCCCTCGGTCCTCGTCGCAAAGCCCGGTCCGCGTGCGCGCGGGGGCGCCAGCTCACCCGAGATCGTGGCGCGCCTGCTCGAAGCCACGTTGCATTTTCGTGTCACCACCATGCGGTACCACTCCGTTTCGAGCGGACGCATCAAGGACTACCTCGTCCATCCCTACCGCCTCGCGTTCGCCCAGGGCAGTCTCTATCTGCTGGCCTACGTCCCCGAATACAAAGCCGTTCGCACCTTCGCCGTCGACCGGATCGCGTCGGCATCGCTCGAAAAGCAGACGTTCACCGTCATCCACGCAGTCGGTGATGATGTCTTCGCCAATTCACTGGGTGTAAACACCGGACCGCCTGAGCGAGTAGAGATTGAATTCGATGCGCGCGTGGCTCCTTACGTTCGGGCCCGAGTCTGGCACCCCTCGCAAGAAATCGAGGACGGCCGCGACGGGGGCGTCTCGGTGACGCTGAACGTGTGTCACGATTGGGGACTGCGAAGCTGGATCCTCAGTTGGGGCCCGTTCGCTCGGGTGGTGTCGCCCGCACGCCTGGCGAAAGAGATTCATGCCGATCTGGAGGCGGCGGGTAAACGGTATGTGGCGCCGCCTCCGTAACCCGCAATTGCGGACACCTATGAGAGCACCACTTCGTTTCATCCTTCCAGCGGCGGCCCTCCTGCTGTTTCTTGGCGGCCCGTCGCTCCTCCGCTTTTACACCGACTGGTTGTGGTTCGGTGAAGTCGGCTATCAAACCGTCTTTCTCACGATTCTCCGGAGTCAAGGAACGCTGTTCTCGCTGACCTTCATCGTCGCGACGGCGTGGTTCTTGGTGAATCTGAACGTAGCACTGGCCGCCATCGGCAATGTGCGTCCGGTCTTCACCACCCGCGAAGGCTTTCAGGTCACCTTGCCCGGAGGTCGGCAGCTTCGGACGCTGACGCGTGGTGCTGCCGTGCTGCTGGCGGCCCTCATCGGTCTTTTCTTCTCGGGACGATGGGAGGAATGGCTTATCTGGCGATTCGGCGTGCCGTTTGGCGTCCAGGACCCGATCCTCGGACGGGACGTCGCCTTCTACGTCTACTCGTTGCCTTTTCTACGGCTGGTCCAACGCACTGCGCAGACGTTGGTCGTGCTGGCGGCTGTGAGCACGGCCGCGATCTACCTCGTTTCAGGTCAGCTGACGTCCGGGTTCCCGGCGCGGCTCTCACCATCGCCCGCCGCACGCCGGCATTTGGTTCTCCTCGCGGGCACGTTCTTCCTCCTGCTGGCGTGGGGCGCGTGGATGCAACGCGCAGAGCACCTCATCGAATCATCAGGGCTCATTCACGGCGCCAGCTACGCCGACGTGTACGGACGCATGCCGGCCGCATTGCTGCTGATGGCCGCCGCCCTCATCGGCGCCGCGCTCGCCGCCTGGCAGGCGTTTGATTCACGCAACTGGCCGATTCCTCTCGCCATCGGGCTCTACCTGGTCGCATCGATTGGTGGTGAGGTCTACAGCTCCCTCCTCCAGCGCTTCGTCGTCACTCCCAATGAACAGGTGCGCGAGACACCGTTCATCGAGAACAACATCGTGGCAACCAGGCGGGCGTTTGGACTCGAGGCGGTCGAGGAGCGGCCGTTGTCTGGCGATGCGCTGTTGACCCGCACCGACATTGCCAACAATGCGGCCACGCTCGAAAACGTCAGGCTCTGGGATCACCAGCCGCTGCTCGAGACCTTCGGGCAGATTCAGGAGATCCGGACCTACTACGATTTCGTGTCGGTCGACAACGATCGCTATCGAATCAACGGCGCGCTGCGCCAGGTGATGCTGTCTGCGCGTGAGCTGAACTCTGCTAGCCTGCCGAATCGCACATGGGTCAATGAGCGAATGACGTTCACGCACGGCTACGGGTTGACGCTTGGACCAGTGAACCAGGTGACCAGCGAGGGTCTTCCTGTCCTCTTCGTGCGCGATCTCCCGCCACAATCGACCGTCGATCTGAAAATTGATGAACCGAGCATCTACTTCGGAGAACTGACCAACGACTACGTCATCGTGCACTCCAGGACCCGGGAGTTCCATTACCCTCGCGGTGACGACAACGAGTTCACGCAGTATTCAGGCACCGGTGGAGTCGCCCTCGGTTCGCTTTGGCGCAAGTTTGTGTTTGCCCTGCGTTTCGGGTCCTATCAGATCCTCCTCAGTGACGACATCGGGCCTGAAAGCAAGATCCTTTTCAATCGGAATATCCGCGAACGCATCCAGACGCTGGCGCCATTTCTGCGTTTCCTCGATCAGGATCCATACCTCGTTGTCGCCGATGGGCGACTTTTCTGGCTGTTCGATGCCTACACGGCCAGCAATTTCTATCCCTATTCGACTCCATCCGGCCCGGTGAACTACATCCGCAACTCGGTGAAGTTCGTCATCGACGCCTACAACGGCACGACGACGGCGTATCTGGCGGATCCGAACGATCCGATCGCGGCCACCTACGCGCGCATCTTCCCCGGCACGTTCAAGCCGCTCGACGAGATGCCGGCGAGCATCCGCTCGCACGTCCGTTACCCCGAGGACATCTTCGCGCTTCAGGCGCAGGTCTTCGCGACTTACCACATGACGCAACCCGCGGTGTTCTACAACCGTGAAGATCAGTGGGAGATCCCGACCGTCGACGATGGGAGCGAGAACCGGGCGATGCAGCCGTACTACACCATCATGCGGCTGCCAGGCGAGCCAGAGGCCGAGTTCATCCAGATGCTGCCATTCACGCCGCGGCGGCGCGACAACCTCGCAGCGTGGCTCGTCGCGCGCAGCGACGTGGAGCACTACGGCAAGATGCGGGTCTTCGAGTTTCCGAAACAGAAGCTCGTCTTCGGCCCGCGGCAGGTCGTCGCTCGCATCTCCCAGGATCAGGTGATCTCGCCGCAGATCACGCTGTGGAATCAGCAGGGCTCACAAGTCATCTGGGGCACGCTGATGGTGATCCCGATTGAGGAGTCGCTGATCTACGTTCGGCCGTTGTATCTGCGCGCGTCCGGTGGCCGAATACCCGAACTCACCCGCGTCATCGTCGCCTACGAGAACCGCATCGTGATGGAGGAAACGCTCGAGGCCGGACTCGCGGAACTCTTTGGTGGCAAAACAGCCGCTCCGACCACGTCGACGTCCACCGCCAGCACCTCCACGTCCACCGCAGCGCCTGTCTCCGCGCCGCCTGGAAACGCTGCGCCTCCATCGGCCGCGAGCCCGGACCTCGCCACGTTAGCGGCTCAAGCGCAAGCGCATTACGAGCGCGCCGTAGCTGCGCAAAAAGGCGGCGACTGGGCGACCTACGGCGAGGAACTGCGACAACTTGGACAGGTCCTCGAGCGGATGAAGGGGGCGAGGTAACCGGGTAGCTGGGTAGCTGGGTAGCTAGGTAGCTGGGTCATGCGGTTCAAGCTGACGATCGAGTATGCCGGCACGCGCTACAGCGGCTGGCAGGTGCAGAAGAATGCTCGAACGGTGCAGGGAGAACTCGAGCGGGCAATCGCGGAAGTGGCCGGAACCCGCGAATTCGAGTTGTACGGATCAGGCCGCACGGATGCCGGCGTCCATGCACTTGCCCAGGTGGCGCACCTCGATCTCGTGACGTCAGTACCGCCCGACACGTTGATGCGCCGCATCAACGACCAGCTGCCCTCGGACATCAACATTCTCGGCATTCAGAAAGTCCGGCACACTTTCCACGCCCGTCACAGCGCTCGCTCGCGCACCTATATCTACCAGGTCGCGCGTCGACGGACCGCGTTTGCCAAGCCGTTCGTCTGGTGGGTCAAGGACGATCTCGACGTCGCGAGAATGCGTCAGCTCGGCGAGCGTCTCGTAGGGTTCCACGACTTCCGATCGTTTTCCGACGACGACCCGGGGAAGAAGTCGACTACCGTCCAATTGAACGCGCTCGAGATCCAGGAGTTCGGGGATCTCATCCTCTTTCGTGTCGAGGGATCGCATTTCATCTGGAAGATGGTGCGGCGACTTGTCGGCGTGATCGTGGAAGTCGGCCGCCGTGGTCTGTCAGCCGACGAAGCGGTCGCGATGCTCTCGACTGATTCCGAGTTGCCGGCGCGGCTGACGGCGCCAGCGTCAGGGCTCTTCCTGGAGCAGGTCCGCTACGACGGTGATTCAACTCCCCGGCGCTCAATTGGGGTCGGGGGTCATTTGTTGTGGACAGTTCCTGACGTGGATTCCTCGTGAAGTGTCCTGATCAAATGACCCCCGACCCCATTTACCCCCATTTACTACGGCCGGTTGCTGGCAGGCGGCGTTATGCCGCTGAGACGCAGATAGACGACGAGCTGTCCGTAGATGTCCTGGCTGTGCGACATCGAGAAGTAAATGACGCGCAGGCGGCTCGCAGTCGGACCCATGAACGGCAGCGAAGCGACGCGCTCGGCAAGTTGTTGATCGTTGAACTCCTTGAGCACCGCAGCGCCGTAATCGTTCACCTGTCGAAGCGCCGCGACGATGTCGGCCTTCGACGTCGCCTGGGTGTTCACCATCGGAGCCGGCGTCTTTCCTCCCAGGGTGCTGAGCAGCTTCACGTCGATCCCGGCGACGTGCATCAGCCGCTGACCGAAACTCTCCTGCGGCGGTGTCGGCTTGAATCCGTATTTGTCCTCGGGCATCGCCTCGGCCTCGCCGATCAGCAACGCGTAGCTTCTGCCCCAGTCACCAAGCACATCGCACTGCACCGTGGTGCATGCAGGAGCGGCCCCTCTGCCACGGCCTTGCGCCAGCGCGGTCGTCGCAGCCGTCAGGACTGCGATCGTGCCCATCATCACTACCACTCCACGTTTCATGAAGCCTCCCGAAATATCCAATCGTGCGCTACAGCAGCGTTTCCTTCAACAGCTCCACTAGACGGCGCCAGTGGAGATCCGATGCCTCCTGATCGAACGCGATATGACCCGTTACGGCAAAGCCGTGCTTCGCCTTGGCGTAGATCTCGATTTTATGCGGGACACTGGCATCGGTGAGCGCCTGCTCGAGCCGCATCTGCTGTTCGGGTGGAAAGCTCGCGTCGATCTCGGCGGCGCCCACGTAGACGCGGGCACGCATCTGAGGAGCGAGCCGGTGGGGACTATCGGCTTTGTCGGTCGCGAGCGATCCGCCGTGGAACGATGCAGCAACGACAACCCGATCGGGAAACGTTCCAGCCGCGCTGAGCGCATAGCCACCACCCATGCAATAGCCCAGGGTAGCGATGCCGTCTCGCTTTACCAGCGGATGCTGGTCCAGCCGCGCGATCACCAGGCGCGTGTCGCGCATCACCATCGCCTGATTGATGGATGCAATCATGCTCTTGAATCGCTCGCGCTCCGCGCTTTCCGAGGCGACGACATTCGGCGCGAATGGCGCGAATGGAGTGCGGTAGTAGAGATTCGGAAGGGCGACCACGTAGCCGTTCGAGGCCAGGCGCTGAGCCATGCCGGCCAGTTCGGGCCTGATGCCAAACGCATCCATGTAGAGCAGGACCGCCAGCCAGGGGCCGGCGCCCGCCTCGGGCGTGAACACATGCAGGTCCAGGACGCCATCGTCCGTCTTCAGATCGATCCGTTCGACACTCATCGCGCGACATTGTCACACGACACGAAGGCCACACGCACGAAGGACTGGAAGGGACACGAAGAGCAACTATCTTCGTGACCTTCTTACTCTTCGTGACCTTCGTGCTTACGCGGTGGCGGGCAGGGCGAAGGCGTGCGGTCCCATTTGCTGGAACTCGTCGAAACAGGGAACGTGCCGAGGCTCGCTGCGCAGCTCACGCAGCAGCTGCCGAATCGAAACGTGCGTGCCGTTCATCAGGACGGCTCGAACAGTCGGGCGCAGCGTGCGGATGTTCTCGAGGAGGCTGACCGCCGAGGAGTCGCCAACGCTGGCGTTGATCATCACCAGGTCGAGATATTCGAGGCGGCACTGCCGGATCGCACCGCTGGCATCCACTGCCGTACGGATATCGATGCAATCCTCGTCGGCGATGTCTGCCATCGCCGTAGGGTGACCAGCATCGAGATCGACGACGAGCAAACGAACGGGCGTATCCACCATGGCATGGCGTAGCAAAGAATCGTCCAAGCGGGGCGTTGCGCGGATCTGCACTGGACACAATTTTGCTCACGCGCGGCCTGCGCCGCATCGGTCGTTCGTCTCCCTCGAGCGCCTGCTGCGTGAAGACTGGAGTCAGTATGTCGACCGCTCGCCTCATCGCCAGTATCCGTCGCGAGTTCCAGGAACACCCCGGCATCGTCGTCACACTCCCACAAGCCCAGAGGCGCTGGTCTCTCGATAAAACCCACTGTACGGAGGTGTTCGACGCGCTGCTCGAAGAAGGGTTCCTGCGGCGAATCGGCGACATGTATTTGTGGCGTGATGCGCCCGCGCCGAAGTTCCGAATCACTCGCTAAAGCAGCCGACGCATCGATCCGATCACGCCGCCGGCGCGTGTGCGAACGCGCCTGGCGGCATCAAGCCGCTGACCACTGAGGCCAGTGGTTTGCCCGGACGGGACGGGCCTCGCCTTACAGATTCGGTGACCAGGATTCAATATTGGTCGACCCGAAATCGCACGGTTTTGACCTCCCTACGTCGTCCTTGTTCTGAACCGCCGTCTCTGGCACAGTAGAACTCAGCCCCCTTAATGGAGCGTCCTTATGAAGGCCCGTCAACACTGGCTCGTTGCCATCGGACTCGTCCTCCTGGCGGCGCCGGCGTTTGCCCAGCAATCATCTCCGGCGGGGCGAATCAAAGTGGTCTCCGGATCCGCGTTTATCGTCCGGTCCGGTGGCACGATCCCGGCCGAAGTCGGTCAAACCGTCTTCGAGTCGGATAGCCTCAGGACAGGTGATGACGGTCGTCTCGGCATCACGCTCGATGACGACACCCGGTTGTCGCTCGGTCCCAGCAGCGAGGTTCGTCTGAACTCGTTCCGCTATGCACCGGCGCAGGGTTCCGTCGGTCTTGCTATGAGCTTCCTGCGCGGCATCGCCGTGTACGTATCCGGTCAGATCGCGAAGCTCGCACCCGACTCCGTTCGTCTCGAAACGCCATCGGCCATCGTTGGCGTCCGGGGAACATCACTAGCGCTCCACGTCGTGCCTGAATGACCTTCGCGCGCAGAGTGGTCGTACTGGTCGCGGTTGCCGCAGGCCTGCAGTGGGCCTGCGGTCCGTTCCGGTCACGAACTCCGCAGCCGAAGGGACAAGCTACGGTCGTCATCCTTCCAGAAGCCGACGGCACCGTCGGCCGCGCCACCGTCTCCAATCCGAACGGCAGCGTCGAGCTCAGCACGGCGCGGGCCTCGACCCGCGTCGTGCCGGGAGTGGCACCGGAGGCCGTCACCATCATGAGTGAGGAAGAGGTGATGCGGCGGTTTGGCGCTGCCATCGCCGCGCAACCTCCTGCACCCGCCCACTTCACCTTATATTTCGAGTTCGATTCCGACGAACTGACCGCGGAGAGCCAAAGGCTCGTCAGCCAGGTTCAGGACTCGGTCAAGCTGTATCCCGCGCCGCAGGTGGCGGTCGTCGGCCATACCGACACGACTGGATCGGCGACTGCTAATATCGGGCTCGGGCTCAGGCGAGCCGAAGTGGTCCGGATGCGGCTGATCGAGGCGGGCGTGGATCGCTCCGCGATCGTCGTGACCTCGCATGGCGAGGCGACTCTCCTCGTGCCCACGGCCGACAACGTCAACGAGCCCAGGAATCGCCGAGTCGACATCACGGTGCGATGAGTCCACGCTATCGCAGGATCCTGTTGCTCTGCGGCCTGCTCCCCACGCTGGCCGCAGCCCTGCTCTCCCTCACGCGGCCGGCGGCACTCGTCAATCTTGAATTCTTCGTCTACGACACGCTCGTGCGCTGGACGCCGACGCGCCTGCCCAGCGGGAAGGTCGTCATCGTCGACGTCGACGAGAAGAGCCTGGCCAGGGTTGGCCAATGGCCCTGGCGGCGCGACATCATCGGGCGGCTCATCGACAGCCTGCGCGACCGCGGGGCTGCCGCTGTAGCGCTCGACATCTTGTTCCCCGAAACCGATCGCTTCGAGGGATCCGGGATATCGCCCGATGCCGTGCTTTCGGACAGCCTGCGCCGTGGCCGTGTCATTCTCGGCTACGGCCTGTTGTTCGATCCGACGCGTGACGCCCCGAAGCCCTGTGTGCAACATGCGCTGGGCCTGCCGATCATCCGCAGCGCCGGCGTGCAGACTGACGATCCGTTCTTTCAGGCCACCAGTGCTGTCTGCAACATCCCGACGCTGACCGCTGCCGCACAAGCCTCGGGTTTCCTGAACGCCGCGCCGGATCCTGACGGCATCCTCCGCCGCGCACCGCTCCTGATGCAGTATGACGAGCGCGTCTACCCCGCCTTGGCGCTCGCGGCTGTGCGCTCGACGAACAACGCGCAAGACCTCGTTCTGCGTATCGCCAACGTCAACACCGCGTCTCTCGGCCTTGCTGGACTGGACGTACCGCTCGACGGCAAGAGCAACCTGCTGTTGCGCTATCGGGGCGCGAAGCGGACGTTCCCCTATATCTCCGCCGTGGACATCCTCGAGGGACACGTCGATCCGTCCGAGTTCCACGATCGCATCGTCTTCGTCGGTACGACGGCTCTCGGCACGCGCGAGGTCGTGGCCACTCCACTCGACACGCTCTTCGTCGGCGTCGAAGTCCAGGCGACGGTCGCCGACAACCTGCTGCAACGAGACTTCATGTACCGGCCGGAGCACGGGGTCACGCTCGAGACACAAGCCGTGATCGGTCTCGGCACTGTTACTGCGCTCATCGTCGCGCGGTTCGGCCTCGTGTGGGGTGCGATCGCCGCGATCTCGTTCCTGATCGCGGCGTGGACGGGATCGCAGTCACTGCTGGCGACCGACGGCGCCTACTTCTCTCCGCTCTACCCATCCATGAGCCTGCTGGCGAGCCTTGCAGCAATGACCGTAGCCGGCTTCGGAGTCGAGCGCCGGCGTGCCGAGCGCGCTGGCGTCGACAAGGCCAAGTCGCACCGCCTGATGGTGCAGACGCTGTTGTCGTTGACCGGCATTCGCGACCTGGAGACCGGCCGTCACTCCAAGCGAACGCAGAGGTACGCGAGGGTCATCGCCGAGGAGTTGGCGAAGCATCCCAACTACCGGGATTACCTGACGCCTGAACGAGTCGAGTTATTAGCAAGCCTGGCGCCCTTGCATGACATCGGCAAGGTCGGCGTGCCCGACCGCGTTCTGAACAAGCCCGGGCATCTGACTCCGGAGGAGCTCGCCGAGATGCGGCGGCATCCGCGATACGGACGCGATGTGATCGAAAACGCCGAGCGTGCGGCGGGGGTACGCGATGATGTGGCGCTGGCGATCGCCAAGGACATCGTCTACACGCACCACGAATGGTGGGACGGCTCGGGCTATCCCGAAGGGCTGCGCGGCAACGCCATCCCGATCCCGGGCAGGGTCATGGCCGTCGTCGACGTCTATGACGCGATCATCACGCGCAAGCTGTATCAGACACCGATGTCGAACGAAGAAGCGGTCGCACACATCGTCAAGTCCCAAGGCTCGCACTTCGATCCCGTCGTGGTGGACGCGTTCGTGAAGGTTGCTCCTACCCTGCATCTGCTGTCGCAGGAACCTGAAGGGTAAGTTCCCGGTTCAAAGTTCGAGGTTCGGGGTTCATCGTATAGACTCCTCCCATGTTCAGTGTGGGCGTGCGGGTGAGCGCAGCTACGCTCGCTATTGCGTTGCTCGTGTCGCCTCTGTTCGCTCAGCGCGACGGGTCACCCGAGCCAGCCGCTCCAGAGCTGCTCCGCGACTACCGGCCAGTAACAGCCGAACGACTGCTCTCGCCCGAAGAGCAGAACTGGCTGATGATTCGCCGCACGTACGACGGATGGGGCTTCAGTCCGCTGACCGAAATCAACGCCGACAACGTGGGACAACTTCGACAACTCTGGAGGGTGCCGACCGACGAGCCCAAGGTGCACGAGGCGGCACCGGTAGTCAACGGCGGCGTGATGTTCGTGTCGACACCGAACAACCAGGTGATGGCTCTGAACGCTGTGACCGGAGAGTTGTTGTGGCGGTATCGCCGTCCGCGTCCCAAAGACGTGTTCGTGCTTCACGACACCAATCGCGGCGTGGCGCTCTACGGAGACAAGGTGTTTTACGCAGCGGCGGATGCCGTGCTGGTGGCGCTCGATGCGCGGCCCGGTAAGGAGGTCTGGACCAAAACTGTCGCCGACAACAAGTCCGCGTACTACATCACGCTCGCGCCGCTCGTCGCGGGCGGCAAGGTGATGGTCGGGGCGTCGGGTGGTGAGTTTGGCGTTCGCGGATTCGTCGCCGCTTTCGATCTGGAGAACGGCAAAGAGTTGTGGCGAACGTACACCGTGCCCGCGCCCGGCGAACCAGGCAGTGAGACGTGGCCGAAGGGCGATCAGTGGAAGACCGGCGGCGCTCCTGTGTGGGTGACCGGTAACTACGACCCGGAGACGAACCTCGCGTATTGGGGTACTGGCAACGGCGGGCCGTGGATGGGCGATCAACGGCCCGGCGATAACCTCTACGTCGCGTCAACCCTTGCGATCGATGTCGCGACGGGACAGATCAAGGGGCACTTCCAGTACAACCCGAACGAATCGTGGGACTGGGATGAAGTTTCGCCGCCGATTCTCGTCGACTACCAGCGCAACGACCGCACGATCAGAGGACTGGTCAACGTGGCGCGCGACGGGTACCTGTGGTTCCTCGAACGCGGCACCGGGCCAATCCGCTTCGTGGAAGGGAAACCGTTCGTCACGCAAACGGTATTTCGAAGTCTCGATCCGGAGACTGGACGGCCTGACGTCGACCCCGCTCGCAAACCAGGTACGGGGAAGAAGGCTGACTTCTGCCCTGGTCCGCACGGGGGCAAGAACTGGCCGCCGATTGCCTTCAGCCCGCAGACACGCATGATCTACATCCCGGCCAACAATGGATTGTGCGGCATCCTGACCGGCGTGCCGATCAAGTATCAGAAGGGGCGATCGTTTGCGGGCTCACAGTCCGGAGGTCAGTTCACGGCTCCCGACGTCAACCACATCGGTGAGGTGCAGGCGTGGAACGTGGACACTGGCGAAAAGGCCTGGACCTATCCCTACCCGGCCAGTCCAACGTGGGGCTCGATGTTGGCAACGGCCGGAGGACTGGTGTTCACCGGCGGCACGAACGACGGAAAGATCCACGCGTTCGATGCGGCAACGGGAAAGCTGCTGTGGGAATTCGAGACCACATCAGGCATCGTCGCGCCGCCGACCACGTTTTCGGTCAATCGGAAGCAGTATCTTGCCGTCCACAGCGGCTGGGGCGGCGACCCACGCGGCATGAACAACGGACTGAATCGCCTCTTCCCCGGTCAATATCCTGAAGTGCCAGAGGGCGGAGCGGTGTACGTCTTCGCGTTGCCCTGACACATGCCGTACGTAGGGTCCGGTTTTAGCCGGACTGTGGTACCTCCTGTACGTAGTGTCCAGCTTCAGCCGGACTATGGCCCGGCTTCATCGCGTCTGTGACGCGCTCATTCAGCCTATGGTGGGGTTATGCGAAACGTTGCGATCTGGATTGAGACCCTACGGGAGGACATCGGTCGAGGATTGCGCGGGCTAGGCCGCAGCCCCGGGCTCGTAGCCGTCAGTGCCGTGTCCCTCGGGCTCGGCATCGGCGTAAACGCTTTGCTCTACATGGGCGTGAGCACCATCTACTTTCACCAGCCGACGATCGCGCGCGCCGATCGTGTCGTAGGCGTCGAACCGGGTAACGCGAATCAGTTCTCGTACCCGAACTACCTTGACCTGCAGGGCGTCAACAACTTCGATGGCGTCGTTGGCTTCAGGACGTCATCCCTGAATCTGGGCTCCGGGGATCGCGTGACTCCGGTCGGCATCCTCAATGTGACCGCGAACTTCTTCGATGTCCTCGGCATCACGGTCATGCAGGGGCGCACCTTCTCTGCCGCCGAAGCCGCCGCCGAGCGCGAGCCGCGTCTCGTCGTCGTGACCTTTGCGTTCTGGCAACGGCGCCTGCAGGCGGACCCGAACATCGTTGGTCGCACACTGACACTCAATGGCGAGCCGTTCATGATCACCGGCGTGTTGCCCGAGCGGTTCAAGGCAATCACCGGCTGGATGGCACCGCAACTCTACGTTCCCGTCAGCCGCCTGACGATGCCGACGCTCAACGAGCGAGGCAGTCCGAGCCTCACGGTCCTGGCCAGGTTGTCGACTGACGCAACTCCGGTGCAGGCACAAGCCGCCGTGACCGCACTGGGAGCATCGCTCGAACGCGCCTACCCTGCGGAGAACGAGCGCATGGCGCAGCCGGCCAGCGTCTTTCCGGCTTCGGAGCTGCAGTTCCGCGGCACGCCAGTCGGTTTCCGGGCGGCAGCCACGATGGCGCTCATGGCTGCAGGGTTGGTGCTCATCATCGCGTGTATCAACGTGATGGGACTGTTGATGGTCCGCGCGGCGCAGAGGAGCCAGGAGATCGCGATTCGCATCGCGCTGGGAGCGGGACGACGACGCCTGGTTCAGGCAATGCTCGCCGAAGCGCTCCTGGTCGTGCTCGCGGGGGCAGCAGTGGGTCTGCCACTCGCCTTTCTGCTCAATCGGATCCCGTTCGTCAACCAGATGGCACTGATGCAGGATGCGATGGCGATCGATGGCCGGCTCATTCCTTTCGCTCTGGCGATCATCGTCGGCGCGACTGCCGTCTGCGGCCTTGTCCCGGCCTTGCGATCGACGCGTCTCGACGGCACCGCAGGCGTTCGCTCCAGCGTGGATGCCGTGACGCCACGCCTTGGCCCGCGCCAGGGATTGGTCGTCGCGCAGCTGGCGATCTCGCTCGTTCTGGTCGTCGCGACGATGCTCTGCGTCAGAAGTCAG
>Ga0105249_10000593_pt1 | contig 33108 bp, 32 predicted proteins | sample KBSS44metaG_FD_81522 | JGI IMG/M metagenome (GOLD analysis project Ga0105249, IMG submission 81522) | Switchgrass rhizosphere microbial communities from Kellogg Biological Station, Michigan, USA - KBS S4-4 metaG | ecosystem: Host-associated > Plants > Roots > Rhizosphere > Soil | place...
ATGCTGCCCCACGACTTGCATGTATTAAGCCTGCCGCTAGCGTTCATCCTGAGCCAGGATCAAACTCTCCATTGTAAATGAAGTTTGATACTGACATTTAAAATTCTCAAGAGAAAATTAACGTGTCAAAATCGAATGTTATTCGCTTGACTTACCTATTGTCTCGCCTAAGGCGAGACGTGCTGTTGTTTCCTAACTTTCAAAGATCTTTTGGCCGTAGTTTGCCACCCCTTTTTGAAAGGGAGTGCAAAGGTAAGGGCCTGTATATTACTACCAAAATATTTTGCTGATTTTTTTTCAGCTTTTGGAGTGAATTTCAATTCGTTTTAACAAGAACTAGTAACGATTTTTTTGAGACGGATTGCAAAAATATGATGGCATTTTTTACCAACAAATTTTTATTCTTTTATTTGTTCACATCCCAACAAAATTGTTGTTAATCATGTATTCAGAGAACTGTTTCTTATTTCTAAGGGGGTGCAAAGATAAGTTTGAGAAATTGACAGCCAAATGTTTTTTGAAATCTCACATTTACTTTATTCCAAAACCTAGTGTCCTAGCGGATTGCACGTCAAAAATTATTTATTGAAACAATTGAAAGAATAGTTTACATCGACCAGGAACAGACCGTGAGCAGGAACTGCAAAACTCGCCTGCGTACAATTTTTTGATTCAATAACATTTCTAAATCCTGATATACTCATTTTTCTTCGCCCAACTTTTAGCATTGTTGCAGTTAATGCTCTTACCATTCCTCTTAAAAAGCGGTTTGCTTTTATATTAAAAACAAGACATCCGTCTTCTTCAATCCACTTACTTTCAATAATCCTGCATTTAAAATTCTTTACCTGGGTATTACGCTTTGAAAATGATGTAAAATCTTCATATTCCGGAATTATCGACGCAGCCTCCTCCATTAAATCTTTATCCAGTTTATATGGAAAGTAAAATGCCCTCTCTGCCAGGAACGGGTTCTTTTGGTTATAGATATAATATTTGTATTCGCGACTTAATGCATCAAACCTGCAGTGAGCAAATTCCTTTACAGGGGCAATACTTTTTAAAACAATATCTCCGGGCAATATTGAATTTAAATTGTACAGATTGGATGATGAAATATCTTTATCGCTATTGAAATGAAAATAATTTTTTAGTGCATGAACACCAGCATCTGTTCTTGATGAACCAACCATGTCTATTTTTTCTTTAAAAAAAATAGCAAATGCCTTTTCTATCTCTGCTTGTATCGTATTTGCGTTATGTTGAATTTGAAAACCGCTGTAATTTGTTCCTTTATATGAAACCTCAAGAAAGTAACGCATGAGTATAAATTATCGCAGCATTGCTTTAAAACGATTTACGTAATACTCACTTTTTAATTCAGATTGTAAAGAAGAAAAGTTTTCAATATCGGACACATATTCATACGCAGCATCAAAAAATTTATATTTACCTCCATCGCTTAAAAACAATGTGCTAAGGTTTTTTATTTGTACAGTTGAGAAACATTTTGTTTTAAAAGTTTTTCTTGCCTCACTGATCATATTGTCATCCTCCGGGATGCCTGCCATTTTTTTCCGGAGTTTGAAAAAAATGTTTTCATCTGCAACTGAAGTGCAATTGTTTTTCTTAGTTATTTTTTCTGTAGCCCGAGATTGATCAGCACCTTTATCTTCTTTTATCAATTTCACTGCCTCCTCTTGTTTAATAGTATCCACGTCTTTAATAGTATCCACGTCAAGAAATTTTTTCCCCTGTTCCGTTTCTCTATTTTCCGGTACCGCTATTTCCCTTGGCTGAGGAATTACTATTTGGATCGTATCTTTTTTCCCGCCGGATTCATCTATAAAAATGATCCCTAATCCTTCCGTAGTTAAGGTTTCTGATTGACGAAGAATCTCTGATTTTTTATAAATCTCTTGCTCTGGCCGGACATTCTCATTTTTAGAAGTAGTTTCTGTCTTGTTAATGATCTGAGGTTGTTCAATTTTTACAACTGGTTTCTCCTCCGGCTTATCTGATTTTTTTTCATCTATTACTTCCGGTGTTTTTATTTCCTTTTTTTCTTCAATCTTAGCTTCAGGTTCTTTTATCACGTCTTTTGCAATTTCCTTTTTTTCTTCTCTTATCTGGGTTAAATCAGGTTTTTCCAATAGAGTTGAATCATCTGATGCCTTAGCAAGTATTTGTGTAAAAACTGATTCATCCCTTTTAACAGGTTCTTTTTTTATATCAATTCCTGCTTTTTCATTTGACCTGGACATTTGTACTGACATATTTTGTAAGTCAAATAATCCCCACCCTTTCTCATTAAAATTTCTTAATAAATAGCCGTGATCTTTGGAATTTATACTGACTGAAAATTGTTGCTCCATGATATTCTGTCCAGGAAATCCGAGGAAAAAACTGTAACTACTGTCACGCAGATTCGACAAGATCAAATATCCTTTCGAAGCAGAACTATAGATTCGTTCTTTCATTTTTAAATAAAAAGGCTGACCGGCTTCAGATTGTATATATATGAAATAAACTCTCTGTGAAAAAGACATAACTGTGATCCCAAAAAAGAAAATAAGAAGGCTGAGCTTTTTCATCTTTCGCAAGGGGTTAAGTAAGCCTCAAAGTTAATTGAAATATTGCTACAACAGGCTGTTAAAACAGTGACCACCTGTCCTTTTTATCTGCGTGTACTATATGAGCACCTTAAATTTGCATTCTTAAAATCTCTTTATGAAAAAAATTGTTGCCCCGGTCATTTTTGCTTGCATAGGATTCATCGGTTTTTCACAAGCACCCGTTAAGGATTCAAGCTGGAAAAAAAATTATCGTGAAACGGCTGAAAAAATTAACGATCTCGTTCATACTAAATTGGAAGTAAAACCCGACTTTAGTAAATCCTACTTATACGGTAAAGCCTGGCTTACCTTAAGACCACATTTTTATCCGACTGACTCATTAAGATTGGATGCAAAGGGAATGGAATTTAAAACAGTGACTCTTGTAAAGGGTGGCAAACAGACCTCATTAAAATACACTTATGATGACTGGAACCTGCGCATTCAACTCGATAAAACGTATAAGAACAATGAAACATATACCATCTATATAGATTACACCGCGAAGCCTGATGAATTCCAGGAAAAATACGGCACCGATGATTTCTTAGGAATAAAAGGATTATACTTTATAAACCCACTGGGAGAAGATAAAGACAAACCAACACAGATCTGGACCCAGGGCGAAACGGAATCGAACTCTGCATGGTTTCCTACTATTGATAAAACAAATCAAAAAACTACGGAGGAGTTAACTGTTACGATTGACAATAAATATGTTACACTTTCTAATGGTAAATTAATGAGTCAAAAGAAAAATGCGGATGGCACCAGAACTGATTATTGGAAAATGGATCTCCCGCATGCTCCTTATCTTTTCTTTTTAGGCGTTGGAGAATACGCCGTAATAAAAGATAAATGGAGAGATCGGGAAGTTAATTACTATGTAGAGCCTGCGTATGCATCTGTTGCTAAAAAAATATTTGGTAATACACCTGAGATGATCGAGTTCTATTCGAAAATCACGGGTGTTCCATATCCATGGATCAAGTATTCACAAATCACAGGCCGTGATTATGTCGCAGGCGCAATGGAAAATACAACGGCAACTATTCACCAGGAAAGCGCTCAACAGGATGCGAGGGAATTAATAGATGGTAATAATTGGGAAAGTACTATTGCTCATGAACTGTTTCATCAATGGTTTGGTGATTATGTAACCACCGAAAGCTGGAGCAATCTTACATTGAATGAATCTTTTGCTAACTATAGCGAAACACTTTGGGATGAGTATAAAAATGGGAAGGATGCCGGTGATGCTCAGAATTACCAGGACATGCAAGGGTATCTTCAAAGCGGAAGCGAACAAAAAGACCTGGTAAGATTTTATTATGCCGATAAAGAAGATATGTTCGATGCGGTTAGTTATAATAAAGGAGGGCGCATACTTCATATGTTACGCAATTTTGTTGGCGATAGTGCTTTTTTCAAAGCACTTAATCTTTATCTCACAACTAATAAATTCAAATCCGGTGAAGCCCACCAGTTGCGTTTAGCTTTTGAAGAAGTAAGCGGGCGGGATCTTAACTGGTATTTCAACCAATGGTATTTTGGAAGTGGCCATCCTTCCGTTAACATCGATTATATTTATGATGATGCAGCGGGTAAAGTGAATGTAATTATCAGGCAGACACAGAAAACCGGCAAAGTCTTTACCCTTCCAATGGCTATTGATATTTACAATGGTTCGCAAAAGGTTCGACACTCTGTTTGGGTAAGGAATATGGTTGACACTTTTACTTTCAATTATTCTAAAAGACCTGACCTGGTTAATGTGGACGGCGATAAAGTGATGCTATGGCTAAAAAAGGATAATAAAACACTTGACAATTTTATTCATCAATACAAGTACGCAGGAAATTATCTTGACCGGAGAGAAGCGGTGGAATTCGCAGGCAAGGATCAGAAAGATCCAAAGGCACAGGAACTTTTAAAACTTGCATTGAAAGATAAATATTTTGGTTTGCGCAATTATGCACTGGGTATGATCGATATGAAAAACGAAGATCTTAAAAAAAGCATTGAGCCAATTCTGCTTGACCTGGCTAAAAATGATAAAAAATCAACCGTAAGAGCTAATGCTATTGCACGATTAGGTTCTTATAAAAAAACAGAATATACCTCTTTGTTTAAATCCGCAACCAATGATTCATCCTATTCAGTTGCGGGTTCTGCATTAGAAGCTTTGCGGGAAGTAGATCCAGGCACCGCGATGAATATAGCCAGGCAATTAAAAAACGGGAAATCGAAAGGTGTATTGAAGGAAGCAATTATAACAACCATTGCAAGCAGTGGTGATGAAAGCATGGCTGAAGAAATTATCGGTGGTTTTGCTCAACTGCCTGTCGGCCAGGAAAAATTTCAGCAGCTCAATGCTTTAAATGCTTATTTGATCGCTTTAAAAAACACGGATAAAGTAAAACAAGGTGTAGATGAAATTGTAAAGTTCAGGGAAGCGATTCCCGAGCAATTCCGCAGTCAAACTGATCCATTTATTTATGGTGTGATCATGCAGGATCTGTTGACAAAAAAAGAAGAAGCATTAAAAGCTGAACCAGCCAATACTTCATTAAAAGCATTGGTTGATTATATAAAAGCCAAGATTGGGGATAAGAAAGGATTTTAATGATAATAAAACAAAAAATAAATAGAAGGTCGCTTTGCTGGTGACCTTTTTCTTTTTTATACAATTTTACCTCTCAATGCCTTTACCACAGCTTCAGATTTTGAGTGTACCTGGAGTTTTTTATAGATGTTCTTGATATGCACATTCACTGTCTCGATGCTTATAAAGCAAGTATCGGCGATCATTTTATAACTCATCCCTTTTACCAAACAAGTCAGAATTTCTTTTTCACGAGCGGAAAGGTCAAACGTTTCTTTATTTGGACTAACAGGCTTTTCCTTCACCATCTTCAATACACGATTGGCAATCGACGGGGTCATTGGGCTTCCCCCTTCATAAATTTCCCTGATTGCTTCCATTATTTCTGCAGGAGTAGTATGTTTCAGAATATATCCCTCTGCTCCTGCACAAATTGAATTAAAAATTTTTTCATCATCATCAAAAATTGTTTCCATCAGGATCTTCATTTCCGGAAACGCTTCTTTGATCATTGCCACAGCCTCAATACCGTTGATACCCGGCATTTCGATATCCATCAGCACTACATCAGGTCTTGCCTGTTCAATATTTTTTAATAGGTTATTACAATTGGGAAAAGCCCCTGCGCAGGTGAATCCTGTGGTTCCCCCAATCATAGCAGCAAGTCCTTCACGAAGGCTCCGGTTATCTTCAAAGATGACGACTTTGATCATTTCAAAAACTTTTTAAGATTCATGATGTTTTTAATAGCAGCTCAATGCCGGTTCCTCCTCCATTTGCTGCTTTAATATTTAAATCAGCACGTATTTCATCTGCCCTCCGCTTCATGTTCATCAATCCATTACCTTGAGTTGTCGCGTTTACAGGGATTCCTCTGCCATTATCAAGAATCCGGAGATGAATGGTTTTATTTTCCACAGTAAGCGAAATTGAAACCCGGGTAGCTTCAGAATATTTAATAAGATTTGTAACCGCTTCTTTAAACACCAGGTAAAAATTTTTTCTTACCTGCATTGGTAATGTAATGGAATTAAGTTTTTCATCTACTTCAAAAGTATATTCCACTTTCTTTGCTTTTAATAAATGGTGTGCAAAGGACCTCATCCGCACAATTATTTTTTCAAACGAATCATTCTCGGGGTTTATCGTCCATACTATGTCACTCATGCTTTCTATGATCTTTCTTGAATTCGAACCAATCATATCCAAAGCGGGGATTTCTTTTCCTGCCTGTTGCTTCGCTACTTCACTATAGATGGAGATGCTGTTGAGGGTAGAACCAATATCATCATGCAGATCGCTGGCGATATTATTGCGAATCATCTGCAATCTTTTTATCTGTTGCAAACGATATAGGTAAATTCCAAAAAGGATCGCAGCAACAATTCCAACGATCAGCACTATAAACCAGGCAGTTTGTGTAAAAGGTGGAATGATCGAAAGATTAAAAACGGTAACTGAAGGAGAATAATCCCCAAATCCATTTGCAGCACGTACTAGCAGTTTATAGTTGCCAGGTGTGATCTTAGTAAAAGTCAACTCAGGCTTACCTTCAATATTATTCCACACTGTATCGCCACCACTATATAATGTGTATTCATACCTGATCTTATCCTGATCGATCAGTGAATAATCTGAAAATTTGAAATGAATGCTGCTGTACTGATTGTATTTTAACTGCAATGAGCCGGACTTTCCAGGCGAATCCTGCTGGAGTTCCTTTTCATTCAGTTTTATAAATGAGAAATGAACAATACCCGGTTTGGGAGGAGCAAGAACAGAATCAATGCTAAAAATAATAAACCCCCGCTGAGTGGATGACATCAATATCATTTCACCCTGATCATTTATTAGTGGAGAATAACTCAGCGCAGACAGAGACCATTTAAAATCCCGGTTAAGAGATAATCTTTTTTGCTTACCCGTAACTGTGTTTTGAAAATTGATCTCCGTAGTAGTTACGCTGCAAAGCCAATTTTTATACGCAAGCGAACCCACAGGATCTTCATACGGTAGTTTATTTGTAAACAGATCAGAATAAAATGTTATTGAATCATTTTGCGGATTGATAAGTGCAGTTGAAAAATTCAGTTTCAGATAGATCCTTGATGAATCAAAATTATAAAGCTGTAATACCGAACCAATGAGACCATTTTTTTGTTCGAGGCTACTCTTAAATATTTTATCGATTTTTCTTTTTTTAAGATCGATCTTATACAATTCCTTGTCTGATATAAAACTTATCCAGAAAGTGGAGCTGTTCTTATGAAGGACTGTCGGGAAATCGTATCCCTTTATGCGATTGAAATGCCCTTGTTTTGCCAATGGCTTACATATAAATATAGAATCAAGAAAATCATTTTGCGGATTGTACGAATATAAATATCCGTTTGAAAAAAGCCAGAATATATTTGTGGCATCAGCGGCTCCGTATCGCCAAACCCGTTGCGAAAAACGCAGGCTGACTTCTTCCGTTTTCATAGATCTGAGATTTACTTTGAAATCTTTCACAACAACGTTCCGGAAATCAAGAGGCTCATCCTTTGGGCGCATGATGGCAATATAAATTTCTTCTGATCTGATCACAGGGTTGAAATAAGCCGGATAATTCTTCCATTCATTATTAAGTACAGCGTGGGTGATATGTAAGTTCTTATCAAATCTTAATAGCTTCGGTCGTCCTGCATTTTGCTGAAGCAATAAATAACCATCATCTATACTTTTCACAAAACAAATGTTCTTAAAGGGAATATTTTCTTTATACACATCCCTGTTCATATAATCCGTTGGAGTGATACCGTCAATGGACACTTCTTCGAAGCGGATCTGTTTTACCACGGGGTTTCTTTTTTTCAGAACAGATAGCCCTTTATTCCCCAGTATCCATAACAGGTTTTCATCATCGTTACCGGTATTTTTTAACATATTTGTTTTAGGAGGCAACTGCACAGTTTCTCCAATAGGTAACAAATCGGGGTCATGGACAATGTATTCACATTTTGTAATATCCGGGTTCAGCTTAACAAGATATTTTTCTGCTACCAGTACCCACTCATTGCCTTCCGGGTCAATAGTTGTTCTTTGAATCCGGTACTTATTTTTTGAGTTTGTATCTGCCCGTATATTTAACTTATCAGAAAAAGTATAAAAAATACTTTCCCCGGTTGACAAATACATTTTCTCCAAAATACCTCCAGGACCATAAATAAGGAAAAGGGCATCATCTTTCGGGGAATATTTAATACCCGTAATCTGGCTTTTTTGCAACCGCTCCTTGGCCTTCCGGAAGATCTCAGCTTCCCACGATCTTTTTATTTCACCGGTGGCAGCATTATAAAACCATACGCCTTTATTATCCTTTGTTAGCCCCCAATAATTCCCGGATCTATCTACTGTAACAAATAAGTCAACTCCACTGGCAGGTAAAGATGTTTTATTTACACTATCAATCTCAACATATTTCAATTCTTTATTGATCCAGTTAAAAATATAAAACCCTTCTTTAATAGCAGAGTATAAAAGAAAGTTACCAATACCTTTATAAATACAATTGGTGATCGCAGGCATTTCGCCTAATTGGGGAATCAATTTTTTGACGGGGACAAATTTTTCTGAATGGGGATTAAAAGCATACATGCCTTCTGCTGTCGCCAACCAGATCATACCATCATCTGTTACTTCAATTTCATTTATTCTGACAGGAATATCCAGGCCCTCCGCATTGGTGAATGAATATTTCTTCCAGTTAACACCATCGAAAGAAGAAACTTCTGTGAGATTATGAAACCAATACAACCCGTTTTTATCTCTGATCAGTTCTTTGATGTTGTTTTTATATTTCTCCGATTCTTTCAGAGTAGTAACAACATAATCATCATTTACATTTTTTACAGGAAAAGATTGAGCACATAATTGGCAGGGAAAAACAACCACAGCGAAGTAAAGCAGCCGTTTCATACCTTAAAGGTATCCGATTATTTTTTGGTTTTCAATAACGTGAATATGGTATAGTTCCGGCCGGAAAAAAGCTTTTTAACAGGAATTGGGTATTGATTCAGGTGGTATAGTAAACCTATTTTTGTACTGAACATCATTTGCAGCGACTTAAAGAAGTTCTTATGAAAACGTTTAGTAAGATTCACAGGTAATGGCTTTGAAAGGGCAATAAATTTTTAATTTATGAAACAAAAATTATTTGCATGCGTTGCTATAACGCTTATTGCCCAATCAATTTTCAGCAGTGCTTTTTCCCAATCATACAGGGTTAGGATAATTAATATGATACCAGCAAGTCAGAGTAACGAGATTAGTAACGATACTGAACCTAATTTAGCTGTCAATCCTGCAAATCCCAATGTCATAGCTGCCTCAGCGTTCACAGTATCAGCCAACAGGGTACGCTCTGATGGAACCTTGATCTGCGATACTTTCCCTTGTCCCAGGCTCGTGGACCCGAAAAACTTCCGGCACGAATTCATGTCCGATTGCAGGGCTCCTATTTATTTTTCAACTGACGGTGGAATAACCTGGACACTTAAAGATGTGCTGCCCAGTAACAGCGGTTTAACCCACGATATAACTCTTACATTTAGCGATACAGGATATCTCTATGCAGCCATCCTTAAGGGTTGTCAGTTTGGGCGACTCGATTCCAGCAGGTTTAGTAATAATCTTAAAGGTTTCATGGCATTAAGATCATCATCGGTTTTAAATACAGTTGATTCAGTGGAATCATTGGTAATGCTTCAGCCTGTTTATAATTGGTTCGGAGTAAAATATGATATGCCTTGGGTTGTGGCAAAAACAGTATCTGCCCCCAGTACCTCTTCTGCACATAGGTCGCACGGAGCATCGGATCATGTTTTTATCGGCGTCAATTTATTCTCTAATGCAAGAACGCAGCCTGCAGGCTTCACGGGTCAATCAGCCACAGTGATGGTAAGTAATGATGGAGGTGCCTCACGAGTAAGCTTTGTACCTGACACTATCGAAACATTACCCCAACGTGATAAGAATCCTGCAGGAGTAAGAATTGCAATACATAATTCAGGAAAAGTATATGCACTATTTTATCGTGCCCGTGGTGATTCGTTTCGGCGGGTACCTGTTGAGAACTGTGATGTTGTACTTGTGAGGGACGATGATCTTGGCAGAACACGATTCAGGAATTTAGGTACGGGTAGTGTTATAAAAAATGATGTCACGCTTCCGCTCCATTTTCTGGACATGACCCATGGTTTTCTTGAAGGCAACCGTATTACCGGTTCGGACCTTGCAATTGCTGTTGATCCTAATAATCCAAACCATGTCTTTGTGGCCTGGTGTTCTGAAGATGCGGGAAAATATACACTTCATTTCAGGCATAACACCACTGGAGGCGCGGGAAGATGGCTATCGATTAACGAAAGACTTGATAATATTAAGCATGCTCTTAATCCAGCTATAGCAGTTACGACGGATGGCAAGGTTGGATTTCTTTACCAGCGACTAACGACAGAAGGTTTTTGGGAAACTCATTTTGTAATGGGTAGCATAAGAACTCACGGAGCAGGAAGATTCAATTCTATTCACGACTGGGTATTATCAAGATTTCATAAAGATGAGTTTAACTCAATTGCGAGCAATCGTCGCTGGCTTAGCGATTATCTTGACCTGCAAACTGTCGGAGAAACATTTTATGGAGTGTTTGCTGCAATTAATACTCCTGATCCTCCTGATCAGAATAGAAATCCCAATTCGGTGAAATCAAGATTTCCGGCTGTAAGACCAATATACCAACGGGATGAAACAAAGTTACTTGCAGTAACACCTGCTGCTCCAGTTGTTAATCCATCTATTGATCCTTTCTTTTTCAAAGTAGAACCTATACGACATTGACCGGATCATATAATCCCTTTATATGCAGGCAATCATCTATCTGGTGAAAAATACCAAGTCTTTAATCTATCGCAGTATGCTATAAATTCTTATACCAGAGATATGGTATTCTGATTACTTGTATCAATTTAATTAACAAGAATTGGGTATTGACTAAGGCGTGGCGATGTTAGCATTTTTATATTCAATAAACCAAAGAATTCATTGCAAAAACCATAAGGCCTGTTTAATAGAGTATACATCCATTTTTTTTCACCTTAAAAAAATTAAAAATGAAAAAAACATTTTTGTATCTGCTCCTGATAGGAAGCATGATATTAATTATCCCTTCTTGTCAAAAAACAATTGACAAACCATTTATGAAACCGGAAGAACGGTCCTCTGCAAATCAAAGTAATGCTAATGAGAATCAGAAAAGAGTTTACGTTTCTAATCTTGATGAACTTTATGCTGCAGTCAATGATGCTGAGAATGCCGGCAGTACAGTAATACTTGCTCCCGGCACTTATGTATTAAACGCCAGCTATCCCAATGGCGGTCGCCTGGAGTTACAAACCGATATGCAATTGCAGGGTCAGCCTGGTCAGGCGGATGCAGTTATCATTGATCAATCGGCATTGCCGGCAAGTTCATTCGTTATTCTCTTAGTGCCAACCGGCGGCATCCGTGTGGGCAGAGGTACCAACTCCCTTGAATGGCTTTCTTTGAAGGGTGGGCTATTTAGCGTCAGCGCATTTGCCGTGATCTCATGTGACCTCCTTTCCACAGAAACCTCAGTTGAGATCTCACATGTAAACATTGTCAGCAATGGCTGCCGGATCGGTATTGATCTGCGTAACCGGCTTGCTGAGCATGCTGGCCGAAAGATCAATGCTCTTTTGACCAACAATGAGATTTCCGGCTTTGTTCATTCACTTGGTTTTGGCATCACAGTATTCAACTTCAATGAAGCATCTGGCTCTTCCATCAATCTATCCATGAGAAATAACTATGTACATGGAAATAAAATTGGGCTTATTACCAGTAATAGTGCAGCAGGAGTCAGAAGTTTACTGAACGGAACGATTGATATCTCTTCTCATGCAGACCGTTTTGAAGGAAATGGTTGTGCTATTGATCCCAGCGGAGGAGTAAGCAGTTCTGTAACTGCCGTTGCCAATAACAATTCGGTGATCATTAAAATGTATGGCAGCAGTATTCGCGGTAATAACCCTACTGGTATTCCTGAACTGGCCCCGGTCAACGGCGCTTTTCCAGGTGGCATTTTTGCCGTGGGCGGATTTAGCTCACTTAATGCAATTGGAGGAAATAATAAGACCAATGACAATACCTTGAAAATAGAATTACGGGATTGCGACATATCTGATAATAATGGAACAGACATCTATGCTTTCGGAGCCTGGTGTAATCCCGCTGCTGTGGTGGCAGGCGTGAATAATCTTGTGGAGATCTCTCTTTTTGGGATCAGCGCAAATGCGGCGGTAAATGCGGTTGCCAGTACTCCGGCTGAACCTGCAGGAACAAATGCGGTAAACGTGTTTCGCAATTAAAACTACTGCTCCAGTTTCACCTGGAGCAGTTTATTTTCAAACATTTATTCATTTGAAAAATGTATAAAATGAAAAACTTAATTAAGCTGAGACATCATTTGTTATTCATTGTGTTGTTTTGTGTATTATGCAGTGGATGCAGAAAAAGCATAAGTAAATTGGCCATTGAAGAAAAGAACATCACACAAGCTGAAACAGTAGCGGAAGCTAACATTACATATATTCCGTTAAGTCTAACAATTTATAATCCATGCTGCCAGGAAAACATATATCTGTCAGGCAGCGTCCATCGGGTGGAAAACAGTAATGTGATTCATATGGACGACAGGGATATTGGCGGTGTTGGATTAACAAGCGGTCTTCATTACACAGCCCAAAGTGCATCGGTTCGAAACTATATATTTGACCCCAACGAATACCTGGCAACTCTAAACTGGTCGATTCGAATGATGGGCGAAAACGGATGCGATTATAATGTGCAATTTGTTGTACATATTACAAGAGATGAAGATGGCGAGATCAAGGCTTCAATTCATAGTGGAAATTTCTTTTGTTTTTTCTCTTAAACTCATTCAAAACAAAAAGCCTTTAGCGGTCGCTAAAGGCTCCAATTTCCTTCCATTCGCTGGTATTATCCAGATCATGTTATTCGGGTATGTTCTCAGATCCACCTAAGCGGAACACCCCATGGAAACTGAATTAAATAAAAAGCGAAAAACATGCCATCGTTTTTTTCCACCTGACTTTTTTATTCACAAACTTAATCCTAAAAAAAGAGGGCTTTAGCCTAAGCTAAAACCCCCTGGATTTCCTTATAATTTTAAAATAACTGGTGTTACCCAGTGTGATTGTAAATTGTTCTAAGATTTAACTTTGAACTACTATAAGGAAACTACATTTATATACATCCCAAAAACATGCCAGCCGTTTAACATTGATTAAATAAACTAACCATTGATTATTTCACCACCATTCGGATGAAGAAACTGCCCCGTCATATAACTTGAATCCGGGCAGGCAAGAAACAAATAACTTGGAGCAATCTCAACCGGCTCGCCGGCTCTTTGTAAAGGAACATCACTCCCATGTGTGGCAACTTTTTCTCTTTTGAAACTTGAGGGGATCAGTGGTGTCCAGATCGGTCCGGGTGCTACACCATTTACACGAATCCCTTTTTTTGCAAGATTAGCTGATAAACTCCTGGTAAAAGAAACGATAGCGCCTTTTGTAGAGGCATAATCAATCAATCCCCCGCTGCCCCTGTATGCAGTGACAGAGGAGGAATTAATTATACATCCGCCTTTTTTCATATGGCGTAATGCTGCTTTAGTAATCCAGAAAAATGAAAAGATATTTGTTGAAAAAGTTTTTAATAATTCTTTTGTGGTAAGTGTTTCAAGTCCCTCATTCTGATAATGGATCGCTGCATTATTAACCAATATGTCAATGCGCCCAAATTTTTTAATGGCCTTTTCAACAACAGTCTTGCAATGTTGTTCTTTCGAAAGATCGCCTTTTATCAATAAACAAGTTCTGTTATACCTGTCCTCTATAATTTGTTTTGTCTCTTTTGCGTCCCCGGTTTCATTTAAATAAGCAATGACAATGTCGGCGCCTTCTTTTGCAAACAAAATTGCTGTGGCTTTGCCAATACCACTATCACCACCCGTGATAAAGGCGATCTTATCTTTTAATTTTCCGCTTCCTTTTATCCGCGGATAATCAAATACAGGCCGGGGCTTCATTTTTTTTTCCAAACCCGGGCGTGGCTGCTTTTGAAAAGGACGCAATTTCTTTTGAGGGCTTTGCTTCTGCATACACTTTATTGATGAAACAGAAATTTTTATACCATAAAATCATTTTTAGGCAGTTGATAAACAATACAATGATGTATGCAGAAAATATTCCCCATAAAAAAAAATGAATAATACTGATTGCGGCATAAATTTTTCAATAGATAGGCAGATGAATTAATAAACCAGGTTTCAAATAAATCGTGTACGGATGGTTATAAAAACAATTTTTTAAACCCAAAAACTATTAACTATGTTACGCTGGACTGTGATTTTTTTAGTAGTTGCAATTATTGCAGCAATATTTGGTTTTGGCGGTATTGCGGCCGGAGCGGCCGGGATAGCTAAAGTCTTGTTCTTTATTTTTATTGTGCTGTTTCTTTTATCTCTCATTTTCAGAGGATCATCGAGAAGCAGTATTTAACGAATGAAAGTAAAGGACGCGGACCGGTTATTAATACAATAACCGGTCTTTTATTTTTTTGGAGAGCAAGTGGCACAATAATTTCGGAACATTAAAAAAATGTTTTATGAGAGCTATATGGTCAGGAGCTATCGGGTTTGGACTGGTCAATATACCTGTAAAATTATATAGTGCAATACAGGGCAGTGAACTGGATCTCGATATGCTGGACAAGAAAGACTTTTCCAACATCCGGTTTAAACGTGTAAACGCTAATACAGGAAAAGAAGTAGCCTGGGAAGATATCGTAAGAGGATATAAAATGGATGACCAATATATCGTATTAACAGATAAAGATTTTGAAAGTGCAAGCCCTGAAAAATCAAAGATCATCGAGATAACAGAGTTTGTAGATGAAAAAGAAATTGATAGCATCTATTTTGAAACACCTTATTATTTGCAGGCGGCAAAAGGAGGAGAAAAAGCCTATGCCTTATTAAGAGATGCCCTAAAGAAAACGGGCAAGGTAGGTTTGGGAACTTATGTATTAAGAAGCCGTGAAAGCCTTGTCCTCATTAAACCAATGGATGACATTTTAGTGCTTAACAAAATTCGTTTTGAACAAGAGATCCGTGATCATGATGAGATCAAAACACCATCTTCGACCAGCAAAACCACAGAAATGAAGATGGCCATACAATTGATCGAACAATTAACCGGGGAGTTTGATATTTCAAAATATAAGGATACCTATTCGGAAAAATTGCTTAAGCTTATCAAAGCAAAGGCAAAAGGCAAACCGATCAGGCATTCACCACTTAAGTTGGTACATTCAAGCAGCCGTGATCTTGCTTCGCAATTAAAGGCAAGCCTGGGATCGCCTAAACGTAAAGTATCATAGATGTATAAATAATTTATGGTCAAGCAACTCACCTTAACCAATCTTGATAAAATTTACTGGCCTGATGAAAAGATAACGAAGGGTGACCTTATCCAATATTATGAAGATGCTGCCCCGTTTATACTACCCTATTTAAAAAACAGGCCGCTATCCCTGAAAAGGAATCCGAATGGTATAAGGGATAATGGTTTTTTTCATAAAGATGCAGGCGACATAGCACCTGCCTGGATGAAAACAGCAGATATCTATGCAGAGTCAACTAATAAGATTGTCCATTATTTAGTTTGTAATGATGTGAAAAGCCTTCTATTCATTGCAAATTTGGGTTGCATTGAAATGAATCCGTGGAATTCAGTGGTCGATAAATTGGATAACCCTGACTATATAGTCATAGATATCGATCCTTCGGATAAAAATAGTTTCAATGAGGTCATAGATGTAGCGCTGGCATTAAAAGAGATTTTGGACAAGGGGAAATTATCGGGTTTTTGTAAAACGTCCGGTGCAAGCGGATTACATGTGTATATTCCCTGTAATAAAAAATACCGTTACGAAGAGGCAAGAGATTTTGCCAGGATACTGGCGACACTGGTAACAGAAAAATTACCGGTAACAACACTCGAACGTTCACTTTCTAAAAGAAAAAAAAACCAGATCTATGTCGACTATTTACAAAATAGCCGTGGGCAAACATTAGCTTCTGCTTACAGCGCCCGGCCCAAACCAGGTGCTACCGTGTCTACACCGCTTGAATGGAAAGAAGTAAAATATGGCTTGCTGCCATCTGATTTTACAATTAAAAACGTTTTGAAACGATTTAATAAAAAAGGAGATTTGTTTAAAGGAACATTAGGAAAAGGAATCGATATCTCTAAAGCATTGTCACTGCTTATAAAATAGTTAAAGTAAACTCTTCTATTAGTTTAAGGTGAAACAAGCGATTTGTTTTACGTCGCGTATGCAAGATACACATGCCCTGATACAAGCCGATATAGCAGCTGTTTCCGGATATTTTTGACATTCTTCTATACATTGGCGGCAATGTACTATACAGTTAAAAGGAATATCTCCTATATCACCATCATTGGCTAAAAGTTTCGCAGCCACATCAAAACATGCCTGGGCACATGCGTTGCATTGCAGAACAAGATCGTAATTTGGATTGTCCTTGTTCATTTCTGCATTTGAGCATGACTCACACAGAAGCCATCCTTTCAGGCAGGACTTTATATAAGTATCGGCTTGCTGGATCATTAGTTAGTTGATTTTTTAATGTCTTCTACTTTTTTCATGAACTTATTTACATTTTCATCTGCATAGGGACCAAAAGCATCTGTTAAAGTGCCTTTAGTGCCATCATCGGTTTCAATGGCATACAATATAGAGTTATCAGCCGGATCACTGGCTCCTTCAAACCGGAAGAAATTGACAATATGCACTTCATCCGGCTGATAACATTTTTTTCCATGCACACTGCAAAGACCATCCTTAGCTATTTTAAAATCTTCATCATATCCATCCTGCACCAATTTATTGATACAGGTAGCGAGTGTTTTCATTTCTTCTGTTGTTGATCTCTTTTCCATAACATCCATTTTATCGTTCACAAAGCCTGTGAGCATAGAAATTTCCAGTAAATCAGGATTGCATATCCCGCAACCTTTTTATTTTATCATGTGATACACGCAACTTGCTTTTTTGATCCATGATCAATTGCCTTTCGTCGGCTAACAGATCTTCATCATCCAAAGCTTCTTCGTATGCTTTTTGTGCGGCATCTTCACCTCTTTCGCAAGAAGCTAATATTGATTTTCGATCCTTGCCGCTAAATGCCGCTTTTATTCCCATCCATGCACGATATATTTTCCCATCTGTCCGGGTTCCTTCTTCAGCTTCTTCACCTGACCTGTTAATATAATTTGTAAGCTCGTTTGCACATTGACGGCTTTCATCAGCCATACTGTTAAATAGCTCACGAAGATCAGCATCTGCATCAGAAGTAAGCTCTATAGCTTTTTGATACCCCTCGATCCTGTCGTTATTTATTTTAACAAGATCATTCAGTGTTCCGATAGCACTTACATGTGTTGTTTTCATAATTAAGATTTTAGAATTTAAAAATCACAACTTCAATGCTTTTAAAATCTGAAAAAATCATACCATTTAATTGAGCAATATTTTACTCACATGACACAACAATGAATACTATTATTTCCCTTGTTTTTTTTCCAAATGCTTTTGTTCGGCCTCTTCCAGTGAATGTGTAGCTTTTATATTTTTTTCTTTTTTTATGATCTGGGCAAGCTTGATATAGTATTTTTTTAAAACCTCCAGTTCATCCTCTGTAAGATCTTCAACATCGACGAGCCGGTTGCTGGTATTTTCATTGGCAGCAATCAATTCATTTAATTTAAGTTGAATGGCCAGTGAATCACGATTTTGCGATTGCTGAATAATAAAAACCATTAAGAAAGTAACGATAGTTGTCCCCGTATTGATCACTAATTGCCAGGTATCGGAAAAACCAAAGAGTGGCCCTGACAAAAGCCAAATAAATATTACAGCCATAGCACCAATCGTTGCAAATGGACTACCGGCAGCCTTTGTAAATATTTTTGAGAACTGTGTAAATTTTCTCTTCAGCATTTTATTTTTTGACTCTTTGGCTTTCATGTTAAAATGATTTTTTAAACAAATAATGAACATTATTACAAACAAACGCGGGGATAAAATATTCTGTCTTTTAATTAAATGGAAAAAAGTATGCCATTGGAATTCACAGTCGCTGCCATTTAAACTTGAAACGGGGAAAATCATACCCAGAAAATTTTTAGCCTGCTAATGCATGGAATTCATAAAAAAATTTCTTGGTATCACATTTGAAATAATTGAGAAAACAATATGAAATGTCCGTACATACAGCAGAATTCAAATTCATCCGGGATAAAATTTACAGGCTTCATACGGCAATCATGTACAGCATGAGCAACGAATTAATAAAAGTTCCTAATTGCCTGATCAAACTTCTGCGAATGGATGAAGAAGGACATATGTGGTTTCAGTGTAAAGTTCCTGTTGTTTATATTCAAAACTATGAGGAGAGCTTTCCTGCAAGGCTTCATTTTTTCCGGAAAGGATTTAACTATTTTATTGATGTAAACGGAAGCGCTACGATTATAAAAGCACCGGCTCATGATGAAACTGCAAATATGAGCAGTGAGAATGAAGTGCTGCTTTTAAAGCTGGATGTAAATCATATTGAATACGCAGAACCCCAAACCAAAAGAAAAACCCGGCTCAACGAATGGTTTGAAAAAACTTACAATTGGATCATGAATCATATTATTTTCCCGGGAAACCAAAAATCATTTCTTACCAAAGTACAACATAACAGATGAACAACTCTTTACTCTGCATTCAGCAAAAGATAGACAATCTTCAGTACGGCTTACTGCGCTTTCATGACAGTACCGGCCCAACAACCCTGCATGTAAAAGCATCTACCAATGAAGATGCAACATTCAATTGCATTATAGTTGAAGATTCCTTTGACAAAAAACTGTATAATACAAGTGTAAATCTTATACAAAAAAGTTATAATGATTACATCTATATTACAGGAAAAGTAGCAGCAGAGGCACGCCAGGGTTCCAAGGTTCTTGCAATACGGATCATCAAAGCCAGCTGGTTCGAACGAACATATAGAGGGAATATTTCCTGGCTAAGGGAAAAATGCATCTTTGAGTCATCAGTTCCGGAATTTGCCGGCTAATTTTTACTGGTATCTCCTCTTTGAACTTGCTACCCAAGTGGGGAAAAAAATCTACACGGGAATTTACTCAACAATGCCGGCTATTGCTTCCAAAATTTCGTCTTTTGAAAAAGGCTTGGTAATAAAATGATCAGCGCCTTCATTTATAGCTTCTTTCCTGAAGTTATCATGTGCTGTGATCATAACAATCCTGACTGCGGGATGTTGTGCTTTGAATGATCGGATATAATCAATACCTGATCCATCAGAAAGCTTATTGTCCAGAAAAATTACTGCCGGATCATGAGATTGTAAAAAAAGGATGGCATCGGCAAGATTATTCACGGAAAAATTATGTAAATTCTTCTTATGCAGGATCTCCATCAGCAAAAAGCAAATATCCGGCTCATCGTCTATAATCAAGGATAAGGGCTGGTTCTTAATGTTTTCCACAAAGGGTCCGGGATTAATATCATGAGCAATCACACCATTCACATTGATTCTTATTTGGCAATTAAAAAACAATTTTATTGCCAAATGGGAAAAAATGTCCCTCTATATTTTTTAAAATAAAAAATCCGGCACGATTTGAGTTTAAATCATGGGGCGGACATTGGTTAAATGTGTGGAAAAATTGACTAACTTCAAATACCCATTTTGTACTTATGAGTAACAGAATCCTCATTATTGATGATGATGCTGACCTGTGTACCTTGTTAGCCCGGTTTCTTACAAAAAAAGGCTATGATCCTGAAGTTGCGCATTCGGGCAGCAAAGGTATAGCCAGATTTTCTGAGTCCAAATTTGATGCGGTCATTTGTGATTACCGCCTGGGCGATATGGAAGGGGCTGAAGTGCTTACGGCATTGCGTGCACAAAACCCAGCCGTAAAAATATTAATGATCACGGGTTATTCTGATATAAAAACGGCAGTTGAGGTTATTAAACTCGGGGCTTTTGATTATATCGTAAAACCGCTGATACCTGACGAAGTATTAAATGTTTTACGAAAAGCAACTGAAACAACTTCTGAACAGGATACGCAGGAACCGGGTTCGCTCAATCAATCCATTACCAGGCCCGGGTATAAGAATGAAGAGTATATGGTTGGAAAATCACCTGCAACAAAAGCATTATATGATCAAATTAATATTGTAGCTGCCACTAACTATAGCATTATTTTATATGGTGAAAGCGGAACCGGTAAAGAAATAATTGCCAAAACAATTCATAATCTAAGTAATCGCAGAAATAAACCTTTTGTGGCAATGGATTGTGGTACGCTATCAAAAGAGCTGGCGGGAAGTGAATTATTCGGACATGTAAAAGGAGCTTTTACCGGCGCCTTACAAGACAAAGAAGGTCATTTTGAAATTGCAAATGGAGGGACCTTATTCCTTGATGAGGTGAGCAATCTGTCGCTTGAAGTACAGGCTACATTACTTCGCGTTATCCAGGAACGTAAATTCAAACGTGTGGGTGGCAATAAAGAAATGACCACTGATGTTCGCATTATTGTTGCCTCTAATGAAAATTTGCAACAAGCTTATCGAAAAGGAAAATTCAGAGAAGACCTTTATCACCGGTTCAATGAATTTTCTATTAGTCTTCCGCCTTTGCGAAACCGTAAAGAAGACATTCTGAAATTCGCAGAGTTCTTTTTGGAAAAAACAAATGCTGAACTGGGAAAAAATGTCGCCGGGTTTGATGATGAAGTATTGAATACTTTTTTACAATATTCCTGGCCAGGTAATTTACGCGAATTCAGAAATGTCGTGCGTCGGGCTGTTTTATTAACAGGCGCCGGCGAAAAGATCACTAAAGCAACAATGCCCTGGGAAATAACAAACGGAAATGTTCTTTTACATGAAAATGAAGAGCAGGTTTCCACAATAGCCCGTCCTGCTTCCCGTAAAAAGGAGCTGGATCTTAAAGACGCTGCAAGCCAGGCCGAATATGAAACGATCATGGCAGTTTTACAAAAAGTAAACTTTAATAAAAAGAAAGCAGCTGAAATGCTAAACATCGATAGGAAAACACTTTATAATAAGATCAATCATTTCCAGGAAGAGAGCTAGATCTCCCCGACATATTTTATATTCTTCTTACTGTCATACGTAATGGCACAAATATTTATTGACTAAAGTATTAAATCAATAAGTATGGCAAAATATTCAAAAGGCGCCCAGAAGAAAGTAAAAAAAGTAATGCATGAAAAAAAGAAGGGCACTTTAAAAAGCGGCCGGAGCGGAAAAAAAGTTACAAGTCGTAAACAAGCTATTGCAATCGGTCTTTCTGAAGCAAGAAAAGCCGGAGCAAAAGTTCCCAAAAAAAAATCATCCTCTAAAAAAAGTAAGTAGTAACGGGTATGAAGCAGCATGCAGTATTCATCAACTGAGGTGTTAATGAAATGGTGAGTCATTTGATCTTTGCTGCTCCCCAATTGCTGGTCAACCTGTCAAGGCATATTATTTGCCACAGCTACTAAAGCCAGGTATTTTATAAAGCGATTAAAAAATTGAGACATGCCCAGTCCTGAAATTGTGAATACTTCTGTAAACTCATTTGCAGAGATTCCGAAAAGAGCCATACAACAACCTCATCCGAAAAAAAATTATTTTGAAAATTACCTGAAGTCCTGCCTGCTGCTGGTAGCTATATATGCGCTTATAATTAATAGGGCAATGGACGCTAAAAAAGTTTCTTCGCAGTTAGAATCACCGGCAGTAGAAGTTAAACCTGATTATACAAAAGCATATGCGGATGCATTAAAAACAAAACCCCACAACTCACAACTATTTAACTCGGGAATGCCTATTATCTTCTATTCGAATTACATTACATGGAAATAGAGAATGAAGACAGGATCCGGAAGCAGGATCATGATCTCTTATTTTGTAGAAATGTTTCTACAAGTAATCAAAGGAGATTCAATATTCGACGCATTAACCATTTCAAAACAAAAAAATAAAGTTGATTTTTAAGTCATTCTCTTTCAATAAATTCCGGCACAATTTTCTGTACAATATATACACCTAAAATTGCTGTGTTAGCATTTACCGTTTAGGTATGCGGATCATTCATTAATGCCAAAGAAAAATGAGGTACGGTATCAGTAAACAAGTCATTTACTTTAATGGAGAAGCTGGGTGAGGTATATAAATTGTCATCAAGTGAACGATCAACTGATCTGTCATTCCCCCGGGGGGGAGAAGGATTATCGGTACGGTTTGAAGATCTTATTAAAAAATTGCCCGCAGCATTTTACGCAACCGATAAAGATGGATACATAATTCTTTATAACGATGCCGCCGTTCAATTATGGGGAAGAGAACCGGAGATAGGAAAAGACAGGTGGTGTGGTTCGTTTAAAATATTCCAGCTGGACGGGATAACAGAAGTGCCATTGGATGAATGTCCGATGGCACTTACTTTAAAGAAAAAAGAAAGTGTCCGGGTAGATCAACCCTATATTGTTGAGTGTCCTGACGGATCGAGAAAATATTTCATCCCTTACCCCGATCCGATTTTTGACTTATATGGAAATGTGACCGGCGCAACCAATATGCTAATGGATGTGACCGAATCAAGACTTGCAGAAAATCAAAAAGCAAGACTTGCTGCCATCATTGATTCTTCTTCCGATGCAATCATCAGTAAAACTTTGAACAGCGTCATTACAAGCTGGAACCAGGCTGCTGAAAAAATGTTTGGTTATACCGAAGAAGAAATGATAGGGCAATCGATATTTAAGCTCATCCCTCCCGACAGAACGGAAGAAGAATCTCAAATACTTGAAAAAATCAAAAAAGGAAAATTGGTAGATCACTACGAAACCAAAAGACTTAGAAAAGACGGGAAACTTATTGATATTTCCTTAACCATCTCGCCGATTAAAGATTCAGATGGCAATATAACAGGCGCTTCAAAAATTGCACGGGATATTACACGAACCAAAATACTTGAACGGCACAAGGATGATTTTATTAAGATGGCCAGTCATGAATTAAAAACGCCTGTTACTTCAATCAATGGATATGTCCAATTATTATTGCATATCTGTGATGAAAGAGAATACAAGTTACCGGATGCAGTAAAAAAATGTTTGCATACTATCGAAAGACAAGTTTCCAAGTTGACTGCTTTGATCACTGAGCTGCTTGATGCTTCAAAAATGGAGTCCGATAAACTTGAATTGCGTAAAACCCAATTCAAATTAGAAGAATTAATTGAAGAGTGTGTAGCAGAAGCCCGGCAGATCACTCTAAAGCATGCCATCATTTTCAGAAGCGATTATCCGGGAAAAATTACGGCTGATAAGCTAAGGATTGGCCAGGTAATAACTAATCTTCTGAGTAATGCCATAAAGTATTCACCGGCATCAGATAAAGTAGCTGTATTCTTAAAAAAAGAGGGTGAGTATCTGCAAATTGAGATCACCGATTTTGGAATTGGAATAGATATAAACGATCAGTCCAAAATCTTTGAACGTTTTTATCGTGTAAACGGAAGAGAAGAACACACCTATCCGGGTTTTGGTATTGGTCTCTTTATCAGTAATGAGATCATCAGGCGTCATGGGGGTACCGTCGAAGTAAAAAGCGAAAAAAATAAAGGATCAGTTTTTACCGTTACTTTGCCGCTTACTTCTTAAAACAGCCTGAATGAATAGCCCCGGCAAAAGAATATTGGTAGTTGATGACGATCCCGATATTGGTGCCATGTTGAAAATGATGCTTGAATTCAAAGGCTATAGAGCTTTAGTAATAGAAAGAGGCGAGAAGATAAATATCCTGATTAATAAAGATCCTGTTGACCTGATCATTTTAGACATGTTACTATCCGGTGTAAATGGAACGGATATTTGTTCTAACTTAAAGAAAGATTCAACTACCTCAAACATCCCGGTTATTATGATCTCTGCGCATCCCAATGCAAGAGAATTGTGTGAGGCCGCCGGCGCAGACTCCTTTATCGCCAAGCCTTTCGATATGCATGATATGTTATCCAGGATCACCGAACTTTTAAAAAATTAACCCGATAAAGAGTTTACACTTTATCGGTTAAACCGACAATCGCTTTGCGGATTTTCTTCCTCGTTATTTTATTGATCAAATCTTACTATGTTTTTTCTGGCATAGAAATTTCATTGAATTGTATTATTCATTAAATAAATCAATCGAAGTGAAAAACAAACTTATTGTTATTGGTTGTGTTGCTTTTTTAATTGCATGCAACAATAATAAAACAACAGAAACCACGGATACAACTACAGCAACTGATTCCCTTAATCGGTCCGATACTTCTCAGAATACCAATGCCGGCAAGATTTCTACAGATGAAGCGAGTTCTGCCTTTCTAATGGATGCTGCCGATGGTGGCATGACAGAAGTTGAATTAGGGAGATTAGCACAGGATAAAGCAAAAAATCAAAATGTGAAAAATTTTGCTCAAATGATGATTCATGATCACTCTGCAGCAAATGACCAGGTAAAATCATTGGCCTCACAACGGAATATAAATATCCCTGATAGCATCAGCACAGCCCATCAAAACAAAAAAGAAGACCTGATGAAAAAAGAAGGCGCAGCTTTTGATAAGGCATATATGGATGCAATGGTAAAAGATCATGAAACAACGATTAACCTATTTGAAAAAGCATCGAATAACTCAAAAGATGACGGCGTAAAAAGTTTTATCACCAGTACCCTTCCAACAATCAGGCAGCATCTTGATTCTGCCAGGTCTATCCGCAAAAAGCTTTAGGCAACCGTTAACCATACCCTTATTCTTTGGTTATTATGTCCCCGAAAGACCCCCATTGCAAGGGGGTTTTTCATTTCCTGAAATGAAATTAATAATCTCATTTATTCATACCATAATAGGATCTCATCACCCAACTGATCGATAAAAGCCTGGTCCATTTCACCGTCCATCTTCCAGCCACTTTTCAATTTCCTGGCTATCCCCATGTATTCATCATTTAAAGTGATCTCAAACTGAAAGCAAACTCCATCCTGGCAGGAAGCTTTTACAGGAACCGCCTCTCCTTTAAATTCCTTCCCCTGGTATTCCAACTTTATTGGTATAGGTTCTTCTTCTAACTGTTGGATCATATCCTTAAAAAACTGGATCAGGTGTTTTCTCTGTGTTGCTGCAGTAGCATTCCACTTTCCTTTCGCAGCTCTTTTATGTGCAACTTTATATTTGAACCCGGATAAAAAAGTTGAATAATCATCAGCATTTAATTTTTTCACATTCTGGTGTGCAACAATATACCAATGATAAGCAGTGCCTACTGCAGCGCCGGACCCTTTCGGAGCATAACCAGCTCTTCGTTTGGTTACTGCATAAGATATTTCCCACAGATCCGGAGTGATCTTTCTATCCCGCCATTCTCCTTTATCATAATACCATTTATGACTGCCGCCTACCCGCATACCTGAATATTGCTTTCCATCATATTCCTTATACTTATTATAGGATGCACTCACATCTGCTTTGGTGGATGGAATTTTATAACTCCTTTTTTTAATAGTGCGGACCGGTGCTTTGCTTTGCTTATTTTTTTTAGCTGTAATCGCAGGCATATCCTTTATTTTTTTGTGAAAAGAAAAAAGGAGACTGAAAAAAATCAATCTCCTTATTATTTATTCGCTTAACGATTTCTCCAACGTCTTTCTGCAGCTTCTGCATGACCCTGCGGATCTCCATGCCATCCTCTGCCTTCTGATCTTGATCGCGTACGCCTTCCTCTTGTTCGATCACCAGATGAACTATTACCGGATGAAGAACGACCTCTGCTGCTTCTTCCCTGCGTGCTTGTGCCTCCTCTTCTTCTATGCGACGCCGCCTCTGCATGACCTTGTGGATCCCCAAACCATCCCCGGCCAGAAGAACCGGTTCTTCTTCGACGGTCCCGTTCATCTTCATCATCGTAAGATGAACGATTTCTTTCACTATATCCAGTACTTTGTCTGCCGCCTCTTTCAGAGGCTGCCCGTGAATGTCCTTCGGAATCTCCAAACCACCCTCTTCGACCCTGACCTCTTTCATTTTCTTCATCATCATAATCCTCATCATCGTAACGGGATGAACGACTTCTTCTGTCATAGTCATCATCATAGTCTTCATCATCATCATAATAGAAAGAGCGATTCCTTTCACCTCTTGCCGCTTGTGAATGTCCCTCCCGATCTCCAAACCATCCCCGGCGACCCTGGTCTCTTTCATTTTCTTCATCATCATAATCTTCATCATAACGAGATGAGCGTCTTCCTCTATCATCGTATTCATCGTCCTCTTCATCTTCATAACGGGAAGCGCGGCCTCTGCCGCCTCTGCGTGAAGCTACTTCTGAATGTCCTTCCGGATCGCCAAACCATCCGCCCCTGTTACCACGGCGACCTCCACGGTCGTCATCATTATTGCTTCTGCGATTCATAAAACCTCCTTTTTAAAGTTATAAAATTGGTTTACCTCAACTACACGAAATGGAGTTTTAAACATCAGTTCCGCAAATGAAAATCTTCAGTTTGCCGGCCTGATTCGCCCACTGCTTCCATTTCATTTTCTTTTTTGTTCCAGGAATATTCACCTTCGTCTTCGGCTTCCATATTAATTCTTGTTTCTGCTATCCTGGTCAAAAGCTTATCTGTATCTTCTTCTTCATTCAATGTTTTATCTAAAATATCTGCAGCCCTGTTTAATCCCATTGTAATAGCTAATTGAACCAGGCCGCCATATGATGCAATTTCATAATGCTCGACTTTCTGTGCCGCAATGATCAACGCAGCATCTCTTGTCATGGTACCTTCTTTTGTTTCATTGATTGTTGTTTTACCTTCTTTTATCAATCCCTCCATCGCTTCACATTTTTTTGCTTCAGCTTTTTGACCGATCATCTGAAAAACTTTATCAAGCCGTTTAACATGACGTTCCGTTTGTTTTAAATGATCCTCAAAAGCGTCTTCTAACTCTTCGGTAGTAGCAGCTTGTCTCATTTCAGGCAAGGCTTTCAATAGTTGTTGCTCAGCACCATAAATATCCTTAAGGGCATTTATAAAGAATTTCTCCAGTGGCGAGCCTGAAGACCCATTTTTACCAGAATTAGAGGAACTGGTATTGCCTACTGATTTACTTTTTGACTGTTTCATAAAAAGAAATTTTTAGTGAAATGCGCATGAACCTATTCAGGCACATCATAAATTAAACTGTCCGTAACAGATAAATAACAGATAGGAGACTGTCAAAATAATTATTCTGACAGTCTCTATAATTACCAGTATCAATCACATATTTTTTTATCTATTCCTGTTTCTTGAGGAAGACCTTCCGCTTCGCCCACTCCTGTCCATTGATGCAAAGCCACGCATTGAGGAAGAACCTCGTGAGCTTCCATAATAATCTCCTGATCTTGAAGATGAACCGCTTCTGCCGCTATTGCTTCTTCCATACCCGCTGCTTCCGTAATTACTTGTATCTTCATAACTGCCCCTGTTACCATAATTACCGCTACCTCCAAAATCATCACTGTCGCCATATCCTCTCCGGCTCTTGTTGCCATAACTTCCGCCATAATTACTCATGCTGCTACGGCTGGTTCCGCTACGTTCACTTCTCTCATAATCTCCTCTATCGCCCCTGTTATATCTGTTTGAGCCTTCTCTGTTTTCATTTCTGCCACTCATTCCTCCAAAACCGCGACGCATGGTACGACCTGACGAGCCACGATAATTTTCCTGGTATTCATCTTCATTCCGATCATAATCCTGTCCCTCATAATCATCATACTCCTCGTCGTCTTCGCTTTCAAATCTTCCCTGCGGATGCGAACGTCCACGTGAACCTTCATCGTAGTCATTATAATCATTGTCACGATCCTGATCATAACGGCCTGAAAAATTATTATCATCTTCTTCATAGTCGTCTCCATAATCATCATATTGCTCCTGACTACGGGAACGGCCATAAGAACTTTGTCTGTCACGATTGGAATTGCTCCTGTTGCCCATTGTCGCAGAACTTTGTTGCGACGCACGTCTTCTTGTTGTCATAATTGATGAGATTTAAAAGTTTAAGGAAACAATTGTCAGGAAAAAAATTACAAACTCTATGCCTTGATAAAGAATGTGTAGAAATAGATACCGGCGGAAATTTTTGAAAAAAATAAAACAGTAATATTATCAGATCAATTAATTGATGTATTTGTTGTTCGTGAAAACGCAGAAATCCTTAACTGATAAAATTTATTTTATAAAAAAGAGAAAGAAAATTATAGATAAATCTGCTATTAAGATCAGTGTGTTTTTTATCGGGAAATATTTTCTACCCTTTTTTACCAATGTTTAACCCAATAAAGTTTGAAGCATGAGTTGAAGTGATTTCTAAAATTAGTTGGTGGTTGACCGGAACTGAAACCAGCTTTTTTGAAAATGTAATCATAGCATCAATAAATTCTGATTTAAACAGCATCGCCAGAAAAGTTTTATTCATTCGGGCTTCGGCTGCGCCTGTCTGCCGATAGGCAGGCTCAACCCTCGCTTATAAATTGAACAAAGTCCTTGACAACCTTCAGTAAAAATAAAGATGATAGTTTCATGCTATGGATTTTTTACCAGCTGCCACTTGCACCGCCACCGCCTCCACTGCCACCGCCAAATCCACCAAAACCACCACCGCCTCCACCTGACCAGCCTCCTCCACCGCCACCACTACCCCATCCGCTACCCCACATTGTTGGTCCTAACCATCCACGATATCCTCTTCTTGAGGCATAACCTCCGCCACGATTATTTCTTCCGAAAATGCTTAATAAAATAAACACGAGCAAAATGGTAAAAAATATCTTTCCTGCTCCGGGTGTTTTTGATTTGCCATATCCCTGTGGAGCTTTATACTCACCGGCTGCAGCTTTAATAATTGCATCCGTCGCTTCATCTAATCCTCTATAATAGTTTTCTTCTTTAAAATTGGGTTTGATTTCATTATCAATAATACTTTTAGCGGTGATGTCGGGTATTGCTCCTTCCAAACCGTAACCCACTTCAATTCTGATCTTACGATCCTCCTTCGCCACCAACAAAACAATGCCATTGCTTTTTTCTTTTTGACCACCAACGCCCCATGTTCTTAAAATGTTCAACGCTACATCTTCTATTGGATAATCATTCGTCGAGCTGATGATAACGACTGCTACCTGGTTAGATGTACTGTCATCATAAGCGACCAATTTATTTTCAAGATGATCTTTTTGCTCCTGCGTTAATGTATTGGTATAGTCATTAACAAGTCTTGGCGGGTTAGGTTTTGGAGGAACAACTTTTTCAATTTGCGCATTTGCACAAACAGCGAGCATCAAACTAAATATGAGAAAAATCTTTTTCATTTTATTTGCCAAACACTATATCATCCGGCAATTCATTTTTATCTGTATCATTATTGTAAGGAAAATGCTTTGTCAAAGTTTGTCCAACATCCGTGATCACTTGTCGTATGCCCTCGGCATAATTATCCTTGTTAAAAGCCTGGATCATTTTGTTCACTTCATTCTTCCAATACTCATCGCCAACTTTTTTATGAATGCCTTCATCACCAAAAACTGCCAGTTGCCGGTCTTTTGTTGCGACATAAATCAGCACGCCATTCCGGTCATCGGTCCGCTCCATTTCAAGTTTGAAAAAAAGTTGTGATGCCCTGTCGATCGCATCCATATACGGGCATTTGCTTTCAACAAATACACGAACCTCGCCACTTGTCATGCGTTCAGCGCTTCGTACTGCATCTACAATAAGCTGCTTTTCTTCAGCTGTGAAGAATTCTTTTTTCCTTCTGAATAATGAGAACATTCTGAAGAGAGGATTTATTTAATATCAAATTTTATATCAGGATTTTTTTCCGTGCCCGGATCAGCCTGGTAATAATTTTTCTCTTTAAAGCCAAACAGGGATGCCAATATATTTTTAGGGAACCGTTTTACAGTCAGGTTATAATTCTCCACAGATTTATTATAATCCTGGCGTGCGACATTGATACGGTTTTCTGTTCCCTCGATCTGGGTTTGAAAATCCTGGAATGCCTTAGTCGTTTTCAGATCGGGGTATTGTTCAAAGGTTGCAATCAAACGGCCAAAGGAACTTTGTAAGTTATTTTGAGCATCTAAGTAGGCTTTTAATGTTTGCGGATCACTAATATCCACTTTTACCTGTGTTGCTTTTGCTCTTGCTTCAACGACCGCGGTCAGTGTTGATTTTTCAAAATTGGCAGAAGCTTCTACTGTTTTGATAACACTGCTGTAGAGATCCGTACGACGCTGATAATTTGTCTCTACATTACTCCACACTTTTTTTACATTTTGGTCGGCAGTCACCAGTCCATTATACCCGCTGCATCCCCACATGAAGAATATGAGTACAATGGCAACGATTACTAACAAACCGATATTACGTGTTCCTTTCATGTTATAAGTTTTAAGAATATAAAATTAGTTGATTTGAGTTTCCTGCATGCTGAATTTTATCAGGTACCGGTTAAGTGAAGGATTTTTCCCGGTGAAAAAAACAGAAATCGGTAAAATGCACCCTATAGCTAGTTAACCGCTATCGTCAACTACAATTTATCCACTAAGAAGATTGAACGGCTGCGATACCGGGAAGCGCCTTGCCTTCGAAATATTCAAGCATGGCTCCGCCGCCCGTGCTGACATAACTTACCTTATCAGCAAAACCAAATTGATTTACGGCAGCCACACTATCACCGCCTCCTACCAGGGAATAGGCTCCATTTTTTGTAGCATCTGCAACTGCTTTGGCGATCGTCTTTGTGCCATGACGAAATTTATCCATCTCAAAAACTCCCATCGGGCCATTCCATAAAATAGTTTTACTATGCCTTAGCACATTTGAAAATTGTTCACAGGCATTGGGACCGATATCCAACCCCATCCAGCCATCGGGTATATGATTACTCGGCGCATCGGAGGTTTCAGCATTTGCATCAAACTTATCAGCAATGATCGAATCCGGTGGAAGATGAATACAAACTCCTTTTTTTGTCGCTTTCTTCATTAACTCATCCGCTGTGGACAACCTGTCTTCTTCACATAATGAATTGCCGATTTTACCACCCATTGCTTTCATAAATGTATAGGCCATACCACCGCCGATGATGATATCGGTTGCCCTTTCCAGGAGGTTTTCCAGTATAAGGATTTTATCAGAAACTTTTGCTCCGCCAATGATAGCAGTAAAAGGTTTTTCAGAGCTATGTAAAACTTTCTCAGCCGCTTTTACTTCTCCTTCCATAACATATCCAAATAATCTTTTTCCCGGCGGGAAGAATTTTGCGATGACTGCTGTAGATGCATGAGCCCGGTGTGCAGTCCCAAAAGCATCATTTACCCACACATCACCTAACTGTGCAAGTTCTTTGGCAAACGCCTCATCTCCTTTTTCTTCTTCTTTATGAAAACGAAGATTCTCCAATAACAGCACTTCCCCCGGTTGAAGATCAGCGGCCATTTTTTTTGCTTCTTCACCGGTACAATCATTAGCAAATAAAACAGTCGCACCATTCAATAATCTTCGTAAAGGAACTACAAGATGTTTCAAAGAGTATTTTTCTGCAGGACCGTCTTTAGGTCTTCCCAAATGACTCATGAGTAGAACACTTCCGCCATCCTTAATCACTTTTTGAATGGTAGGAACAGTTGCTCTCATCCTTGTATCGTCTGTGATCTTATATTCTTTATCAAGCGGTACATTAAAATCAACCCGTATTAATGCCTTTTGACCCTGGAAATTGTAGTTTGAGAAATTACTCATAGCGCCGTTTATTTATTATTAGTTCAAAGCTATATCAAAATCAAGTTCGATCGGTTTTAAATCTACCACATGGCATTTCTGACAAAATTCCGGTGTTTTGTTCTCGTACCACATTTTCCTGAATTGCCGGTATTCCTTACTATTTAAACACTGCATCAATGATGTTTCAAATACATTTCCAAAATTCAATTCTTTAGGAAAAGGTTTTGCACAACAGGGCGTCATATACCCGTCCCAGCTGATATAAAAATGATTCCAGGGAAGATGACATTTTTTAAACTCATTTTTCTTCTTAACATCCCAAAGTGTTATATCAACATTTTTCAATTCTTTTGAAAGCTCAAACGCTTTCTTTAACTCATCTTTGAATTCTTTTGTATAAAACAGGTTATAGTAGTCAACATGAGCTGTTGTAATGCTTCCAACATTTACCGGTGTAAAGTTTACATAAGAAACACCCAGCTCTGAAGCCAGCTTAACGACATCTTTCATTTGTGTAAAATTCTCTTTCACTGCTACAAAGTTGAAGAGTACCGAGACATTATTCTTTTTGCAGACTGCAACAAGCTTCGCTGCTGTGTCAAAAAAGAATTTATAATCACTTTTTAGTCTGACCGTCTCGTAGATTTTCCCAACTCCGTCAATCGATATCTGTAAGGTATCCAGATAAGGCGCCATTTTTTCAACATACTCTTCGGCGCCCGGTATATGAGCATTCGTAGAAATAAATGTCTGGATGCCTTTGTTCTTGCTTTTAATATATCGAAGTATCTCTTCCAGTTTTTTATAGAG
>Ga0105249_10000594_pt1 | contig 33086 bp, 19 predicted proteins | sample KBSS44metaG_FD_81522 | JGI IMG/M metagenome (GOLD analysis project Ga0105249, IMG submission 81522) | Switchgrass rhizosphere microbial communities from Kellogg Biological Station, Michigan, USA - KBS S4-4 metaG | ecosystem: Host-associated > Plants > Roots > Rhizosphere > Soil | place...
CTGTCGTGCGCGGTCAGCGGCTGGCCGTTGATCGCCACGACGTAGTCGCCCTCGTGCACGTCGATGCCGAGCTCGGTCAGCGGCGAGCGGTAGCGCTCCTCGTCGTTCTGACCTTTCAGGATCTTCGCGATGCGGTACTGCCCGCTCGCCGCATCGAGCGAGAAACGCGCGCCGAGGAGGCCGACGTGCGGCTTGCCCGGCAGGCCGATGTCGCCGCCGCTGACGTAGGAATGACCGGTCGAGAGCTCGGCGACCATCTGGCCGAGCAGGTAGTTGAGATCGGTGCGGTCGCCGACCCAGGCCAGCATCGGCTCGTACTTCGCGCGGATCGCGTTCCAGTCGTAGCCGTGCATGTTGTGCACGTAGTAGTGGTCGCGGTAGCGGCGCCAGGTCTCGCGAAACACCTCGGCGTACTCGGCCTTCGGATCGACCAGGGCGAACAGCCCGTCGGTCTTCACGTCCTTCGCTTCCGGCTTTCCGGCGTTGAGGTCGATGAACTTGTACGCGCCGTCGTTCTTGACGACGACGGTGCTGCCGTCGGCAGCCAGCGAAAGGTCGTCGACGCCTTCGAAGAGGTCCTCGCTCTTGCGCTCCTCGAACGACCACGCCTTCAGCTTCGGCTTGAACAGGCCGTCGCGGCCGTAGTACTGGCCGTCGCCGACGACGTAGAGGATCGCCTTCTTGGTGATCGCGAGGGCAGCGACATTGTCCGGCTCGATCGGCGCGCGCACGACGCGCTGGGCGAGCCCGTCGAAATCGATGTGATCGTTGATGTCGGCTGCGGCCTTCGGCTTGTCCTTGCCCTTGTCGTCGGCCTTCTTGTCGGCATCGGCGTCTTTCTTGTCGTCCGCCGCGGCACTGTCGTTGCGCGGCGCGAACGGGCTGTCGATGCCCTTGCGCAACGCGAAGGCGAAGATGCCGGTGTCGCGGTTCGTCGCGAAGTTCCATTCGATGTTCGACAGTTGCGGCGTCCATTCGCGGTTGCCGAGGAAGTAGAGGTACTTGCCGTCCGGCGAGAACGTCGGGGCGAAGGCGTCGAAACGCGCTTCGCTGTCGCTCACCAGCACGCTCTTGCCGGCCGCGAGGTCGTGCACGAACAGCTGCGCCTGCAAGGTGTCCTTGTTCGTCGTCGCGTAGGCGAGGTAATGCCCCCCCGGCGACCAGGCGTAGTCGCGGCGCGAGATCGACGGATCGTGCGCGATCGTCGGCGCCGGACCGCCGCTCGCGGCGACGATGTGCAGGTCGTTGTTGCTGTCGGCGAATGCGATGCGCGCACCGTCGGGCGACCAGCGCGGGGCGTACAGCCGTCCGAACGTCTGGTTCGTCAGCTGCCTGGCGTTGCCGCCTTCGGCGTCGCGCACCCAGATCGCCTCCTCGCCACTCTGGTCCGACACGTAGACGATGCGCTTGCCGTCCGGCGCCCAGCTCGCCTCGCGCTCGTGCGTGCCCGGCGTGTGCGTGAGATCGAGCGTGATGCCGTCCTTCAGCGGTACGCTGAAGACTTCGCCGCGCGCGGTGAACAGCGCGCGCTTGCCGTTGCCGCTCAAGGAGAAGTCCTCGATCTTGTCCTTGACGCTGCGCTCCTGCGCGCGCGTGCGCACGAGATCGCTCGGTACGGTGATGTCGAGTTCGCGGTCCTGGTTCGCCTTCGTGTCGTACACGTGCAGCACGCCGTCGACTTCGAACGCGATCTGGCCCTTGCCGTCGCCGCTGGCCCAGCGCGCGTCCTTGCCCTTGTAGTCCGTCAGCTGCTTGGTATCGCCGCTACCCGTGTCGTAGCGATACAGGTTCAGGTGCTCGCCGCGGTCGGCGAGGAAATACACCGCGTCGCCGATCCATACCGGATCGCGATCGGTGTTCGGATCGTTGGTGATGTTTTTTGCCGACTTCGCCGCGAAATCGTAGATGTACAGGTCCTGCGCCCAGCCGCCGACGTAGCGGTTCCAGGTGCGGAAATCGCGATACTTCGGCGAGTAGACGATCTTCGAGCCGTCCGGCGAGTAGCGGCCGACGCCGGCGACCGGCATCGGCAGCGCGGTCGGCAGGCCGCCGTCGGCCGATACGGTGTACAGGCGCGGACTCGATTCGTTGATCGACTCCTCCCACGAGCGGAACAGCACCGACTTGCCGTCGGGGGTCCAGCCGTAGACCTGATTGTCGAAACCCCAGCGCTGCGGCAGCGGCCCCTTGGCCGGATAGAACGTCAGCTGCTTCGGCTCGCCGCCACCGGCCGCGATCGTGTAGACCTGGTCATCGCCGCCGTACTCGGCGGTGAACGCGATCGTCTTGCAGTCCGGCGAGAAGCGCGCCGACTGCTCCAGCCCCGGCCCCGCCGTCAGCCGCGTCGCCACGCCGCCCTGCGTGGTGGCCGTCCAGAGGTCGCCGGCGTACGTGAACACGACACGGTCGCCGCACACGTCGGGAAAGCGCAGCAGCTGCGTTCCGGCGAAAGCGGCGGGCGACAGGAACAGGCCCGCGAGTATCGCGAGCGACAACGGACGGCGCGGGGACATGCGGACTCCGGGATGCGTGGGGTCCCCCCTTGTGGCACGAGCGGCGCATGGGCGCCTGCGCCGGAAGTCATGTTTGGCGAATCCTCCCGAGGGCTGAGTGACCGGCCATCTTGTAAAGACGCGGCTACCCTCATCGACGTCATGCTCGCGTAAGCGGGCATCCATTGAACGGCGGGGCGCGAAGCAAAAGTGGATGCCCGCTTTCGCGGGCATGACGGCACATTCTTATTTTGCCGCTGACAGCCACCTCGACGCTGACAGCGACCTCGACCCCGACAGCCGCTGCGATGCTGGCAGCCGGTGTGCGGTGTGAAACTACCAAGGCACCCGAGCAAAAAAAGGCCGGCGCAAGACCGCCGCGCCGGCCGGGAGTTTCAAGCGGACCCTTCGCTCACGGGCCGTCGAAGCCGTTCGCGAAGATCACGCCGGCGGAGGAGTCGCCGCCGGTGACCGTGAAGGTCACGGGTACTCCGACGATCCGGCGCGACAAATCGTTGCTGAGCACGCACAGATTGGCCGTATAGACGCCCGCATCGAGCGAGCCGGCGTCGAAAGTGACGGTCAGGCGAGCGCCGACGCCGCCGTCGAGACTGCCGCTGTCCGGATCGACCGACAACCACGGCATGTCGGAGGGCGCCGTGCAGCCGGCATAGGGAACGGCCAGCGAGAAGGCGACCAGATCGACCGACTGCGCGACCGGTTCGACTTCGCTCGCGCGGCCGGTCGCGGTGTCGATCGTGTAGATCGCCGGCGCCGGCGCCTCGGCCGGACTCGACAGCGCCGGATGGCCGGCGTACCAGATCAGGCCCGTGCGCGGATCGAAGTCGATGCTGGCGACATAGGACGCCTGGAAACCGAGTGGACCGATGCCTGCCCAGGTACCGTTGCGCTTGTCGATCGCGACGAGTTCGCTGCCGAGGATGTCGACACCGTACATGTGGCCGGTCGCGTCGAACGTCGCGCTCGCGAGGTCGATGCCCTGCACCTGCGCGACCTGGACCGCAGTGCCGGTCGCCAGATCGATCGTGTACAGGTAGCTCGTGTTCGTGCTGACCGCGTCCCACGCCGTCGCGTACATCGTCTGCGTCGCCGCGTCCCAGGCGAGATCGGTGAAGCGCAGGCCCGGCGCCGAGGCACCGCCGACGTAGTTCATCGCCGCGGTCGTCGTGTCGATCGTATAGACCGCGCCGCCGCTGCCGATGATGTACTGCTGGCTGAAGTCGTTGTTCGCGAACGCGCCGCCGACGTAGTCCTCGATCGGCATCTGCGCGAGCACGCCGAGGTTGTCCGGCGCGGTCGCGTCGAACGAGAAGTAGTCCAGCCATGCGGGATTGATGCCGCCGTTCGGCCCGAAGCCACCGAACGCGAAGGCCGGCACGCTGGCGCTGGTCAGCGGCGTTGCGTGTCCTGCCGGCAACGGTGTCGCCGACGGACCGCCGCCTGCGGCCGAGTGGTTTTCGGGACGCAGCAGCGCTTCGCGCGCCGCCGCATCGAGCGCGGGTGCGCGATACGGCACGCGCGGGAAGTGCGCCTGTGCGTCGCTGCCGTCGCCCGCCGCTTCGGTGACGCCCCAGTCGAGGCTGCGATTGCCGATGTTGGCGACGGTCAGCATCGTCGTCGCCGTGCCGCCGGCCTCGGCCGTCGCGATCAGCGCACCCGGCGCGACCGAGACGACCGGTGCGCCGATGTCGAGCGTGATCTGCGACGAGGCCGAGAACGGTGCGGGGATCGTGCGCGGCGACCAGGCGATCGACTTGCCGTCGGAGAGCGACGCGCTGTCGAACGAATACTGCGTGTAGTACGTCGTGTCCTGCTGCACGCCGACGGTGGCGCAGAGGCCGCCCGTGCAGTCGGCCGGGTCGGACGAGCTGCCGTTCGCCGTGTATTCGACGTCGGCGTATTCGTAGGAGAAGTTGCCGCTCGCCTCGTCGAACACGACTTCGAACGTGGCGCCGTCGGTGTTGCTGCCGGCGTCGTAGTGGACACGATCGGCCCACTCGACGACGAACTTGCGGTTCGGTGCATCGCCGATCGTCGCGTAGTAGATGCCGCCCGAGGGTGCGTCGAAGTCGTCCCACATCGGCAGCAGCACCGGATAGGGCAGGTCGTCGCTCGGCAGCGCGGTGTTGTCGAAATCGAGCGGGCGCACCATGCCCACGATGATGCCGCCGTTCGCCGATACGCCGAGCACGTTCGTCGAGGTGCCGTAGAAGTTGAACGAGAACGGCATGTCGACTTCGCGCGTACCGTCGCCGCTGCTGTTGAGGTCGTCGATCAGCGTGCCGCTGGCGGTGATGTCGACGAACTGCGATGCGCCGCTGTCGTCGTAGTCGAAGCCGGGCAGGCGGCCGTCCTGCGCGGTCCACGTCGCGACGACGGTGCCGTTGTCGACGTTCTCGGCCGTGACGATGCGGTTGAACTGGTACGTCGCGCCATCGGCGAGCGGCTGGTTCATCAGCGAGAACAGCGTGCCGCCGAGCGTGTCGCCGAGGGTGTGGTAGTCGAGCTCGACGCCGGTGTGGTTCGTCACCGTGTAGCAGAAGTTGAGCTTGTCGCCGACTTCGGCCGAGAGCGCCGTCGCCGTGCCGCACTGCGCCGGATCGCCGTTGTCGGACGCAACCGTCAGCGCCAGCGAAAGACCGTTGCCGCCACCGCCGCCGGTCATGCCGACGACCTGGAAGCCGAGCGCGCTCGCGTCCGGCCAGCCGCAGGTCGTCGCCGGATCCCAGACGACGCAGCCGGTATTGTAGTTGTTGGTCGGATTCTGGAACTGCGGCACGTAGCCCGGTACCGGATCGACCGGGAAACCACGCCAGGCCATCTGCGGACTGAACGGCTGCTGCGAATCGGCATTCGTGTTGGCCTGCAGGACGACCCAGTAGGTGCCCTGCGGCAGCAGGCACGGCGTCGGCATCGTCACCGCGAGCGTGGCGAACGGCGGCGTCGTGTCGAGCGAGCCTTCGACGTTGGTCGCCGAGCAGATCGGCGCACCGCCATCGGCGGGAACGCCGGCATTGTCGGCGTAGACGGCGACGCTGTAGGTGAAATGCGTCGGCCCGAACAGGCTGTTGGAGTACGACACGGAGAAGTCGAACGCGCTGACCGTCCAGCCGTTGGCGTCGCCGACGACGAAATCGTCGGCTGCGAAGGACTCGTCGCCGGCGGTCGAGGTCTGCGCCGGGACGGAGGTGTCGAAATCGCCGGTCTGGCTGTACAGCACCATGCTGCCGGCCGGCCGCGCCTGGGCGATGCGCTTGCCCTGCGCGCGCTTGACCGACACGGCCGGCGGCGGCGATGCCGACACGCCGGCAGGCAGCGGCGCCGCGACGGCGCTGGGGAGGGTCGCAACGGCCGAAAACGCGGCCGCGATACCGAGGGCTATCGAACTCTTGCGCATACGATCGAATTTCCTGGAATGGAAGACGTCAAGAACGCGACGCGGCGGCGTCGCACGAAGAAAACCGGGATCGGACTCACGGCGGCGCGCTGCCGCCTGCCGAAGCGGCGGCGCGAGCGGACACGGAAGCTGGAATCGAGCCTAGATCGGCGGCGGCCGGCGGCGCCACCTCGAAGCCGCCGCCGTCATTGCGCGTTCGTTTCCAAGCCGTTTCCGGAGGATGACTTCGGCATGACCTGGGCCGTTCCAGGGGAAAGTGCCGGCGGCAGCGCGCGTTCGCCGGCCAGCTGCCGCGCCTGGGCCAGCGCGGCCGATGCCGCCTGCTCCTGGTCCAGCGCGCGATAGAGCTCGGCCTGCAGCACGGCCGATTCGAAATCGAACTCGGCGTAGCGCGAGACCCGCCCGATAACCGTTCCGGCGTGCTCCAGTTCGCCTTGCGCGAGCAGGAACCGCCCATAGGACCCGACGACTTCGCGCAGGACATCGGGTGCCGTCCAGCGCTCGGCCATGCCCAGGGCCTCCTCGAAGAGCGGCCGCGCCTGCGCAGGATGCTGTTCCTCGGCCGCCTGTTCTGCCTGGATCAGTCGCGCAGCGAGCACGACCGACGCGTCGCTCGACGTCGCCGCCCACTCGGCGAAAGCGCGCGTCTCGACCGCGGCTTCGTCGAGACGTCCGAGCTTGCCGAGGCTGCGCACGACCGTCTGCCAGGCGCCGGCGCGATGCGGGCCGGCACCCGGCGCGGCCAGCTCGCCGAGCGCTTGCCGCGCGAGCAGCAGCGCGGTCGCCGGCTGCCCGGTGGCCAGCTCCAGCCGCGCCTGCGTCGCGTGCGCGATGCCGCGTTCGGCGGCGAACGAGTCGCCGCCCGATTCCTGCAGGGCACGGTCGAGCATCGCACGCTCCTCGGCGTAGCGGCCGCTGAGCTCGAGCGCGTTCGCGCGTTCCAGATAGATCAGCAGCCGCGTGCCGGCATGTCCGACGTGGGGCAACTGCGCCAACGCGCGGTTGCTCGCATCGAGCGCCTCCAGCGGATGCAGCAGCACGACCCACGCGGTGCTTTCGTTGATCAGCGAATTGACGTACTCGTCGATCATGCCGAAGCGCTCGAAGCGGCGGCCGATGCGCTGCTGTGTCGCCACGACTTCGGCGTAGCGGCCCTGCAAGGCCTGCATGTTGCTTTCATTGCCTTCGATCTGGGCGAGCAGGACGGCATCGACCGCCAGGTTCGCCGCGATCTTCGCGCGCGCGAAGTCCTCGCCGGCCGGCGTGTACTGTTCGCGGATCAGGTGCACGACGCCGCGATCGTTGTAGGCGCGCGCCAGGTCGTCCGGCAGGTTGCGGCGTTCGAGCAGCGCGATCGCTTCGTCGCACACCTCGGCGGCGGCGTCCGCACGTCCCAGACGCGCGAGCGCCACGCAGCGGCTGCGCTGCGCGAATGCGTGCAGCAGCGGATCGTCTTCGGCCGAGACATCGGCGGCGAGCTGGGCGAGCTGCTTTTCCGCCGAGGCGGAATCGCCGAGGTCGATATCGATCTGCGCGCGGCGCAGGCGCACCTGCGCCGACTGCTGCGACGAAGGCGCGGCGGCCTCGATCAGCGCGCGCGCCTCGGCCGGCTGGCGCGCCAGCCGTGCCGCATCGATCCGCTGCAGCAGCTCGGCTTCGGACAGCTGCGCCGTATCGGCGAGCGCAGCCGCTGCCGGCGCGGCGAGCAGCTCGCGCAAACGATCGCAGACGATGCTCGCGGCCGCGATGACGTTGTCCGCCTGCCCCTCGACCGCATGCATCTGGTCCGTCGCATCGATCAGCTCCGCCCGCACGATCCAATCCGTGCCGGAGCGGCGCACGGCCGGCACGATCAAGCGGCTGCGCTCGGTGACGCCGCGCAAGGTGGCGAGCGCCGCATCGCGACGCGTCCCCGCGGGCACCAGACGGACCACGTTGTCGCTCGGCAGCACCGCAAGGCCCGTCGTGCCCAGACGCGTCGCGATGATGTCCATCAAGCCGAGGCGGAGCCAGGCGTCCTCCGACGCAGCCATCACGTCGGCCGGGAGCACGGCGATCACGCCGACCGGCCGGTCGGCCGCGGCGAATGGCGGCTCGAGGGCCGGTTCGACGCCGGTCTTGGCCTGGCGCCAGGGCGCGAAGTACGCGAGTGCGGCAAGCACGAGTGCGAGCGCGGCGACGCCCGCGAGCGCCGTCGTCGCCGGACGAACCCGCCGCGCGGTCCCGGCCGATGCCGTGCCGGCGGCCGTGGCCGCGATGCCCTTGCCGTTCGTGAGGTTGTCGGCGGCTGCGGCGACCTCGGGCGGCGGCGCCGATTCGCCGGCGTCGTCGACGACCTGCGTCTGCGCCGTCCAGCGATAGCCGAAGCGCGGCACCGTACGCAGGAAACGCTGGTTCTCGCCGTCGTCGCCGATTGCGCGGCGGGCGGTCAGGATCGTCTTGCCGAGCGCCGCATCGCTGACGCTGACCTTGCCCCACACCGCCGCGACGAGCTCGTCGCGGCCGACCGCGCGGTCGCGGTGCTGGATCAGGTAGGCGATGCAGTCGAAGACCAGCGGCGCCAGGCTGACCGGCTCGCCGTCGCGCAGCAACGTGCGTTGCGAGAAATGAATCGTGCAATCGCCGAATTTTACGCCCTGCGCCATGCCCGAAGATTACCAGCGGCGTGCCGCCCGCGCGGTCGCGCGCAGGCATGGGCGACGGCTCAGTAGGCGAACTCGGCGAACAGCGGGTCGACCTTGCCGTTCCACGGACCGTGGAACAGTTCGAGCTTGCGTTCGGCCGGTGTCTGGTTGGCGTCGACGATCTGCAGCAAGGTGTCGAGGAAGATGCTCTCGTCGGCGCCATGGCTGTTCGTGCGCGCGCGGCGCTTGAGTCCCTGCACGGCGATCTTCACCGCCTCGGTCGCCAGGTCGCGCACCGTGCCGCCGCGGAACGGCAGCTTCAGCGCGTGCTTGGGCACGCCGTCGCGCAGCGCGTGCCGCTCTTCGCGCGTGAAATCCTTGACCAGATCCCACGCCGCATCGAGCGCCGTCTGGTCGTACAGCAGTCCGACCCAGAACGCCGGCAGCGCGCACAGGCGGTTCCAAGGACCGCCGTCGGCGCCGCGCATCTCGAGGAATTTCTTCATGCGCACTTCGGGAAACGCGGTCGTCATGTGATCGGCCCAATCGCGCAGCGTCGGCTTCGCGCCGGGGAGCTCGGTCAGTTCGCCGGCGAGGAACTTGCGGAACGACTTGCCGGCAAGGTCGATGTACTCGCCGTCGCGGTAGCTGAAGTACATCGGCACGTCGAGCAGGTAGTCGACGTAGCGCTCGTAGCCGAAGCCGTCCTCGAAGACGAAGTCGAGCATGCCGGTACGGCCGGGATCGGTATCGGTCCAGATGTGCGAGCGGTAGCTCTGGTAGCCGTTGGGCTTGCCTTCGGTGAACGGCGAATCGGCGAACAGCGCGGTCGCGACGGGCTGCAGGGCGAGACCGACGCGGAACTTCTGCACCATGTCCGCTTCGCTGGCGAAGTCGAGGTTGACCTGCACGGTGCACGTGCGCGTCATCATGTCGAGGCCGAGCGAGCCGACCTTCGGCATGTAGTTGCGCATGATCTTGTAGCGCCCTTTCGGCATCCATGGCATGTCGTCGCGGCGCCATTTCGGCTGGAAGCCCATGCCGAGGAAGCCGACGCCGATCTCGTCGGCGACCGTTTTCACCTCGCGCAGGTGCTGCGACACTTCGGCGCAGGTCTGGTGGATCGTTTCGAGCGGCGCGCCGGAGAGTTCGAGCTGGCCGGCTGGCTCCAGCGTGACCGATGCGTTGTCGCGCGCGAGCGCGATCAGCTTGCCGTGCTCTTCCACACGCTGCCAGCCGAAGCGGGTCATGCCTTCGAGCAACACGCCGATGCCCTGCGGTCCTTCCCAGGTCGGCGGGCGCAGGTCGTCGAGACGGAAGCCGAACTTCTCGTGCTCGGTGCCGATGCGCCAATCGGCGGACGGCTTCTCGCCCGAGGCGATGTAGTCGACCAGCTCGGCGCGGCCGGAGATCGGGGTTTCTTTGACGGCAGAAGGTCCGGACACGATGAAGCCTCGACGGGGAGGCCGGCATCATGGGGCCTCGGAGCGGCGGTTAAAAGGGTGCCTCATGCCATGCGACGTCATCGGCCCGGCCTTCACGACGTCATTCCCGCAAAAGCGGGAATCCAGCTTCGCTTCCGTGCGTCGAAAGGCCAATGGATTCCCGCGTTCGCGGGAATGACGGCGTCTCCGGGAAGGCCCGCCTGCGCAGAAGTGTCGCGCATCCGTCGCAAACTGCGCCGTCAGCGGCGCAGTTCGGCCGGAGACGGCCAGTTCTCGCCGAACCAGCCTTTCGCCTCCTCGACGAAGGCGAGCTGCACGACCGACAGCGCGCGATCCTGCGGATGGGCGAGCAGGATCCGCTGCAGCGGCAGCGCATCGGAGATCGTCTTGCGCACGAGCGGCTGGCCGTCGTAGCTGAAATCGCCGTAGGGCCGCGAATAGGCCACCGCGATGCCGAAATGGTTGGCGACCATGCTGCGCTGGAGTTCGAACGAGCCGGTGGTCAGCGCGCGCGTGGGCCGCACGTTGCAGTGGTGGAACAGCTCCAGCACGTGCTGCCAGCTCTGCGCCTGGTCGGTCATGATCAGCGGCTCGCGCGCGAGCTCGGCCATGCTGACCGTGTCGCGGTTCGCCAGCGGATGATCGGCCGGCAGCACGGCCTGCGGCGCGAGTTCGCACAGGATCGTCGTCGCCACCGTCGCCGGCAGGCCGAGGTCGTAGGTGATCGCGAGGTCGATCGCGCCTTCGTCGAGCCGGCGGCCGATCGTGTCGAAGCCCTCTTCGCGCACGATCACGCTGATCGACGGCGACTTCACGCGCAGGCGCGCGAGGATCGGCGGCACGCAATATGGCGCCAGATCCTCGAAACAGCCGAGCACGAACTCGCCGCTCAGCGTGGTGCTGTCGCCGGCGAGCGCTTCCAGCGCCTCGACTTCGGCCAGCACCAGTTTGGCCTTCTCGATTACGCTCTGCCCGAAGGCGGTCAGCGACACGCCGGTACCGCGCTGGCGCACGAACACCTGGCGGCTGAAATGCTCCTCGATCTGGTTGATCGCCATCGAGATCGACGGCTGCGAGGTGTGCAGCGCCTTCGCCGCCTCGGTCAGGTTGCCGTGGCGCGCAGCGGCGATCGCATAGCGCAGCTGGCGCAGGGTCAGATTCATGGATGTCCTGGATGCAGTGCGCCGGAAGCAGCGGCGGGCCGTGGCCGATCTTACCGGGCGCTGCGCCGCACGCACGAGGCCGTGCGCCGCGGCCGTCATCGGTTTTCCTGATGAGCCACCTAGCAATTCGATATTTTATTTTCGTGTCGCCCTGATTGCACACTCGGGACACAGGAAGACGGATAGACAGATGGACGTCTATTTGTCCCAGGGGAATTCAGCGGGCCCTCTTCCAATCCAGCGGCGGCGCGCAGGCGCCTCCGGTCCTCACCTCGCAACTTCAACGGACTCGGGCAGATGACATACCACACCTACGTGCGGTTGCCGCTCGTCGCTTCGCTCGCCGCCTCGGCGACGCTGGCGGCCGGCGCGACCGCGGCACCGCCGATTCATACCATACCCGTCACGCATGTCGGCAACTCGACGAAGGTCGCGTTGCGCACGCAGTCGGACGGCACGCTGTACGACCAGCTGACCAGCGGCAACGCGTTCGGCGCGTTCGTCGACGACGTGCTGGCGCCTCCGCCGACCATCGCGAACACGTCGGTCGGCGCGGACGACTTCGTCGTCGGCGACGCCGCCGGCTGGACGGTGACCTCGTTCGTGTTCAGCGCATTCGGTCCCGGCACGACGCTGCCGCCGAACATCACGCTGAACGTCTATGCCGACAACGGCGCCGGCCGGCCGGCGGCGGTGGCCACCTGCTCGGCGCCGGCGACGCCGGTGTCGTATGCCGGCGCGCCGACCTACCAGATCACGGCCGCGCTGGCGACGCCGTGCGTGCTGCCGGCCGGCACCTATTGGGTCGCCTGGTCGTTCGACGACGTCGACCTGACCACCGGCGTCTGGGGCTGGTGGGGACAAGGCACGACGCTGCACAACCAGCCGGCGTTGTGGTGGAACCCCGGCGGCAACCTCAGCGCTTCGTGCTCGGCAGGCTGGAGTCCGTTCTCCCAGTGCGGCATCTACGATGCAACTCTCCAGGACTTCGGCTTCGCCGTGGCCGGCCACGTCAACGGCGACAGCAGCGGTCTTTCGGTCAGCGTCGGTCTCGCGCCGTTCGGCGGCGATCCGAACGAGTGCGGCAGCGCGAGCAGCCTCGAAGTCAACGTGGGCGACCAGGTCAACGTCTGCTACACGCTGAGCAACGGCGGCACGCAAACGCTCGCGTACCAGTCGCTGGTCGACAGCGTCGACGGCGCGGTCGTCACCTACGACCCGACACCGATCGCACCGGGCCAGAGCCACCGCTACGTGCGCACGATCGTCGCCACCGGCGACACCGACCGCACGGCCAGCTGGACCGGCTACGCGCAGATCGCCGGCTACGCCTACGACGACACGGTTGACCCGAACTTCATCGACATCTCGGGTACCGGCACCGACACCGGCATCATCTATGGCGCCGGCGGCGGCGCGGATCCCAACCCCATCGGCGAAGTGACCGCGGATTTCCCGCTGACCTTCTACGGCCGAACCTCCACGGCGCTGTGCCTGAGCTCCGACGGTCTGATCCTATTCGACGATCCGACCTGCGCGCCGCCCTCGCCCGGCACCGAGCCGCCGCCGGGGTACGCGTTCAACGAAGCGATCCCGGTGTCCAACGTGAGTGCGTACGGCATCGAAGTGCCGACGATCCTCGCGCCGTACTGGATGAATTTCGACAACGGTCCGGGGCGGCTTTACACGCAGACGTTGGGAACCGCGCCGAACCGCACGTTCGTCGTGCAATGGAACGACGTCTACAGCTATGTGACGGCGACGGCCGGCTCGACGTTCGAAGTCGTCTTCTCCGAGAACAGCCCGACTATCCGCTACGAATACCAATCGACCGGCTTCGGCGGCAACGGCGGCGACGACGGGGCGTGGGCGACGGTCGGCCTGCAGGGCGATCCGAGCGGCCTCTACACGAGTTATTCGTATTTCCAGCCTTCGCTGCACTCGAACTCGGCGATCCAATGGAACTACACCGTGTCGGTGAGCTCCAGCGCCGACAGCGACTCGGCGCACATCGCCGCCGGCGATCCGACCCTGGCCGTCGCGCAGACGCAGGTCGCAGCCGTCGTCGCACCGGGCGCCACCGCGACGCGCACGTTCTCGGTCGCCAACAGCGGCAACCGCGATCTGCACTGGAACCTCGGCGAGGCGCCCGGCGGTTCCACCGCGCATTTCCCGAAGGTTGCGCGCTACATCGCGCCGAACGCTGCCGGCACCTTGCCAATCGCACGCGGCAGCCTCGCCGGAGCACGCAGTGCGCAGCGCCCGAGCGCGAGCGTCGCGCCGCACGCAATCGCCGGCGGCGGATTCACGGTGCCGGCCTACGGCGTCAGTTCGCTGCTGCCGGGCTTGGTCACGTTCGATGCGCTCGATCCGGCCGGCAGCTACACGCCGATCAACGACAGCACCGACTGGATCTATGCGGCCGGCTTCATCGGCAACGATTTCACCAAGCTGTGGGTCATCATCGACGACAGCTGGGAATCCCAGCCCGGCACCTACGGCACCGTCGACGTGGCGACCGGCGTGTTCACGCCGCATGGCGTGATCACCGGCGGCGACACGTCGAGCTGGGCCGGCCTCGTGCAGGACCCGCAGACCGGCACCGTGTACTCGGTCAACTTCCTCGACGCGCCGGGCAGCGCCAACGCGACGCTGTACTCGATCGACCTCGACGCCGGCCAGGCCAGCCGCATCGGTCCGATCGACGGTCCGGGCGTCAATCCGATCCGCTACATCCCGAGCATCGCGATTTCGCCTGCCGGCCTGATGTACGGCCTGGACCTGTACGGCCAGACGCTGCTCGCGATCGACAAGACCAGCGGCGCAGCCGGTGTGATCGAATCGCTCGGACTCAACGTGCAGTTCATCCAGTCCTTCGCGTTCGACAACCAGAGCGGCTACCTCTACTGGGCGGCGCTCTACGTCGATGACGGCGGCAACACGATCGGCGAAATGCGCGTGCTCGATCCGCTGACCGCCGAATCGCAGGCGATCGGCGCATTCCCGCCGGCCGGCGAATATCCGATCGACGAGATGAGCGCGCTGGCCATCGCCACGCCCTCTGTCGGCTGCGCCGCGCCCGGCGAGGTGCCGTGGCTTTCGCTCAGCCCGACCAGCGGCACGATCGCGGCCGGCGGTGCAGCGCAGGACGTGACCGTGACGCTCGATGCGACCGGCCTGTCGCCGGGCCTGCATCAGGCGACGATCTGCGTGTTCAGCGACGACCCGCGCCACCGCACGATTCCCGTGCAGGTCGAGTTCGCCGTGACCAGCCAGACGCCGTTGTACGACCAGACCGTGGCCGATACCGCGTTCCACGCGTTCAACAACACGATCGTGGCGCCGCCGGAAACCGAGGGCCTGTCCGCCGAGGGCGCCGACGACTTCGTCGTCGACGGCAACGGCTGGTCGGTGAACGGCTTCCAGTTCACCGCCTACGGCAACGGCGACAACCCGCTGCCGCCGACGGTCGACGTGCGCATCCTCGCCGACGACGGCAACGGCCGACCCGGCGGCGATGCGATCTGCTCGGGCAGCGGCGTCTCGGCGATCGCGCTCGATGCGCCGAACCAGATCGGCGTGTTCCTGCCGGCCGCGTGCGATCTCTCCGCCGGCACGTACTGGGTCGCCTGGTCGTTCGCGAACGTCAACATCGCCTCGCCGATCCTCGGCTTCTGGGGTGCGACGACCGAGCTGCACCACCAGCCCGCGGTCTGGCACAACTCCGGTGGCATGCTCGGCGGCGGTTGCACGGACTGGTCGACGTTCGACCAATGCCCGAGCCAGTTCGATCCGAGCGCGAAGGACTTCAGCTTCAGCGTGCTCGGCACGGTCGACACGATCGACTGCGGCGACGTGGTCTTCGCCGACGGGTTCGACGGCGGCGCCGGCAGCTGCGCGGGACGCGCGAAGGCCGACTGAGCCGGACAAGCGGGGCGGCAACGCCGCCCCGCAGGGAACGCCGCGTCGGTGCACGGCGCGGCGGCCTTTCTCTATCTTTTGTTTTTTCGCCGGTACCGAACTTCGCCGCGTATCCGCCGAGGCCATTCGATGCCGCCGCCGCATGTCAACGCATGAGCGCCGCCGCGCATCATTCGCATCGGTCCTTGGACGGCGAGGCGTTCATCCGGTCCGGCGCGATGCCGCGCAGCGCGTGCGAAGCGTGCTCGACCTCTTCTTTCCTATGAGCATTCCGACCGCTCCATGAGTCTGCACCTCCCATCCCAAAGCGACCCGCTCGTTCAATCCGCACCACCCTGCCGCGTCCGCCGCGGCGAGCCTGCCGACGCCGCCGTCCTTGCCGCGTTCGCCACGCGCACGTTCGTGGACACCTATGGCGAGTACAACCATCCGAACAACCTGCACCTGCACTTGGCGCAGTCCTACGGCGTCAAGCAGCAGCACGACGAACTCGCCGACGCGCGCGTCGCCACGCTGCTGGCCTACCGCGAAGACCGGCTCGCGGCGTTCGCGCAGGTGCGCCGCGGCGAGACGCCGGCCTGCGTCGCCGGCGCTGCGCCGGTCGAGCTGCACCGCTTTTATGTCGATCGCCTCTGGCACGGGTGCGGCGTCAGCCAGCGCCTGCTCGCCGAAGCGCGCCGCGCCGCGCACGATTTCGATGCGGTGACGCTCTGGCTCAAGGTGTGGGAACGCAATCCGCGCGCGATCGCGTTCTATGCGAAGTCGGGCTTCGTCGACGTCGGCACGGCGGATTTCTTCGTCGGCCACGATCGCCAGACCGATCGCGTGCTCATGCTGGATCTGCGCGGCGACGGCGACATCGCTGCAACGCGAAGCGCGGACCCCTGACGCGCGGCGTCGCCGCCTCCGGGCGCCGGCGATCGCGTGCCCCTTCGCCGGGTGGATCGAATAGCCGAGCCGAACGCCGGCCCGAAGGCGGCGCCGGCTCGTTCGCGCGCCGCCTTACTGCGTGCTGATCGTTCCCGGCAGCGCGACGTAGCCCTTGCGCAAGTCGCCGTCGGCGGCGCTGGAGATGTTGAATAGCCGCTGCGCCGACCCGTAGTCCGATCCGCCGAGGTTGCGTCCGAGGCCGAGCGCGAAGTCCCATGGGCTGTCGACGAACTTGCCGTCGTAGTCCTGCGTCAGCACCTTCAAGTCGTTGCCACCGATCGGCATCGCCTTGACCGCGGCCTGCGTCTTGCCCATCAGGTCGCGCATCTGCGATTCGGTGTAGGTCAAGGTGACGGTCTGCCCAGCCTTGACCGGGCCGCTCGTCGCGTTGGCGACGCTGCCGGTCTGCGCGACATTGAGCAGCTGCGCCGAGTTGGCGTCGGTCTTGATGGTGTACGAATAGCGGCGTTCGCCGACGATTTCCTTGCCGCTCGGATCGAACTTCTGGCTGATCGTCATCGGCACGTTGCCGCTGTACTGCAGGTTGACCGTCCGCGTGATGCTACCGTCCGGCGTCGTCGTGACGACCGAATTGCCGGTGTTCTTGGCGCCGTCGAGCGAGATGCCGATCGGCCCGATCTTGGCGTCGAGCTTGCTCTGCGAGGAGTAGTCGAGCTTCTCGATCGTGGCGACGCCGTCGACGCCCCTGCCGTTCGTGCTCGGGAACGTGCCGGTCGCGAGGAAATCGTTGTAGGCGGCCTTGCCTTGCGGCGTGGACAGATCGAACTCCGCCGTTTTCAGCGTGGCGCTGCTGAGCTTGTCGTTGCGACCGAGCATCGCGCTGGCGACGCCGAGATCGACGCCGACGCCGTTGTAGGCGGACAGTGCCTCGGTCGGCCCCGCGGTGACGCGCACCTTGCTGTCGCCGGTCTTCTCGACCAGGAGGCTGGTGCCCTTCTCGTCGGTCGTCTTGGTCTGGACCGCGAGCTCCTTGAAGGTCACCTTGAAATCGGTGCCGGTGTAGGTCGAGCCGTCGAGCTTGACGACGGTGCCGGTCGGCATCGTCGTCGGATCGAACGGGTTGACCTTCGCGAGATTCGCCGTCTTCGCCGCGGCCTCCGGCATCTTCACCTCGAACGAGGTCTTGATGCCCTTCGTGACCGATCCCGACACGCCCGCCTTCGGCGCGCTGATGCCGCCGCTGACCGTGACCGACGCGTCGGCCGAGGCGGTGTAGGTCGTCACGCCGTCCTTGGTCTTCTGGCCGCCGGTGACGCTGACGTTGCCGTCGACGCCGAAGCTGACGCCGTAGCCGTGCGCGTTCTTGATCTCCTTGCCGAAACCGGCGCCGGTCGAGATCGTCACGGTGCCCTTGTTCGGATCGTAGTTGCCGCCGTAGGTCGCGCTGGCGCTGGTCTTGTTGGAGCTGCCGTCTGCGTGGGTCGTCGTGGTCGACTGCGTCGTCTTGTTGCTGGCGCCGACGCCATCGCTGCCGATGGTCACCTTCGGCTCGTTCTTCGTCTTGGTCGTCGTTCCGGCCGGTGTCGGCGCCGGCGACGTGCCGTTGAGCTTGTCCTTGGCTTCGCGGTACTGCGAGGGATTGAGTCCGCCATCGACCTTGACGCCGCCGCTGCTGGCCGCGGCCGCGGGTTTGGGAGGATCCGGAATCGTCAGATGCTGGCCCGGATAGATGACGTCGGGGTTGAGCACCTGCGGGTTCGCCTTGGCGAGGTCGCTTTCGGAGACGCCATGGCTCTTGGCGATGCTGGACATCGTGTCGCCGTGCTGCACGACATAGTCTTTGGACGGCTGGGCCGACGCCTGGGTGACGCTGCTGCCACCTACCGGTTGGACGCTCATCGATTCGCTCCTCGCATCAGATATCCCGATGCTAGTCCGCGCGAATCCTCAATCGATATCGGGGGTTACCCTAGTTCGGCGGAGCTTTCGCAGGCGCTTTCGCCGACCCGGCGGCGGACAGCCCGAGCCAGCCGGAAAGCACCGAACGCGCCTCGTCGAGGCCGGTCTTGGCGTGCGCGGAGAACAGCTGCGCGGTACCGAGCGGAAATTCGGCGACCAGCGTCTTGCGCACGTCGGCGAGCGTGCGCGCCGCTTCGCTGCGCGACAATTTGTCCGACTTGGTCAGGAGGCAGTGGCACGGCCGTCCGCTGGCGGCGCCGAAGGCGAGCATGTCGCGGTCGAATTCCTTGAGGGGATGGCGCGCGTCCATGACGAGCACGAGGCCGCGCAGCGACTCGCGCGTGCGCAGGTAGGCGTCCATCACGCCGCGCCAGTGCAGGCGCATCGCCTCGGGCACCTTGGCGTAGCCGTAACCGGGCAGATCGACCAGCCGGTGCGCCTCGTCGCCGACCGGGAACACGTTCAGAAGCTGGGTGCGGCCCGGCGTCTTCGAGGTGCGGGCGAGGCCCTGCTGGTCGCAGATCGCGTTCAGCGCGCTCGACTTGCCGGCGTTCGAGCGGCCGGCGAACGCGACCTCGGCGCCGCTGTCGGCCGGCAGCTGGCCGATACGGTTGGCGCTGGTCAGGAACTGCGCCTGGCGGAACGGATTGAAGGGCATGCGGTCGGAGATTCTTCGATATGACGGTTTGACCGCCTTCGGCGGCACGGGGATAATTCCGCGATTGTTCGTCGCGGCGCGCGCATGCGCGATCCGGATCGCGATGACCGCCGGTATCCCCCTCGAGTTTGCGGAGTAAGTGTATGAGCTTTCGGCACGTTGTTGTTCTGACGGCGTTGGTTGCCGTGGCTCCGGCGCTGGCGCAGTCGCCGCCGGCGGAAGCTCCGAAGACCGAAGCCACGCCCGCCAACGCGCTCATGCTCGGCGACGCCAAGACCGGCGAGACCAAGGCCGCCACCTGCGGCGCCTGCCACGGCATCGACGGCAACCCGTCGGACAAGCAGTACCCGAAGCTGGCCGGCCAGAACGAAGCGTACATCGCGCGCCAGCTCACGCTGTTCCAGACGCAGAAGCGCCAGAGCGCGATCATGATGGGCTTCGCCGCATCCCTGTCGCCGCAGGACATGCATGACGTCGGCGCCTATTTCGCGAGCAAGAGTTCGCTGCCCGGCGTCGCCGACGACAAGCTGCTGGAGCGCGGCCAGGCGCTGTATCGCGGCGGCGATGCGAAGCTCGGCATCCCGGCCTGCATGGCCTGCCACGGCCCGGACGGGCGCGGCATGGCCGGCACTGGCTTTCCGCAGCTCGGCGGCCAGTGGGCCGACTACGTCACGGCCAAGCTGAAGGATTGGAAGGGCGGCACCAGCTGGGGCGACGACGCCAAGGCGAAGGTCATGCCGGCCATCGCGCAAAGCCTCAGCGACGCCGACATCAACGCGCTGGCCTCGTATGTCGAGGGCCTGCACACGGCGGCCGCGGGAACCACCACCGCCGCAAAATGATCCAAGCGCGCGCCCGTCGACCGCGGGCGCGTCCAGCGGTGCCTTCGAGGAAGCGCGCCGTGCCGATGCGCCCTCGCCGCAGCGGCGTCACTTTCCTGGAGAATTTCATGCTGAAACGCGTTTCCGTCCTGCTGCTCGGCCTGGCCTTCGCTACGCTCGGCCACGCCGCCGACGAAGCCTTCGAGGCCGGCAAGCACTATTTCCCGGTCGAACCGGCGCAGGCCACCGGCACCGGCGACAAGATCGAAGTGCTCGAGGTGTTCTCCTACGCCTGCCCGGCCTGCAATGCATTCCAGGGCACCATCCAGAAGGTCAAGGCGGCACTGCCGGCGAATGCCGAGATGGCCTACCTGCCGGCCGCGTTCCGCCCCGACGAAGACTGGCCGACGTTCCAGCGCGCGTTCTACGCCGCGCAGGTACTCGGCATCCTGGACAAGTCGCACGACGCGACGTTCGACGCCGTGTGGAAGCCGGAAGGCACGCTGCACATCAGCGATCCGACCACGCACCGCCCGGTCAAGGAGATGCCGAAGATCGAAGATGTCGGCGCGTTCTACGCGTCCAAGTTCGGCATCAAGGCGGACGACTTCGTCGGCGTCGCCAATTCGTTCGCGGTCAACACGAAGATGAAACGCGCCGATGCGCAGATCAAGGCCTACGGCGTGGATTCGACGCCGACCCTGGTCGTCAACGGCAAGTACCGCCTCACCGTCGCATCGGCTGGCGGCGTCGACAAGCTGGTGCCGCTGATCAAGTTCCTGGTCGCCAAGGAAAGCGCCGGCAAGTAGGCCGCCGCTTCCACTCACCTCGGAGTTGCACGCGATGACCGTTTCCAAAGGAAGATTCCTGGCCGCCGCGCTGCTGCTCGCGGGCCTGTTCGCCGTCCCCGCCGCTTTCGCCGCGGACGGCGCGGCACCGAAATGGCAGGCCGGCGAGGACTATCAGGTGATCGACCCGCCGGTGCCCGTGGCCACGCCCGGCAAGGTCGAAGTGCTCGAGGTGTTCTCCTATGCGTGCCCGCATTGCGCGCATTTCCAGCCGTACGCGGAAAAGCTCAAGGCGAGCCTGCCGGCCAACGCGCAATTCAGCCTGCTGCCGGCGGACTTCCAGGAGCGCTGGGTCATGTTCGCGCGCGGCTTCTATGCCGCGCAGGCGCTCGGCCTGGTCGAGAAGACGCACCAGGCGCTGTTCGATGCGCTCTGGCGCGACAACCTGCCGATCACGTCGCTCGACCAGCTGGCCGATTTCTACGCGCAGAACGGCGCGGACAAGAACAATTTCCTCTCGACCGCGCAGTCGTTCGTGATCGAAGGCGATCTTGCGCAGATCCGCCAGAAGGAAGCCGCTTACGGCGTGGATTCCACGCCGACCCTGATCATCGACGGCAAGTATCGTGTCGTGGCCGAGTCGGCCCGCAAGATCGGCTTCGAGGAGATGGTGCAGATCGCTCAGTACCTGGTCGCGCAGGAATCGAAGAAGAAGCATTGACCTCATCCCTGCGCCGCCGCCCGGCGGCGCGCGATTGTGCGCTACGCTGCCCCCTCACCTATCCCTCGAGGACACGATCATGCTGAAGCGTCTGGGCCTGCTGCTCGCCGGCCTGCTGCTGGTTTCGACTTGCGGCGCCGCCGAAACCGCCGCCAAGCCGGCTGCCTGGGAAGCGGGCAAGAACTACTTCGTGATCGACCCGCCGCAGCCGACCGCGACCGGCGACTCGATCGAAGTGCTCGAAGTGTTCTCCTACGCGTGCCCGCATTGCGCGCATTTCCAGCCGTATGCGGAGCAGTTGAAGGCGGCGCTGCCGCCGTACGCGAGCTTCGGCTACATGCCGGCGATCTTCAATGCGCAATGGGAACCGTACGCGCGCGCGTTCTACACCGCGCAGTCGCTCGGCGTGCTCGATGCGACGCATCAGGCGCTGTTCGACGCGCTGCACCGCGATCACATCCCGCTGCGTTCGATCGACGACCTCGCCGGGTTCTATGCGCAGCACGGCGTGGACAAGTCGAAGTTCCTCGCGGCGTCGGGTTCGTTCGAGATCGAGAGCAAGCTCACGCGCGCCCAGCAGATCGTCAAAGCCGACGGCGTGGACGGCACGCCGAGCATCGTCGTCAACGGCAAATACCGCGTGACCGCGCAATCGGCCGGCGGCTATCCGCAGCTGATCGAGCTGGTCGGTTTCCTGGTCAAGCAGGAACACGATGCGGGTGCGAAGCCGGCGAAGAAAAAGAAATAACGTGCGGACGGCCGCGACACGGCCTTCCGTTTCATGAACGCAGTCTGGTCGTGAACGCCGTTTGGCGCTTGCCGCTGCAACACGCGCTGGTTAGCCTCGCCGGATGAGCCTCGCCGTCGCCGCCAGTGCCCCGCCGCACGCGCAGTCGCTGCGCGTGCTGAGCTGCAACATCCTCGCCGGCGGCAGCGTGCGGCGCTATCGCGACTACGTCACGCACAGCTGGAAGCACGTGCTGCCGACCGGCAAGCGCGCGAACCTCGACGGTCTCTCGCGCGTGATCGGCGAATTCGACCTGGTCGGGCTGCAGGAAGCCGACGCCGGTTCGCTGCGTTCGGGCTTCCTCAACCAGACCCAGTACCTGGCCGAGGCGGCGAATTTCCCGTTCTGGAGCCACCAGCCGAACCGGCGCGTCTCGCGCCTGGCGACGTCGAGCAATGGCCTGCTCGCACGCTGGCAGCCCGACGAAGTACTCGACTATCCCCTGCCCGGGCGCATCCCGGGCCGCGGCGCGCTGTGGTCGCGCTTCGGCCGAGGCACCGACGCGCTGGTCGTCGTCGTGGCGCACCTCTCGCTCGGTGCGGTCGCGCGCTCGCGCCAGCTGGCCTTCCTCGCCGAGCTGATCGGACAGCACCCGAATGCGATTCTGATGGGCGACCTGAACACGCCGGCGCACAGCCGCGAGTTCGACCTGCTCTACGCGCGCACGTCGCTGCAGCGCCCCCACGAAGCCCCGCCGACATTCCCGAGCTGGCGCCCGTCGCGGGCGCTCGACCATATCCTGGTCTCGCGCGGCATCGAGGTCGAGAAGCTGTGGGCGCTGCCGTACCCGGTCTCCGATCACTTGCCGATCGCTGCGCAGGTGCGGCTATCGATGACTTCGACGCCGCTCACTTACCGCTGACGATATGAGCGGCTTTCGCAAGGGCTCCCACTAGCAGGAGCTGCATATCGCACTCGCGCGTTTTCCGCGCTCCTCTCATAGCAACTTGCCGGCACTAAAAACTCTTTGGCCCGTCTTAGACAGACGTGTTGCAAAGCCCTTACAAAGAGGGAGCGGCTCGCCGACAAAGCGGACCGCCCCCCCAACTATTGCTCAATACTGATAGCAGCCGATCAGTGTCTTGGATCCATCGTCATGGAGCACATATGAACAACTCAGATAGCTAAGCCCTCCAGGGAGAAGGTCTACTCGATTGTTGAAGTGTCCTTGTCCGTCAGAAGTGCCTCCGTGGACATAATTTCCTCCATGGGCAGGAGGATCTAGCGGGTCGCCATTCGCGTTGCGGCTAGTACCTGCCTGATAGACAACCGAGAGCGAACCTCCGGCCGGATTGACGACTGTATACATGGCAACGTCACCATTGGGGAATAGGACTACGGCAGTCGGATAAACGCCAAACATTTCCTTGACCAGCTCCCAGGCTCCGAGTGTACGAAGGACGCCCAGGACCCCAAGAGTCCTTGAGACAACAGATCCAATAGCCTCAGGAGTGGAAGATCCGAAAGATTCGGTACCCGGCATATAACCAGACCCCGGACTTGGGTATTCGCCAATTTCAACCGGAAACTTTCCCGCAGAGAACAATTGAATTGTTGCATTGTACTGAGCATTTTGTGCCGTCGTAAAAGCACTCGATGTTATGATGGTATGGTAGCGATGCAGTTCATTATCATATTCGCGCGTTATGTTAATATGATATCCAATATGAGAGGTTCTATTGTAGATATCGACGAGGTCCTGCCCAGCAGCTTGTGGGGTATTTGCAACTCCGTAGTCACGATAGTTTTGCTCAGTTGAACAGCTGTCGCAAAAGAAGTAGTAGTTCGTCGCAGCGCATGCATTTGTTGCGGCTACAACCAGAAGAAATGCGGTGCAAAAGAATATACTTTTCAAGAATTTCTCCCTATCAATCGTTCTCGCGGCTAATACCGCACTGAATGCTACCCGGGGGGATTCTAGCCCGCAATGATGATCCGAGTTAGCGCCGCTGAAGTAGAAAAACTACTTAATCCACTTTGAGCAATTAATTAGAGCGAGATCAGCAACACTAAGAATTTTTCATCAGAGTCACTATTGTCTTAGTAACGCTATGAAATCCAAACAGCCAAAACCGCCACGAAGCGTCCCGACGCAAAGGCAACGTCTCGCAGCCAGAATAAGACGCGCTAGACGAGAGAGAGAGTTGACGCAAACTGTTCTGGCAAGCCGCATAGGAGTTGTGGCCAGCGCGGTGGCGCAGTGGGAGTCTCCAACGGGCACATCGCCGACCATGGAGAACATGATGCGTATAGCCGCAGTACTCTCCGTTAACTTTGAGTGGCTAGCTACAGGCAACGGCGGTCCGAGTCTGACACGGACCGCGACTGACGCCGTGCAATTGGGGACATTTGCCGAGAATGAATTGGAAGATCAATTGCTGGCCGCGGCACGGCGACTGTCAGAGCGGCGGCTGCGAGCCATCATCCGATTCATTGAAGAACTCATTTAGCTGACCCGCTCATTAAAACATATCTATTTATTTCTGTTGGATTTCGCGCAAGGAAACGAAATTCAAGCCTATTTTCAAGACAGCGATCTCTGCCAATGGAGACGCCACGAATACGACCGCAATGCAGGCCAGCAGTCCTGCGCTGATAGCGCCACTAAGGGGCAGGCCATCCTCCCCGTCGCTACGCAGGGGCCATATAGAACCCGCCACAGCGCCGATAACACTCAGCATCAATATTAAGTATTGGTAGCCAGGGAACATCCATCCGAGCGCCATTTCCATCACGGTCAAAGCCGTCGCAGGCACCAGAGCGGCAATAAATAAGCTGCTATTAGATATGGACCTATTTGGATAAAAGATGCGTGAAATGATGTAGATCACGCCAAAAGCTGCAATCGAAGAAAATATTAAATATACTCCGTATATTTCCGCCGTTCTGCCCATCACCGCACCACCGCCCACGTCATAATTCTCACGAGAAATGAAAGCCATCAATCTAGTGCAATGTTTCAAAATCTATTCTGTAGAGGTGGATCTCGGCGGCCGCCTGTAAATTAAATTGCCTTTTATATTCTTTATAAATTGGAAAGACCAGAGAAAACTGCATAGCTAAATCTACGGGCAGGCTGCGTGCTTGCTCAGCAAGAACTTCAGCCTGCCCTTTCATAATTGACCGTTCCGTTTCATTCAGAACTTGATGCTCGCCTCGATGTAGCTGAAGCGGCCCGGAAGGTCGTAGTTCGACGCGTCGTAGCCGTTCAACGAACAGCTGAGGCAGGCTGGCGGATCCTTGCCGAACAGGTTGTTGATGCCGGCCGAGATGCTGAAGTCGTACTTGATCGGCACTTTCCAGGTCACGCGCGCGTCGTGGTAGGTCGTTGCGCCCAAGTAGTGAGTGCCATTGGGGCGACCGCCGAACGTGTCGTCCGGGTGATCGCAGATCGCGAACCCCGCACCATTGGCGCAATCTTCGACCAGGCGCGACAGATAACGCACCGTCCAGCTCACGCTCCAGTCCGCCAGGCCCCAGGTTCCCACTACGGTGGACTTGATGCGCGGAATGCCGCTGTCGGCGACTTCGACGCCCACACGTGTCGGCTCAGCGGCGCCAGTGTCGGATGCGACCGCCGTGTAGTTCTTCGTGTAGGTCACCTGCCAGTTCGCGCCGAAATGGCCGAATGCGGTCTCGGGGCTGAGCCAATTGATGCCGAGATCGAAACCGCTGGTGTCGACGCGACCAAGATTGCGCAGCGTGTTGTTGAAGCCGTTGATCGCGCCCGCCGGCGCCCGCGTGATGCCGGCGCAGAACAATGGGTCGAGCGTCGCGACGCAACGATCCAACTGCGCCTGCGCGTTCGGCGCCTGGATCGCATTCTCGACCTTGATGCGATAGTAGGTTCCCTCGAAATCGAGTTTCTGCGACCACGCGGTGTTTTCGGCCCAGCTTGGGCTGTAAACCGCCCCCCAGGTCCAGCTTCTCGATTCCTCCGGCTTGAGCGACGGATTGCCACCGGTGATGATCGAGATCTGCGGATTGGCCTGGTTGAAGCCAGGCGGAACGCCAAGGGCGGCACAGTTCGCGTTGGCAGTGCCGCTGCAGGGGTCGATCAATTGCGCGTCAAAACGCGAGAACGTACTGAACAGTTCGCCTATCGACGGCGCACGGAAACCCTCGGCCCAGGTTCCGCGAAGAGTCAGATCGTCGACCAGTTGCCAGCGCATGCCCAGCTTGCTGTTCGTCGTGCTGCCGAAGTTCGAGTAGTCCGAGTAGCGCGAAGCCACGCTCAGGTCCAGATGCTTGGCGAACGGCTGGTCGGCGAGCAGCGGCGCGTTGAGTTCGACGTAGTACTCGTTGACCGAATAGCCACCGCTCGTCGGCTCCGACGGTACGCCGTTGCCGTCGCCCGCAACGACGACCGCATCCGGCGTGTAGGCGCCATTGAGCTTGCGATGTTCGTAGCCGGCCGCGAAGTCCAACGAACCCGCCGGCAGCTGGAACAGGTTGCCGGAGAGGTTCGCCGTCCACATCTCGAGCTTCTGCTTGCTGCGGTCGTTCTCGGTGAACAAGATGTAGTTGAGCATTTCCGGCGTGATCGTGCCGGGCCCGCCGAACAGGTTCAGCGGCACACACGGCGCGGTGCACTGATCGATCGGCCCGAGCGCATTCATGATGTGACGGATGTTGTACGTGCCCCTGACGGTCTGCGTGGCGTCGTTCGTGCTGTTGACGTAGTTGACGTCCCAGAACCATTGACGGTCGCTGAAACTGATGTCGCCATTCAGACCCGTCGCGTAGTACTTCGTATCGACGCTTTGCTTGAAAATTCGGGGTCCGCCCTCGATCGGCCTGCGGCCGAGGCCGAAGTTCGGATCGTCCGCGCTCAGTGTGTAGCCGAACGGGTTGTACGGATTGGTCACATCGACGCCGACTTGATAGCAAAGGTCGCGCGCCGCGCAAAACCCTTGACCCAGGCCTATCGGCTCCGGCGCAGCCTGGTTGGTCGAATCACGCGAGTTGTATAAACCCTTCAAATAGAAATTGACGTGATCGGTGATGTGGTAAGTGCCCTGCGCGAAAATGCCGTCGCGGTCCTGCGGCGTCAACAGCAGGTTGTAGCGTGCGAAGTCGAAGCGGTCGGACGTGCCGAAGCCGTGGAAACCGCCGGGAAATTGCTGCAGCCCGTTCGGTCCGGCCACGCCATTCGCGGTAATGTCACAGACGCCTCCCGGGCACAAGCCGCCATAGTCACCGCCGCCGGGTACGCTGAAATCGATGCGTGTGAACGGCGTGTAGGAACTCCAGCCACCGTTTGGCGCGGAGCCGACGCCGGGAATCGGATATCTCGACTGGGTCCAGTCGTTCGAACTGATGCCGTTCTGCTTGTAGTGGCTGATGTCGATGAAGAACTGGTACTTGTCCGTGCTGCCACCGAGCGAGATGTCACCCGAGTAGGTCTTGCCGTCCCCGGTTGAATAGTCGCCACCGTAGACATGCAGGCCGAGGCCGTCTTGCTTCTTCTTCGTAATGATGTTGATCACGCCCGCGATCGCATCGGAGCCGTACAGCGACGAGGCACCGTCCTTCAGGATCTCGATGCGATCGACGACGCTGGCGGGAATCGTATTGAGGTCGACAGCAGCCGACACGCCCGAGGCAGAAGATTCGTTGACCCAGCGCAAGCCGTCGACAAGGATCAATGTGCGCTTCGCGCCGAGGTTGCGCAGCGACACCGTGGTCGAACCGGAACCGACGCCGCCGCCGTCCGGCGGAAAGCCGAAGTTGCCGGCCGAGTTGAACTTGGTATTCAGTGACGAGCCGCTGACCGACAGACGTTGGAGCACGTCACCGATCGATCCGAGGCCGGTCTGCTCGATGTCCTTCGACGTGATCGTCAGGATCGGCGTCTGACCCTCGACTTCGGCTTTTTTGATGCGCGAGCCGGTGACTTCGATCGCCTGCAGCGTCTGCGCGTCGTCTCCGCCCTTGTCCTGCGCCAGCGCGGGCAGTGAAGTCGTTCCAATCAGCAGGGCCCAGCCTGCAAATGCCGTCAACCTGGTACTGCGACGTGCCTTCATCGATGTCTCCCCGACGGTGCGATGGGTTTGGTACGGTCAGAACGATCTGTCTTGCGGCGGTCCCGATGTATAAAAGTGCAAAGGAAATGTAAGACAACCGTTTGAATTTTGCTATATGCCCGCGATCGCTCCGCGAATCGGATCCCCTGCGCAACTTGGCGATCGGAAACGATACGGCTGCGACTGCTTAGGTCACCTCGGGCGCGTCCCGGCGCCGTGATCTCCATGCGGCACCCGCACAAACGGCGGCGCTACACTGTCGCGCCCTCCTGTTGCCGGCTTTTTTCGATGCCCGTTCGTTCCGCTCGCCCGCTGCGGCTGCTGTTCCTCGCCTGCCTGGGCCTCGTCGCCCCTTCGCTCCACGCCGAAGATCGTTCCCTCGACCGCGAGCGCTTCCGCACGGCGCTGGCGACGGCGCAGCGGGGCAAGGACGCCGACTGGAAGCGGCTGGCGGCGGCGCTCGATGAAAGACATTACCCGCTGACGCCGTACATCGAGCTGTCCGTGCTGCGTTCGCGTGTGGCCAAACTGCAGCCGGACGAGGTCAAGGATTTCCTCGCGCGCTGGCCCGACACGCTGCCGGCGAGCGACCTGCGCGATGCGTATCTGCGCGAACTCGCGCGCCGCGGCGACTGGACGACGTTCCGCGCGCTGTGGACGAAGAGCAGCGATCGCGACCTGCAGTGCGACGCGTTGCAGGCGCGCCTTGCGGCCGGCGACAAGCTCGACTACGCGGCCGATCTCGATGTCCTGTGGCAGGGCTCGCGCAATCTGCCCGGTTCGTGCGATCCGGTCTTCGCCGCGGCTCACCGCAGCGGCTTGCTCGCCGACACGCTCGTGTGGGAACGCCTGCAACGAACAGCCGCCGCCGGCAACGCGGACGCCGCCGGTGAAACGGCCGCGCTGCTCGACGGCGCCGACCGCGCCGACGCCGATCGCATCGTCGCCGCACTGCGCGATCCCGCCGGCACGCTGACCAAGGCGAAATCCTGGAGCGACGGCGCGCGCACGCGCGACGCGATCTCCTACGCATTCGCGCGTCAGGCGCGCCGCGACAGCGCTTCGGCGGAAACCGCGTGGGCCGATCTCGGTACGCGCTTCGCGTGGGACGACGCGCAGAAGAACCGCATTCTCAACGCGATCGCGGTATTTCGCGCGACCAGCTATTCACCGGACGCGCTGGCGCGGCTGAAGGTGCTGCCGGCCGCCGCGGAAGACGACGCCACGCGCGAATGGCAGGTACGCATCGCGCTGACCGGCGGCGATCTCAAGGAAACGCTTGCCGCCCTCGACGATCTGTCGGAGACGCAGAAGGCCGACGCACGCTGGCGCTACCTGCGCGCGCGCGTGCTGGCCAAGCTCGATCGCCGCGCCGAGGCAACGCCCATTTTCAACGACGTCGCGCGCGAATCGAACTTCTACGGCTTCCTCGCCGCCGACTGGAGCGAACAGCCGTACACGATCTGCACGCGCACGCTAGCCGGCGATCCGGGCAGCGAGGCGATGCTGGGCAAGCAGGCCGACCTCGATCGCGCGTTCGAATTTCGCGAACTCGGCATGCTGCGCGAAGCACGGCGCGAGTGGGATTTCGCGATGACCAAGCTCGACGCGAGCCAGCGCCGTCTGGCCGCCGACCTGGCCTATCGGCGCGGCTGGTACGACCGCGCGGTCTTCGCGTTCTCGGCCGATCCGGAGACGCAGCGCCTGTACGAACAACGTTTCCCGCTGGGCATGGAGAAGCAGGTCCGCCGCGAGGCGCGCGCGGCCGGCATCGACCCGTCCTGGGCCTACGCGATCATCCGCGCCGAGAGCGCGTGGATGACCGACGCGCATTCGCATGCCGATGCGTACGGACTGATGCAGCTGCTCCCCGGCGTCGCCAAGCAGCTGGCGAAGGCGGAAAAACTGCCCTATTCCAATGCACAGGACCTTTTCGACCCCGAACTCAACGTGCAACTCGGCACGCGCTTCCTCGGCCGCATGGCCGACAAGTACGACGGCAGTCCGTGGCTCGCCAGCGCCGCCTACAACGCCGGCGAAGCGCCGGTCGGCCGCTGGCTCGACGCGCGCGCCGCACTGGATCCGGATTTCTTCATCGAAACGATCCCGTACAAGGAAACGCGCGAATACGTCTCGCGCGTGCTCGCCTTCAGCGTGATCTACGACTGGCGCATGAACGGCAAGGTGCATGCGCTGTCGGCGCGCATGCCGAAAGTCGGCCAGGCCTACCAGGTACCGGACGACAAGACGCCGCGCAAGGCCGTGGTCTGCGCCAACGAGCCGGCCGCATCGCCGGCAGCGGCGCCGGCGTCCACGTCGGCGGCGCCGTCGGCACAACCCTGAGCTGTCGAGACACTTGCTCGGAAAGCGGAAGCTTGAAACACGGAGCACGCGGAGAACAACAAAACAGGGTGGAAAAGGAACATGCTTGCCTTTGCTTCGACTCCGCGTGCTCCGTGGTTCCATCTTTCAAGCGGACTTTCGAAGAGCGAAAGCCTGAAACACGGAGAAAGCCAAGAATGAATGGAACACACTTGCTTTCGCTTTGCCTCCGTGTGCTCCGTGGTTCAATCTTTCAGCACTTCGATCTTTCAACGCAGCGTCCGTCGCAGACGCAACCGGAGGCGCGATGAAACCGCTCAAGCTCGTGATCCTCGGCGGTACCGGATTCGTCGGCAGCCATCTGATACCGCGTCTGCAGCGCGACGGCCACGCGATCGTCGTTCTGTCGCGCAATCGGGAGAAACATCGCGAAGCCGGCGTCCTGCCGCGGGTCGGCGTCGTCAGCGCCGACGTCCACGATCGCGGCGCATTGGCCGAGAGGCTGGCCGGCGCGGACGCCGCGATCAACCTCGTGGGCATTCTCAACGAGCGCGGCAGCGATGGCAGCGGATTTCGCAAGGCGCACGTCGAGCTGACCTCGACGTTGCTTGCCGCCTGCGCCGACGCCCGCGTACCCCGCCTGTTGCAGATGAGTGCGCTGCGCGCGGGCGAAGGCGACAGCTTCTACCTGAAGACGCGCGGCGAGGCTGACGCGCGGGTCCAGGCTGCGCCGCTGGCGTGGACGATCTTCCGCCCGTCGGTGATCTTCGGCGAAGGCGACGGCTTGTTCTTCCGATTCGCGCAGCTGCTGCGCATGACGCCCGTGCTGCCGCTCGCGCGCGCGCAGGCGAAGTTCACGCCGGTGCATGTCGGCGACGTCGCCGAGGCGTTCGCGCGCGCGCTCGCCCATCCGCATTCGGCCGGACGCGTCTACGAATTGTTCGGACCGCGCACGATCGAACTCGGCGAGCTGGTGCGCTGGACCGCGCGCATGATCGGCAAGCGGCGCTGGGTCGTCCCACTGCCCGATGCGCTCGGCGCGCTGCAGGCACGGGTCGGCGAATGGCTGCCGGGAAAGCCCATTTCGCGCGACAACTTCCGCTCGCTCGAGCTCGACTCGGTCGGCAGCGACGACGGCCTCGCCGCGCTCGGCATCGTCGCGACGCCGATGGAGGTCGTCATGCCGCCGCTGCTGCGCGGCGAGAACGGCCCGCAAGGCGGATTCGACCGCCATCGCCGATCGTTCCGCAATCGTTGACGCGCCGGCGGCGCGAGCGTACCGTTCGGTCAACGCTGTACTGATCGGTACAGTCGACGACCCCAAGGAATGCCGCCATGACCGAAACCCGCCCGCCGCTGCCGCCTTTCACGCGCGAGACCGCGATCAAGAAAGTCCGCGCCGCCGAAGACGGTTGGAACACCTGCAATCCCGAACGCGTCTCGCTCGCCTACACCGTCGACAGCCGCTGGCGCAATCGCAGCGAGTTCGTCAGCGGGCGCGCGCAGATCGTCGAGTTCCTGACGCGCAAATGGAATCGCGAGCTCGACTATCGCCTGATCAAGGAACTGTGGGCCTTCACCGACAACCGCATCGCGGTGCGCTTCGCCTACGAATACCACGACGATTCCGGCCACTGGTTCCGCGCCTACGGCAACGAGAACTGGGAGTTCGACGAGAACGGCCTGATGCGCGTGCGCCATGCCAGCATCAACGACCTGCCGATCCAGCCGGCCGAGCGCAAGTTCCACTGGGACCGCAGCGGGCCGCGTCCGGCCGATCATGCGTCCTTGAGCGATCTCGGACTCTGAGTCTCCGTGCCGCGCACGATCAGTGAACGCGCCGACGTGCTGCCCGCGCTCGGCGAACTGTTTCGCGAGCACGGCTATGAAGGCGCCAGCCTCGCGCTGATCAGCGCGAAGACAGGCCTCGGCAAAGGCAGCCTCTACCACTTCTTCCCGGGAGGGAAGGAGGAGATGGCCGAGGCCGTGCTCGCGCATATCGACGACTGGTTCGAGCGGCATCTGTTCGCGAACCTGCGCGAGGGCCGCGATGCGCGCGCGGCGATCCAGGCGATGTTCCGCACCGTCGACGACTACTTCCGCTCCGGCCAGCGCGTCTGCCTGGTCGGCGCGTTCGCGCTAGGCGGCGTGCGCGATCGGTTCGCCGAACGCATCAACGCGTACTTCGCCGCTTGGATCGACACGCTCGCGGCCGCGTTGCGGCGTGCCGGCAAGCCGCGAGCCGAAGCGCGCGCCGCGGCCGAGGACGCCGTCGCGATGATCCAGGGCGCGCTGGTCGCTTCGCGCGCGCTCGACGACAGTGCCTTGTTCCGGCGTACGCTCGAGCGTGCCGAGGCACGACTGGCGCAATGACGGGCCGGCGCCGGCGCGAGGCTTCGCGTGCGTCTCGCCGCGATATCGCGATGGAATAGCCGGCAGCCGCCGCCGCTCTGGCAGAATCGCCGCCATGCAGATCTTCCTCGTCGGCGGCGCGGTACGCGATCGATTGCTCGGACTCGAAGTCGCCGACCGCGACTACGTCGTCGTCGGCGCGACGCCCGAGGAGATGCTGCGCCTGGGCTACCGGCCGGTCGGCAAGGATTTCCCGGTCTTCCTGCACCCGGACAACGGCGAGGAATACGCGCTGGCGCGTACCGAGCGCAAGACCGGCCGCGGCTATCACGGCTTCGCCTTCCATGCCGACGCATCGGTGACACTGGAACAGGACCTCGAACGCCGCGACCTCACGATCAACGCGATGGCGATGGACGCCGACGGCACCATCGCCGATCCGTTCGGCGGCCGCCGCGATCTCGACGAGCGCGTGCTGCGCCACGTGTCGCCCGCGTTCGTCGAAGACCCGGTGCGAGTGCTGCGCGTCGCGCGCTTCGCCGCGCGCTATGCACCGCTCGGTTTCCGTATCGCGGACGAAACGCTGGCGCTGATGCGCACCATGGTCGACGAGGGCGAAGTCGATCACCTGATCGCCGAACGCGTCTGGGCGGAGACGCGCAAGGCGCTCGGCGAGCCGATGCCGTCGGCGTTCCTGC
>Ga0105249_10000595_pt1 | contig 33042 bp, 25 predicted proteins | sample KBSS44metaG_FD_81522 | JGI IMG/M metagenome (GOLD analysis project Ga0105249, IMG submission 81522) | Switchgrass rhizosphere microbial communities from Kellogg Biological Station, Michigan, USA - KBS S4-4 metaG | ecosystem: Host-associated > Plants > Roots > Rhizosphere > Soil | place...
CGTATTCAGGCCCCGGCGCGTTCAGTGTCCTTCTGACCGTTCGCGATAATTCCGGTGCGACAGGTACCTACTCGTTGGATGTGGGGTTACCTGGCGTGCACATAGGCGACCTCGATGCCGCCATAAGCCCGACGAGGAGCTTCTGGACCGTGTCTGTCACTGTGATGGTCCACGACGAGGCCCACAGGCCTGTGGCGAATGCGACCGTCAATGGATCGTGGAACGGCGTGACCAGCCCGACGAGCTCCTGCACGACGACAGAAAGCGGTGTCTGCGCCATTGCAGCTGGCGTTCCGAACTCCATGACTACCGCGACATTTAAGGTTGTTGGCGTGGCCGCCGGCAATGCGTCCTATGACGCGACTCGTAACCACGACATCGACAATGGGACGAACGGAACGTCGGTGACCGTGAGGAGACGATGACGGAGTGTGGGGGGTACAACGAAGTCCACACGTATGAGTGTTCGGAGCACGGTCCGATTTTTATAAGCTCACAGCGACCAGTCGAGCACGTTACTGATCAACGACGAGACAAAGACCCGGATAATCTTGATCGCGATGCCTTGGTCCCGTCGCCGCGCAAGCGGCCACCAACTCTCAATGCCGACTCGATAGCAGTTCCTGAGCCGGACTCGGCCTGACACGACTGTCACCGAGTGACGGCTACTTCGACCTTGACCGTCTGATCGGCGACGAGCGTGACCGGCATCGCGAACAGGCGCAAGCGCTCGAGAATCGCGGGTTCCGTCGCATCCATAACGTCCGGACTTGGTACGGCCGCAATAAGGTAGCGGCCGGGGATCACCGGTCCAAGGCTGAACGTGAAGGTCCGCCCCGCCGGACGAGTGACACGTCCCGCGGCCACCGGCTGCACTGCCATTTCCTTTGATGACTGTATGGCGGTGTACGTCAGCCAACCAGCATGCCATCGGGCGGGATCTTCTGGAAAGAGAATCACGAGAACGTTCTCCGGATCGTCGGGTTCTCGCAATCCGGTCAGCGTGACGTTGACTTCGGCCTTTTCGTACGTGAACACGACCAGCAAGTCGTCGATGATCTCCGCTCCCGTGAAATGGATTGGTTTGCCGGCGAGATCGTTTCCTCCGGCGCGGCTGATCGACACCAGCAAGGCCGGACTCATGTACGCGTGGAGGACCATAGGACCGCGCAGTCCGGTTAACTCGAATTTGTCCGTGCCTTCCGTGCGGGCCACCACGTCCCGCGTATACGACGGGCCGTACTGGTGGAGCGGCGGAGTCGCCGTGACCTCGGCGTTCGGAAACGGCGTGTTCGCATCGCGCTGAGGTCCTTGAACGACGAAGCGCCCTGAGACTTTCGCACCGGTGTTCGTCTGGACTTTCAGCGCGACATCTCCATCAATTCTGAGGTTCACGTAGGTCGCCTCCTGCAGGCGGCTCGTACTGACGATCACGTAGTAATCGCCAAGAGGGACGTCGGTGAACACGAATGAGCCGTCGTCCCCGCGACTGGCCTGGCGCATCGACTCCGGCGAAGAGAACCACAGGTCGCTGAGCACACTGAGAGTTGCGGACGCGTCCCGGCCGAGCGGCAGTTCGCCCGAATCGAGGGCGTTGATCGTGACCGTCGCGAGCGTGCCGGAAGCGAGAGAAAAGTTGACGCGCGCGACGTCCTTGCCGCTGCGCACGACGATGAGGCGCGCATCTTTGAGGGCCTGAGCGCCTGGATAGTAGGTGGTGAGGAAGCCGAAGCGTCGTCTCGGCCCTTGCTCGCGTGAAAGGTACACGGGTGTCGCGACGACAACATACTCGCCAGGCGTCAGATTGAAGAGCCGGAACTCCCCGAGGTCGTTCGTCGAGGCGCGCGCACCATAACCGTACGTGTAGGTGGGCATCACCGTGACGTGCCCGTGGAAGTCATTCCGACGTAGCGCCTGAACCTCGACGCCGACCAGGCCCGCGCCATTCTTGTCGGTGATGCGTCCTGCGATCGCGCCCGTTCGTTCGAGGCGGATCGCCACCTCAAGCACTTGTCCGCCGCCAACAATCGCCTCGCGCGCGCGTGCAAGCGCGAGGAACCCGTTCGTTGCGGGAACGCTGATCCGGTATGAGCCAGCCGGGATACGCGCGAAGTCGAACGCGCCATTGTCGTCCGTCTCCACATCTCGCTGGATGTGCGCGCGCTTCGGATCGGTGCTCTGCATGTCCGCCGGAAGCCCTTCGAGACTGACGTGCGCGCGCCTGACTGGCGAGCCGTTATCCCTCGACACCACCCGGCCGAGGATGCGAGCGGACCCCGTGGGCTGCGGATCTTGCGGCCCACTCTGCGCGAGCGCAGGCCCCGCGATCGCGACGGCACTGAGCGACAGAAAAACGAAGAATCTGCTCACACGTCGGCGCATACCTGCTCCGATTGGAAGGCGCGGCATCGAGAATTAGACGCCGCGTGAGCTCCCCGACGAACCGCCCTCGACGGAACTTGATGACTCCCCGCGTTTTTCTGCTGTGGAGCGAGCCATCGATGCCTTCGGCGCTCAGGGCCCGTTGCAGCCGGTCGTAGATGGTCACGTGTGTAACTCCTCGTGATCACGCACAGGGCACAGCGTACCGCGTCGGGCCCGACGAGTTCGATCCACCGCAGTTCCTCGTGCAGCGCGAGACATCACACCTCCCGGCGCGCCACCGTGCGACGGGCACGATGACGCGCAAACAACCACGCGCCACAAAATACAAGCGGCGGCAGAAGCACGATCAAGGCGTCGACTTGGACCGCCATGGCTTCGACGCCGCCGGTGCGTTCCAGGATCGCCATCTGCCTCCGCATCTGGATGCTCATCCAGAGCAGTGGAACGAACATGGAGAGGAGAACCCACGTAATGCAGACGATCACTACGCCGAGCACGGGCCATTCCGCCAGCCGTCGCATCTCATCCTCCAGGGCGCCTGCCAGCTTTCGCCGACTTCATCGCGAGGCCCGATTTTACGCCGCATCGATCCGATCGCGATGTGGCTGGTTACTTGTTGCCGAATCCTTGCCGACTTCGAGATCGACGCATAGACTCTCGACCTATGAGAACTCTGTTTCTTGGGTTGTTGCTGACCGTTCCGATCGTGACCGTGCCGCTGACACTGCGCACGGTTGCCGCGCAGGAAGTCGTCTTTCAAGGTTCGGTCGTGCCACTGTCCGACGAGGACCTGGCGGCGGAGTGCCGGTACGAGCTGATTTTGACAAATCCGACGAGAACCGTCCAGGCAGTGTGGGTCATCTTCGACCGCGGAAGGGACATGCTTCGATACTACGGAGATCCGGATGTCCACGCGTTTGCTGAACGGCACGGGTGGGCATTGTTGCTACCATTTCACTGTCGCGCGAAAGCCGGAACCGACGGCGACATGAACATGGACCCGTCGCAAGGCATCGGCCGCGCCCTTGTCGCAGCCCTTTCCAAGTTTGGTGAAATCTCGCAGCACCCGGAATTGGCCTCCGCGAAACTGATTCTGCTCGGATTCTCGGGAACCGGGGTGTTGGTTGCGCGATTCCCCGACTACGCCCCTGACCGCGTCGCCGCGATCATCGCCGCGCACGCCGGGCACAATCCGCGCGGACTCGATACGATAGATCTTTCTCCGAAGGGGACGGCGATTCCTCAATTGATTATCGCCGGCAGCACCGACAGGATCACGGGTACACAGCGACCGTACGACTATTTCCGCAAACATTTTGATCGTGGTGCGCCGTGGACATTCGTGGTGCAGAACAAGACGCCACACTGCTGCGTGATCAACGTCAAGCCGCTCATGCTGGAATGGCTGGAGGCCACGGTCGTTCAGCGGATCAAACCAGACAGAGATACGAGCCGGTATGGATTCATCGACACTGCGGTTGAGACAAAGGAGGGGTGCCCGAATCTGTTTCCGCCCGAAGTGCCGATCTGGTGTCACGGTACGAAAGATGCGTGGGGTGGCTCGAATTGGTTCGTCACTGCCGCAACTATCGAGCGGCGTGAGCATCCTTCAAATAACTTGAAGCCGGCCGGCTGGTTGCCGACTCAGGAGTTCGCAAAGCGATGGGTCGCGTTCATCAGGCAAGGAGAGCATCCCGCCGCGTCGATTCCTTGAGTGCTTGACAGCTCCGATGATCCGCGGCAACGCCTTGGTCCCCGTACGCCAAGTGCGCCGCAACACGCAGCGTGCCCGTTCGACCGTCATGCATCCCCTGCATCCGCTATAACGATCCTGCCATCACCCGCCCGCGATATGCAGGTCTGATGTCCGCGTGACGGCCAGAAGCGGCGGCGCGGGGTCTAATACGCTCAAATGCGCACGTTCTTTGCGCGGCTGCCGCTCCTGGCCGCGGCAATTGCAGCCGCCCCGATCTGCCTGACCTCGGCATACGCGCAAGACGGACTCCGCCAGCAGGCCGAGTGGAACCGGGCGCTGCAGCAAGCTCTCGATCAAGCGCGCGCTGAGCTGCGCTCGGACAAGCCAAACGAGGTCGCATGGGGAGCCTTTCGGGCCGCTGAATATCGGCTCTTCAACCTCATGCCGGATCTGACCGCGAAGCTCGCGGCACCGCCAACCGGAGACGATCGAGAGGTCTACGCCGTGCGCGCGGCATTGCTGGATTCCGCCGTGCGGCTCGATGCGGCGGTTCCTGCTTCGGTCGTGCGATCGTACTGGAATGACTTTCCGGTTCAGTCCGCGATCCTGTTTGCCAAAGCAACCGGCGCCCGCGACGGCGTGCTTCTGGATCTGCTGACGTCTGCCACCGAGTGTCGCTGGTTCGCACTGGCGAATCTACTGGTCCAATGGCGTCCGAGCGGGCTTGCCGTCAGCGCGAACGGGCTTGTGCTCAACATCCTCACGCCGATACATCTGAATCTCGTCGTAACAGTGTCGGAGCAGGGGAACGCCGGCTCGGGTGGAGGCGCCGGGGGCGGCGTCGGAGATGGCATCGGGATTAATCCAGCTGGTTTTCCGCCGCGAGCGACATACCGATTCGAGAGCGGGCCGTCGGCGGGAGTCGCCGTGCTCTCGACCGGACCTCGTGTTCTCTATTACAGCCGAACGGTGAGCTACGGATGGCAGTTCGCAGTGTCAGAGGTTTACATCGGCGGTCCGACGGGCGCCGAGCGTCTTCGATACGTGCAGGCTTATGCGTTCCCCGAGCACGAACCTCTCGACCAAGTGCGGCAACTCGGCGAGCGATACGAAAGTGCACGGTGGGAAGACGATGACGCGTTGCGACGCCGTATCGACGACCTCCGCGCAGATATGCTTCAACACTATCGCGACTTTCTTGCCACGCTTGTCGCGCGCGGCCGATTGACCGCTGCTGATTCCCAATCGCTGGCGCAGCCCGCCATCGATGTCCGCATCGTCGATGCCCGGATGGACAAGTCCCGGCCGCTGCCAGCAATCAAGTGATCCGCGTTTAAGACTGCATTCTCGCCGACGTCCCTGACGGATCCCAGCAGCTGGCGACTTCGTCAAGATCGAATGAATTTCTTAGGAAATTTATCTGGATCGAGTTTAGTCCGGTCGCCCGGGGGCACCAGGCACCCCGCACCGCGTAGCTCACTCAGACCGTAGCGCTTCGAGCGGATCCACAGCCGCGGCGCGCCGTGATGGCGCCCAGCAGGCGACCAGCGTCACGCCGATGAACACCAGCGCTGCCGCGCCGATCGCGATCGGGTCGGTCGCCTCCACCTCGTACAAGAGCGACTGCAGCACGCGGGCGACACCGAACGCGCCAACGACACCCACGGCGATGCCGGCGGCGACGAGCCGGAACCCTTCACCGACGACGAGGTTGCGGATGTCGTTTCTGTGCGCGCCGATCGCGCTGCGAATCGCAATCTCGCGCCGCCGCGACGCCACCGACAGCGCCAGCACACCGTAGATGCCGCCCAATGTCAGCAACGTGCCCACGATGGAAAAGCCGACCAGAAGCCGGCTGGCGAAAATGCGCGACGCGATGGAATCGGTTCGGACCTCGTCGAGCGTCCGGACCTTTTCGATCGACACCGTCGGATTGACGCCGCGCAGCTCGGCGCGCACCGCCGCGATGACCGCGCGCGGATCGGCCGCCGTGCGGACGACGAGATCCTTCGAGAACGCGGAGGACTGCCAGAGCGACAGATACACCTCCGGCTGCGGCGCACGAGTGAGATCGGCCGTGCGCGCGTTGCCGACGATGCCGACGATCTCGTTGGCCGGCTGATCGCGCGGCCCCCGCCAGAGGTGCTTGCCAATCGCGCGCGAACCGGGGAAGTACTTGTCCGCGAACGCCTGATTGACGATGGCGACCCGCGGGTCCTTCTGGCCGTCGCTGTCGCGGAAGTCGCGGCCGTCGACGATCGGCACGCCCATCAAGTCGAAGTAGCCGGGCGTGACCGACCGCAGCGACTGCGCGACGCGGTCGCGAGGGGTCGTGACGGGGTGATTCTCGATCTCGAGGGTCGACGGCCAGTCGTTGCCGGTCAGCGGCGTGCCCCAGACAAACGCGGCTTTCTGCACGCCGGGCACGGCCGCGACGCGATCGAGCGCGCGGTGATGGAAGTCGGCCCAGTCGCCCTGCACCGACGTCACCGTCATCGTCAGGATCCGGTCCATCGCGTAGCCGCTCTTGACGTTCGCGACGTTCTGCAGCGTGCGGACGAGCAGTCCCGCGCCGATCAACAGCGCCAGCGTCAGCGCCGTCTGCACCATCGTCACCAGCTGCAACATGCGGCGCTCGCCGCGTCCGGCGCTGGCGCGAGTGCCGACTGTCCGCAGCGCGTCGATCGGATCGCGGCGCGCGGCGCGCAGCGCCGGGATGAGGCCGGCGGCGAGCGCGGCGACGACAGCGGCGGCGAAGCCGAACAGAAGCAGCGGCCAGCCGGTCGTAACAGCGTCGAGGCGCGGAATCGCGCGGCCGCCGATTGCCTTGAACAGCCGGACGATCGCGAAGGCGAATGCGATGCCCGCGGCACCGCCGGCGAGGGCGACGGCGAGGCTCTCTATCGACGCTTGACGGAACAGCGCGGCCCGTCCGCTGCCGAGCGCGCTCCTGACGGCGTACTCGTGCCGACGCTGCAGTCCGCGGACGAGCAGCAGCGCCGCTGTGTTGCCGCACGCGATGAGCAGCACGAGCGTCGCCGCGCCGAAGAGCGGCCACAAGATGCGGCTGCCGTCCCGGTTCATTTCGGTAATCAGCGGCTGCACGCGCGGAGTGAACGCTTCGAGCTCCTTGTCGCCGCTCGAGACCGCCGCCGTGAGCATCGTCAGCTCGGTCTGCGCGCGCTCGATCGCGACGCCGGGCTTCAGTCGCGCGATCAGGTCCCAGCGCGACTGCCGGAGCCGCTCCGGATTCGGCGAACCGGGCACCCAGTAGTCCACGGTCGCGTGGATGTTGTAGTTCGGCTCGGCGGCGGCGTTCGGCGACGGCAAGAACCGCACGCCCGACGGCATGACACCGATGATCGTGGGCGGCGTGTCGCGGCGGGACATCCGCATCGGCTTGCCGACGATGTTCGGATCGCCGTTGAAGCGGCGCTGCCAGCAGTCGTAGCCGAGGATGACGACCGGCTTCGGCGGCGCGACATCCTCCTGGCCGAACGCGCGTCCCATGATCGGCTGCAGACCGGTCACGCGGAAGTACTCCGGTGTCGCCACCATGCCCGAGAGCGAGCTGCTGCCCGAGTCGTCGACGAGAAATGAGAATGTCCAACCGTACGCGGCGATGGCATCGAACGACGTCGCCCTCTTCTGCCAGTCCATCCACTGAATCGCGGGCGTCGAGTCCAGCCGCTCGGCGCCGTTGCCGTCAACGCGGACCGAAGGCACCAGGACGAGGCGATCCGGATCTTTATAAGGAGGCGGAGTGAGCAGGGCACCCTCCACGAGGCTGAAGACGGCAGCAGTCGCGCCGATGCCGAGCGCCAGCGTCAGCGCCGCGACGATGGTGAAGCCCGGCCGCTTGCGGAGGGTGCGGAGCGCGAATCGGATGTCCTGATCCATCAAGTCTCCGGCAAACATCTGAGTTAGACGAGCGGCCTGCCCGGGAGTTAGCTATATTGCTGCCGTGACACGTATCGCCGGACGTTGACGCTCGATGAACTTCGGCTCAACCCGGATCGTGTGCGTGTGGCTGTAATTCTCCGTGCGAGGGTCATTGAGAACGGATTCTATCGTCGGCTCAGCCATAGTATAGATTTTGCCGTCTCCGCCCACGCCGCCGTCTGACGGCGAACTTCGCCAACCAAACGGTCATGAGAGGACTCCAAGTCACATGCGGTGGGACCCGCTCGACTCGCTACGGCTCATTTTCTTCGGTCTCATGTTCGTGATGGTGATCGCCGGGTTGACGACGAGCGCACGACCAAAAACACCGCGCCAATGGACGGCCGTATGGGTGTTGGTTGTGTTCCTCGCATGGGTTCTGCTCGGATTTGGCTGGCTTCGAGCCTGACGGTTCTCGTCCGGGCGATGGACGGCGGCGGCGCTCAGATAGGACGACTCATATCCTAGGAGCACACAACATGCACAGTCGAATCGTTGGCGTGATACTGCTGGCCGGCTTGGGCCTGACCGCCGTCTCGGCGCGGCAAACTCAGAACGTGCCCGGCATGGGCACCGGCGAAGTGACCGTGAAGGGCGTTGTCGGCATCGCCAATACCGTCCCGGTCACGCAGTCGGGGGCTTGGAGAGTCGGAGTGGACGGAACCCCCGAGGTGCGGGTCGGGAACCAGCCGATCGTCTGGATCGCGCCGCCGGCCTTCATCAAGGCCGGCGGACGGTACGCGATCACCTGGAGCGCTGGAGACACCGAAAACGTCACGGTTTCCGGTGTTGCCGGCGCCGGCTGGGTCCAGGTGACCACGAGCAACACGCCGACACGGTGGATCAACGTGACGCTCGCACGTGCGATCGAGGCGCGGTAGGGCGAGTACGCTCTGCACACTGCAATGAAGAGCCGGCTATCGCCGGTTGGCCGTCAGTGACTCTATCGACAGCTGTCGAGAGTAATCGAACGAATTTCTTAGGAAATTTGCAGGAAGGTGGTCGGGGCGAGTGGATTCGAACCACCGACCCCTCGGTCCCGAACCGAGTGCTCTACCAGACTGAGCCACGCCCCGACTAAGACGTGAACGACTATTCTACGACAGGACTCACCCTTCGCGCACGTCGGCAGTCAGCGGCGCTCGAATAAAGCCAGAAAATCAGGGCGATTCCGAAGCGCGGCGAACGCCGGATCCTGACCGATCGATGGAGGCAGGAATCGCGACGGGATCGTTCGTAACCAGGCGATTGCGGCCTCTGGATCTCCCTTCTGCAGGCACGCGCGCGCGGCGGGCAATCCGAGATCGCGATACCCCAGACCCTTATCGCGGAGCTTGTCGAACTCGCTGCACGCCGCGGCTGCCTGGCCGTCGCCGAGCAACGCTTCTCCATAGGCCAATCGGAGTCGCGCATCCTCGGGCCGCGCGGCGACCATCGATGAATAGGTCGCCGCTGCTTCATGGAACTTCCCTGTCTGCACGTAACCGGCTGCGGTCGCCTCGGGCACGGATGCACGTAGCGCTGCTTGGTACGCCGGTGACGTCGCGCGTTTCACGAAGTCGAGCGTGTCGGCGATCACCTGACGCGTAACATCGTTGTTGTCGGCGATTTCGAACGCGTGGTGGCCGCCGGCATGATTGAGAAGTGTCAGCGGTGCATTCTGCGCAATCGCCTGAGTCGCGAGCTTCGCGATCGCCTCGTTCACCGGCGGTCGATCGAGTCCAGCACGCACGTACAGCACCGGCAGATCGAGTCTGAACCGCTCGATGTTGGCGGAGCCGTAGTACATGACCGCGGCCTTGATCGACGTCAGCGCCGGATCTTCAACCACGGGGAACGCGCTTGAGACATTGCCGGATCCGGCATAGACCGCGATGCTGTCAATCCCCTGCTCGCTCGCGTGACGTTCCAGGAACGACAGCAGAATCCGGAAGTCGGCGGCCTCGTTGCCGTCGCGCAAATCCGGAAGAATACCAATCACCCCATTGGATGCCGCCGCCCTCGCCCAGGCGGAATAGAATCGACTGCTACGGTCGGCGCCGGTTGCACGATTGAAGAATATGAGCGCCGGCAGCTTCGCACCTCGAGACGCCGGCGGTTTATAGATATCCATCGCGAGACGCGTGCTCCCCGACGTGCCGTATTCGACATCGCTCGTGACGATGATGTCGGTCGCGGGCGGAGGAAATGCGAGCGGCGGTGGCGTCGCAGCGTTCTGGCCGGATGCGACGGCAGTGGACGCGAGAAGAAGAAGCGGAGGGAGAACACGCGTATGTCGCAGCATGACACCGAGTCTACGCGGCAGGTTGCCGCCGTTGTAACCGAAAGTGACGGGCGAGCGCGAACCGAGGACCACCAGCGCGAATCTCGTGACCGTTCCCCGGGCAAACTCGAACGCATCTGGATCAAACGAGCCAAGGGCGGTCCGATGGATCCCGTCACCACGGCTCTACTCGAAGTCGGCGGTGGGTTACGCGGGAACGCGAATCGCGGCGGCAAGCGTCAGGTGACGATCATCGCTCAGGAACGGTGGTCGGAACTGATGGACGCCCTCGACGCCGACCTGTCACCGAGTGCGCGTCGCGCGAACTTGATGGTGTCCGGACTCAATCTCGAGAACTCTCGCGGGCGGGCGCTGCGCATCGGCACGACGCGGCTGCTGATTCACGGCGAGACACGGCCGTGCGAGCAGATGGAAGCGGCGCGCGCGGGACTACAGGAGTTGATGAAAGAGCGCTGGGGCGGCGGGGCGTTTGCCGAGGTCGTCGAGGGTGGCGAGATTGGCGTCGGTGACGAGGTGGAATGGATCTGAATCGCTAATCACTGATCACTAATCGTGAATCCGCGAATCACTAATCCTCGAATCCTCGAATCCTCGAATCCTCGAATCCTCGAATCCTCGGATCTCGGATCCCGGACTCCGGACCTTACGTCACTCTGAGCGCAGCGCCCGGACCGGCTCCACTTTCGTCGCTCGATGGGCCGGAATCATCACCGCGGTGACCGCAATGGCCGCGAGCGCCGATGCGGCGACGAGATACGTCATCGGGTCGCCCGGTGTCACGCCGAAGAGCAAATCTGACGCGACCTTGCGAACCGACGCCGCTGCGATCAGACCGACAATAAGACCGGTGACGACGAGGCCAGTACCCTGCCTCACGACACCGAGGAATATCTTGTCGCTTGTCGCACCCAGCGCGAGCCGGATTCCGATCTCGCGTGTCCGCTGGGCGACGACATAGGCGATGAGGCCGTAGACGCCAATGGTCGCCAGCGTCACGGCAACGATCGCGAAGCATGTCACCAGGAGCGCGTACAGTCGTGGCCGCGCGAGCACGGTCGCGACATCCTGCTCGAGTGTTCGCGCATTCGACAGTGCTTGCGTCGGATCCGCCTCGTAAACGGCACGTCGGATCGCGCTGACGTACCGAAATGGATCGTCCGCCGTGCGGACGACAAGATTGGTGATGTACCCCGGTGTTTGCGCATGCAGCAGGAACACCGTCGGCGCCGGCTGCGACGTCAGGCCGTTGTGCCGCACGTCACCGACGATGCCGACAATTTCCGCCAGCGCCTGATTGGTCCCCTGCACGAACACCTTTCGTCCGAGTGCACGACCCTCGCGGAAGTATCGTTTGGCGAACGTTTGATTGACGACAACAACGCGAGGGCTTGCGGCGCGATCACGCCGATCGAATGCCCGGCCGTCGAGAACCGGGATCCGCATGGCGGAAAAGTACCCGCGACTGACCAGCGCGCACTCAGTGGACAGCGCTGTTGCCGGGTCCCGTGTCGTCGCCTGTTCTTCCCGCCAGAAACCTGTTCCGCACGTCGCACCGCGAAGCGGCATGAACTGAATCGTTCCTGCGGCCTTGACGCCAGGGACACTTTCAAGGCGATCGAGAATCTGATCGATCGTCGCGATTCGCGCCTCCGGCGGGCGCACTCCCAGAAACAAACCCATCGTCATCGTCTCGTCCGGTTGAAAACCGAGATCGACCCGCACGAGACTGGAAAGCGTCCGCAGGAGTAAGCCGGCGCCCACGACCAGCACGACGGCGAGAGCGACTTCCGCGATTATTAGCGCGCCTCTCATTCGATGGTGACGCCGATCCGCTGTTGTACTTCCTGTGTGTTCACGGATTGCCGCCTGCGGATCGACGCGGCTGGCACGCAGTGCCGGCACCAATCCAAATGCCAGCGTCGTTGCGCAGGAGGTCGCGAACGTGAAGACAAGGCAGGTCACATCCAGGCCGACCGGCTCGGATGTCGCCGACGCCAAGGCGTCACCAGCGAAGCCGACTAACGTGTGTGTGGCCCAATAGGCGATCAGGACGCCGGCTGCGCCTCCGGAAATCGAGAGCAGCAGGTTCTCGACGAGAAGTTGACGCACGAGCCGGCGGCGACTCGCGCCAAGCGCTCCGCGGAGCGCGAACTCACCACGACGAGTGATGCCGCGGGCCATCAGCAGGCCTGCCAGGTTCACGCACGCGATCAAAAGAACGACGGCAACGACGGCCATCAGCAGCCGGAGTCCCGGGCGTGCCTCCTTGACGAGCTCATCGTGGAGGTCGGACACGAAGACTCCCATGCCCTTGCTAATTGCGGACTCCTGTCGAAGGACCGAAGCGATTGCCGCCATCTCGTTTTTCGCAGTGTCGACGCTGACTGTCGGCGCGAGCCGACCGTAGCATTGAAACGCGCGCGAGCCGGTGGACGACGGATTCAGCGGATCGATCGTCATTGGCGTGAAGACCTCGGCTTCCATCGAGCCGATGCGAAATCGTGGCGGAGCCACACCGACGATCGTCAGTGAGCCGTCCTGAACAGGCAGCTGTCGTCCAAGTACGGCGGGATCTCCGCCGAACCAGCGCTGCCAGAAACCATGCCCGAGGATGACCACAGGGGGCGATCCTGGTCGCGTTTCTTCCTCAGTGAACGTCCGGCCAAGAACCGGACTGACTCCGAACACGCGAAATAGCTCAGAGCTTGTCATGAGCCTGACGAGTTGCTCGGGGCCGTTTGTCCCCATCACGTTTAACGGCGGCGCCTGGACGAGCACCAGCGATTCGAACGAGCGCGCTCGTTCATGCCACGCAACGAAACTCGCAGGATGCACGTTCAAGGGGGCCGGCGAATCGAGCGTATGCTCGTGAAGCGCGACAATGCGGCCGGAGTCCGGATATGGCAACGGCCGAAGCAGGACTGCGTTGACGAACGTGAAAATCGTGGTGTTCGCACCGATGCCGATCGCGAGCGACAGGACGGCGACGAGGGTGAAAGCCGGGGTTTTTTGCAGGACGCGGAACGCGTAGGTCAAATCCTGGCCGATGCTGTCGATCATCGCGGACCTCGCGATTCAAGAGAACGCTGGACGCGATCGGTGTGTTGCGGGTACATAAGGAACGGCAATGGAGCCACACCTCCGTTGCCGCCGAGCTTGTCATGAAACCTGGTCGCACCAAGGGCGGCGTCGTCGACTTGTTCAACTCCGTCCGAACGGTGGGCCTCGCCCTGCCAGGTGTCGAACCGTCGACGAGATATGACGGTTCGCCGGTCCTGAAGGTTGGAGGCATGTCCATGGCCGGGCTCGCGACACACCCGTCGGCGGAACCGAATACGCTCGTCGTGCGGGCTGATATTGAGGAGCGCGAAGCGCTGATGGAAGATGCGCCTGACGTCTATTACTTGACCGATTACTATCGGAAGTACCCGTTGGTGCTGGCGCGCCTCGCTCGTGTCGATCGGGATGCGCTGCACGATCTTTTGTCGATGTCGCGACGGTTGACGCTCGCCAAACGACGCAGCGCTAAACGTCAACTCGGATTCGAGGTTTAGGATTCGGGGGATTCAATGTTGCTGCTCGTGGCTGCCTTCGGGTTCGTTGTCCCCAACGGCTTTTTCATTTATTGGCTGGTCAACGAGTTCAACGGGTTTGGGCCCGTGCTGCAGGATAACCTTGCGCTCGGATTCATCCTCGACGTCACGGTCACGCTCATTCTTCTGACCGTCTACTTCGCAAAGCATCCGCTCGGACCGGTGCGATGGCCGTGGTTCGTCGTGCTGTCTTTCATGGGAGGACTCGGGTTCAGCCTGCCGCTGTACTACTGGCTGAATCGCGGGAATAAAGGCGCGGCCTGAAGACCGCGTCCTACATCGATCATTGGCGATTCAACGGCTGCAACTCGATGCGACGGAAGTAGATTTCGGCGCCTTCCGACTGGATCATGATCCGCCCGTCCTTGAATGACGAATCCGACGCGGCATTTACCAGCTTGCCGTTGACGTAGTACGTCAACTTTCCGCCCTCGACGACGGCTTCTATGCGGGTCCATTCGAAGCCGGGACTCTCGACATCTTGCGGTCCACGAAAGCCAAGCCGATCCGCCCAATCTTCGCTACGGCCCCACCAGTTGATCCGGCCGCTCGACAGCGTATTCGATGTGCCCTTCTCGTCGTAGACGGTCTCGTTATCTCTATCCTTGCGCGTGGTCGTCGTCACCGCCGGACGGATCTGTGTCCCATCGTCTGCAAAACCAGCGACCGGCAAAATGTCGCCGACGCCACCTTCAATGATCTGAAACTCGATCGAGCGAAGCCACGGACCATTGAAATCCTTGCCGGTGTTGCCGAGGCGTCCTTGTGCGTGCAGTAAGACGCCGCTGTCGCGTGCCCGTGCCTTGCGGTCGCCCCACGTGACGCCGCCCCAGCGGAATTCAACGATCAGCCGATAGTCGCGATACGCCTCTTTCGTGAGGAGCCCGCCCCAGACTTGACCGCTGATTCGAATTGCCGGTGCGCCGTCAATTTGATCGACCACCGTGAAAACCCGCTCGGGATCGTCGCTGTGATGATTGACCAGCCAGCTCTCGAAGTTCGCCAGCGACTTGCCGTCGAACAGCTTGATGACCTCAGTGGGCTTGATTGCTGCAGGCGCTTGCGCGTTGGCCGGTGCCAGTGTCACCGCCCACATGAGCAGACATGCCGCCGCCGTTCTGATGTGCGTCATAACTACTTCTTGATCGATTCTGTCTCGAGTGGGATCGACTCGAGTCGCGCCAGAACGGCGTGATCGGTCATGTCCGGCTGCAACGGCGTGACAGACACATACCCGTCGCGAACGGCCTGGTAATCCGAACGATCGTGCGGCTCCCAGTCGTTCTCCCCTTCTTCGATCCAGTAGTACGCCTGGCCGCGCGGATCCGTGCGTGGATCGACGATGGTGATGTGGTTGCGCTTCGCCTGCACGGTCAGGCGAAACCCCTTTGGCTTGCCGGAAGGCACATTGAGATTCAAGAACGTTCGCCCGGTGATCAGATCACCACGGAGCACGAGCGACGCAATCGCCGAGGCGGCGTGGGCCGCAGGCGCGAAGTCGTAGGTGCCGCGGGTTCGCGCCAGCGACACCGCGATACTCGGGATCCCAAGAAGCGATCCCTCGAGCGCGCCGGCCACGGTTCCCGAATACGTGACGTCGTCGCCGAGGTTGTACCCTTTATTGATCCCCGAGACGACAAGATCGGGCGCCGATCCCGGTGTATAGAGTTGCGTCAGCGCGATGTTGACGCAGTCGGTCGGAGTGCCGTCCACTTCGTACACGCGATCCCGCAGCCGCTCCATGCGAAGCGGGCGACGGAGTGTCAGCGCATGGCCGATGGCGCTGGCCTCTATATGCGGCGCGACGATTGTGACCTCGCCGAGACCTGTGAGAGCTGACGCCAAAGCATGAATGCCGTCCGAGTGGACGCCATCGTCGTTGGTTACGAGGATTCGGGTCATTAATCAACTCCGAGGGGCTGTGCCACTCGGACTCCCCCTACACGCGCGCTCGCGTCTTCCTTCGCGCCGCTGCACGTATACCGGCGGTGCGGTGGCGCGCCTCGAGTTTGAAATACTTCTAGATAAGGTCGACGTCGATTAGGGCGAGCAAGAAATTATACCAATGAATGATTGATTCATGATTTCTCCGGCACGCGAAGTGCACGTCAATTCACAAATTCACCAACTCACCAATTGACCAGCTCACCAACTCCCCAATTCACCAATTCCGGCTGGTGCCTCATAATCGGTTCATGCCCCTGAGAGCGCGTGCTGGCGCACTGACCCTCGTCGTCATTTTGACGACAGCCGTGCGCGCGCAGGATGCGCAAACCCCGCCGCCGTCTCTCACAGACGCCTATCGACTGTTCTACAACGCGCGCTACGAAGAAGCTGCCGCTCACGCGGTGGCGCTTCGCGCGACAGGCGCGCACGATCTGGAGAACGACGAAGTGAGGACGTCAGCCCTGCTTTTTCAGCTCCGCGGATTGCTGAACGGACAGGACGCACGCGACAACGACAACAAGGGAGAAAAAAGCGAGACCCTGAAACGGTGCCTGACGTGCACAGAGGTCATGGCTGCATTTATGATCGACTTGCATCACGGCCAGGCGCTCGCGCGGGCGAGGCTCAAGGAAAAGCCGAATGACGAGGAGGCCCTGTTCTTCCTCGGCAAACTCGATCTGAACTACGTCTGGCTCGAGCTGGGCCTGCTCGGCCACAAAACCGGCTGGGACGAGTACTGGGAAGCGCGCAAGTCGCTCGAGGCCGTCCTCAAGCGAAACCCCAATCACGTGCGGGCGCGTGTCGCCCGCGGCTGGATTGACTACATCGTCAATACGCGAATGCCGTGGGGCACACGGTGGATCCTCGGCGGCGGCAACAAGAAGCGCGGCCTGGCCGCGGTGCGGGAGGCATCGACGATGGAGGCTGACGAGTGGACCCGGGCCGAAGCGGAATTCGCGCTGTGGGACATGAACGTTCGCGAGAAGAACTTCAATGACGCAACGGTCATTGCCCAGAGACTCGGGCGTCAGTTTCCGGAGAACCGCGAGGTCGCGAAGTATCTCGCGACCAGGGTGCCGTGAAAAGCAGCGCTGAGGCAACGATCGCGAGCCCGGCGCCGGTCAGAAACGCCGCGTGCGGCGAGACTCGAGTCCAGATCGCCCCGAAGATCAGGCTGGCGGCGAGCGTGCCGACGCCGAGCGCGGCATTGTAGATGCCGAACGCGGTCCCCCGTGCGTGCGCGGGCGCCATGTCAGCAACCCACGCTTTTTCGTTCCCCTCCGTCAGTCCGAAATACAACCCGTACGAGAGAAAGATCGCGATGACTGTGGCGGGTGAATCGAAGTAACCAAAGCCGGCATACACGAGGGCATACCATAACCAGCCGAGTGCAATCAGACCGCGGCGGCCGAACCGGTCCGACAGTGCCCCGCCGACGAGCGACGACCCAACCTTGATGACGTGAAGGGCGGACCAAAGCAACGGAATCCACACTGCCGTCACGCCGAGGTCGCTGATTCGCAGCAGCAGAAATGCGTCGCTTGCGTTGCCCAACGAGAAAAGCAGAATGACCGTCATGGCCAGATAAAAGCGCCGACCAAGGTTCCAGAGTCCCGGGGTCTGACCCCGGTCCGACCCCGGTCTGACCCCCGTCTGACCCTGGTCTGACCCCGGTCTGACCCCGGTCTGACCCCGCTCCGGTACCCGCAGGATGACGAAAATGACGATGATGCCGGGGATGATGGTGAGAAAGAACAGCGTGCGGTAATTACCCGGAGAGAAGTACAGGAATGCCGTGGCGAGCAGCGGGCCGGTCACCGCGCCTGCGTGATCCATGGCGCGGTGAAAGCCGAAGACGCGCCCGCGCGCATCCTCGGGGGCAAAGTCGGCCAGCATCGCGTCGCGTGGCGCTCCGCGAATCCCCTTGCCCAACCGATCCGCGAAGCGAATCGCCAGGACCTGGGGCCATGCGGTCGCCAGTCCAATCAGCGGCCGCACGGCTGACGCGATCCCGTATCCCAGCAGGACCAGCTTCTTCTCGGAGCGCCATCGATCCGCGAGCCACCCTGACAGGACTTTCAAGGCACTGTTGGCGGCTTCGGCCGCCCCTTCGATGACGCCGAGCGACATCGCGCCGGCACCAAGCACGTGAGTCAGGAACAACGGCAACAGCGGATAGACGGTCTCGCTCGCCATGTCGGTGAAGAAACTCACCCAGCCGAGCAGCCAGACCGGCCGCGAGAGGCCGAATCGCGAGGAACGATCTGGCTGAGTTGAGTTCATCGACGAAGGCGGGGCGGCACCGGAATAACTATAATCGAGCCCACGCGAGCGGAGTGGGGATCGCGGGACCTCCGCGAGCGAGCGTGCCTCGATCATGTCTTTTGACGCCGTTCTCATCGTCGCGTTCGGGGGTCCGCAGGGACCGGATGACGTGCGGCCGTTTCTTGCCAACGTGCTGCGCGGACGCCGGGTGCCGCCGAGCCGGGTCGAAGACGTCGCCCACCATTACGAGCTCTTCGATGGAGTGTCTCCGCTGACCGCATTGACGATGAAGCAGGCGGAGCTCTTGCGCTCGAGATTGACCGAACGAGGCATGCCGTTGCCGGTCTACGTCGGCATGCGCAACTGGCATCCGTTCCTGGCCGATACGCTCGCGGCGATGTCGCGCGCAGGGATTCGACGTGCGGTCGGCTTCCTCGCCGCCGCGCAACGCAGTTACTCGAGCTGCACGCAGTACCGCGAGAACGTCGACGCCGCGCGCGTAGCGTTGAAAGAGGCCGGGCTCGCTGACGTTGAGATCGTCTACGTCGCCGACTGGCATATGCATCCTGGATTCATTGACGCGAATGCCCGCCACGTCTGTGACGCGCTCGACCAGCACGCGCCCGAGGCTCGCGAACACGCGAGGCTGGTCTTCACTGCGCACAGTATTCCGGTCTCCATGGCGGAACGCTATCCGTATCAACGTCAGCTCGAGGAGACGGCGACTGCTGTTGCAGCGCGGGTCCAGAACATGACGGGACATGCACGAGACTGGGCGCTCGTGTTCCAGAGCCGCAGCGGTCGGCCCGAGGATCCGTGGCTCGCTCCCGACGTCTGCGATTACCTTCGAGACGAGCATGCCAAGGGACTCACCGCTGCGGTGCTCTCCCCTATCGGGTTTCTCTGCGATCACATCGAAGTGTTGTACGACCTTGACGTCGAAGCCGCGGCGTTGTGCCGGGAGATCGGGTTGCCAATGGTGCGCGCGAAGTCGGTCAACGATCATCCGCGTTTCGCTGATGCGATGGCGGATGCCGTTATGCAGACGGTCGCGCGTTACTCGGCCGGTCGGCCGCTCACGCTCGTGTCGAACTTGAAATGAAATCGTCGGTTGCGCTCACCATCGCTGCACTGATTCTGCTCGTTGACCGGACGTCGGTGTTGACGCCGCAGAGTTCGGGTGCGCGTAACCACACCCTGACAGCCGTAACCGGAATCAAAGTCGGCCATCACACGCTGAGCGAGCGCCCAACCGGATGCACGGTCATCCTTGCCGAGCAGGGCGCTGTCGGAGGCGTGGATGTTCGCGGGAGCGCCCCTGGCACTCGCGAAACAGATCTTCTCAATCCAACCAACCTGGTGGAAAAAGTCAACGCGATCGTGCTTGCCGGCGGCAGCGCATTTGGTCTCGCGGCCGCCGACGGCGTCGTCAAATACCTTGAAGAAAAGCATGTCGGTTTCCCCACTGGTGCGGGAGTGGTTCCGATTGTGCCGGCGGCAATTCTCTACGACCTGCAGGTCGGCACAGGATCCATTCGACCAGGACCGGACTGTGGTTATGCCGCGGCCCGTAGTGCGACGAGCGATCCGGTTGCCGAGGGGAACGTTGGCGCCGGTGCCGGCGCGACGGTGGGGAAACTGATGCGCGCCGATCGCGCGATGAAGGGTGGGGTCGGCAGCGCAGCGATCGAAGTTCCGGGCGGGCTCGTCGTCGCGGCAATCGTCGCGGTCAATGCCGCCGGTAATGTGATGGACCCGACGACCGGACAGTTCATCGCCGGCGGTCGAACCGATGACGGCCGCGGCATTGCGGATTTACGCGCGATGTTGCGCGGTGGCCCAACTGGTCGAAGCCGACCAATCGAGAACACGACCATTGGCGTCGTCGCCACCAATGCGACGCTGACCAAGGCGCAGGCGACGAAGCTGGCGCAGATGGCCCACGATGGCTACGCGCGTTCGATCTATCCGTCGCACCTGATGATTGACGGCGATGCGATCTTTACGCTCGCGATCGGCACGCGCAGCGAAACGCCCGATGTGAATCGGCTCGGTGCCCTGGCCGCTGATGTGATGTCGGACGCGATCGTTCGCGCCGTACGTGCCGCGACCGGTATTCCGGGATATCCTGCCGCTCGCGATCTCAAGTAGTTGACGGTCTCGTTCGTACTCCTCATCGCATACGCGGCGCTCTTCATCGCGTTTGGTCTGTGGATCGGCCGCCGCGCGAAGGCAGCCGACTTCTTTGTCGCCGGTCGAGGCTTCGGCGCCGGCCTGATCTTTTCGACATTCCTCGCCGCCAATATCGGCGCGAGCTCCACGGTTGGCGCGACGTCGCTCGGATATGCCGAGGGACTGAGCGCCTGGTGGTGGAACGGGTCGGCAGGGCTCGGATCGTTGATTCTCGCCTTCTCCATCGGCCCGCGGATGTGGCGCGAAGCGACGACGCACGGTGATCTGACACTTGGCGATTTTCTCGAAAGACGATACGGTCGCGCGGTTCGCGCCATCGCCGCCGTGCTGATCTGGCTCGGGACGTTGACCATCCTGGCGGCACAACTTCTCGGCGTGGCGGCCGTGCTCAATGTCGCAGGCGGCTTTTCGGTTCTCGCCGGATGCGCGATTGGCGCCCTCGTCACCATCTCGTATTTCGTTGCCGGTGGTCTGCTCAGTTCCGCCTGGGTCAACCTGGTGCAGCTCGTTGTCATCCTTGTAGGGTTCGCGGTCGCCGTCCCCTACGCGGTCGCGCATGCAGGCGGATGGGAGACCATGACCGCGACGGCGGGCTCCCGGACCGACGTCTGGCTGAGTACGGGTCCCGCATCGGGATGGCGGCTCCTGTTTCTCCTCGGTCCGGCTTTCATCGTTTCGCCGGGACTACTTCAAAAAGCGTACGGCGCCCGCGACGAGCGGGCCGTGCGACGCGGGATCGCCGCCAACGGTATCGCGCTGCTGATATTCGCGTGCGCGCCAGCGGCAATCGGCCTCGCAGCGCGAACGGTGTCTCCATCAATCGAGCGCCCAGATCTCGCGCTCCCGACGATCCTTGCCGCGGCTCTTCCACCAGCGGTTGGCATCGTCGCACTGGCCGCGGTGTTCTCCGCCGAAATCAGTTCGGCCGATGCGGTTTTGTTCATGCTCGCGACCTCGGCGTCCCGGGATCTCTATCGCGGATTACTGCGGCCGGCGGCAAGCGAGGACGACGTCTTACGGGTGGCGAGGATTGCCGCGGTGGTTGGAGGCATCAGCGGGATCGGTGTCGCCATGGTCTATGGCTCGGTGCGTGCGGCAGTCAGCGTCTTCTACGCGATCCTGACGGTGACGCTATTTGTCCCCGTGGTCGCCGGGGTCTACGTTCGTGCGGCGGGTCCGCGAGAAGGCATGGCCTCGATTGTCGCCGGTGTTTTGGTGCTTGCCATCACACACCTCTCAACCGGCGGCGCTGGCTATGGTGTGCTCTCCCCTGCGCTGGCGGGCGTGGTGGCGAGTGCGGTGGCGTTCCTGGTAGTGCACGTGGTTCGTACGCGCCATTTTTAACATCCTTAACGTGGTACTCCGTGTGACAATTCGATCTACGCCATACGTCTGGAATTAGAGGTTTTATGCGCATTCTTCGAATTGCGACACTGTGTGCCTGCGCTCTGCTGCTCGTTGCCGATTTCAGCGCGGCACAGCAAATCATCATCAACGGCGCCACGACCGACATGCCGGTCCAGATGCCCGGGATGGGACCGCGGCAGCCGAAGACGGGCACGGCGCGATTGCGCGGGCGCGTGCTCTCGGTGGAAAACGGCGGACCGGTCCGACGGGCGCAGGTCCGCATCCTGAGTCCAGACATCGGATCCAAGACCGCGATGACCGACGCGGAAGGACGCTACGAGTTCCGCGAGCTGCCCGCCGGACGATTCAATCTCTCGGCGAACAAGGCCGGTTACGTCACAGTTCAGTACGGCCAGACGCGGCCGTTCGAGTCGGGCAAACCGATCGATTTGGGTGACGGGCAAATACTCGACAAGGCCGACATCTCGATGCCGCGCGGCAGCGCGATCTCCGGGCGTCTGGTCGACGAGTTCGGCGACCCGGTCGCAGACGCCATCGTCAACGCGATGCGATCGGTCTGGTCCGGCGGACGCCGACGGCTTCAGCCGACCGGGCGCACGGCGATGACAAACGATCTCGGCCAATTTCGCATCTACGGATTGTCGCCCGGGGACTACTACGTCAATGCCACGTTCCGCGGCGGCGAGATGATGGGGATGGAGATCGCCATGGCTGCCGCCATGGGCGCGGGCGGTGGCGCGGGTGGACCTGTCGGATCGAATCCCAACTCCGGGTACGCACCAACATACTTCCCTGGCACCGCCAATGGCGGCGAGGCTCAGAAGATCACTCTGGCAGTCGGTCAGGAAGCGCAGAACACGGACTTCGCGCTCCTCCCGGTGAAGCTCGTCAGAATTACCGGTACCGTCATCAGCTCCGAGGGAAAACCTGTCGAAGGATCGATGATCAATGCGTTCCCGCGCAACGGCGACGCCGGCGGCATGATGATGATGATGGGTGGCAACGCGCGCAGCGACAAGAACGGCAATTTCACGATGCCGAATCTCGCTCCCGGCGAGTACACGTTGCAGACGCGCTCAATGCAGTTCATGACGAGCGGCAGTGGCGACAACATGATGTTCACCGCGCGCGTTGGCGGCGACAGCGGCGCGGAAGCGGAGACTGGCTCGCTGCCAATCACGGTCGGTGGCGAAGATCTCTCGAACGTCGTGATTGTCACGTCGAAGGGAGCGACCGCGTCCGGGCGCCTGATTTTCGACGACGGATCGAAGCCGTCGTCGTTGACCAGCATCCGGGTGTCAGCGTCATCGCTGGACGCCGAGAGCGTGATGTTGCCCATGGGAGGCCCGGGCAGCGTCAAGGCAGACGGCACGTTCGAGCTGAAAAGCCTGAGCGGCGCGCGGATCATCCGCGCCGGCAACCTGCCTCCGGGCTGGATGCTGAAATCCGTGCGGGTGAACGGCAACGACATTACCGACAGCGGGATGGACTTCAAGCCTGGCGAAGCTGTGAATGGAATCGAAGTGACGCTGACAGCGAAACTGACCGAGGTGAACGGCACGGTCAAGGATGGTTCGCAGCAAGTGAAGGACTACACCGTCGTCGTCTTTGCCGACGAGCCGCAGAAGTGGGCACTCCCCAACAGCCGCTACGTGACCGGGTCCCGTCCCGACCAGCAGGGACGGTTCCAAATCAAGAACCTTCCTCCCGGCGGGTATTACGCCATTGCGGTCGACTACCTGGCGCAAGGGGAATGGGGCGATCCGGACGTTCTGGAGAGACTCAAGCCGCGAGCTTCAACCTTCTCCATCAACGAAGGCGAAACCAAAACGCTCAACCTGACGCTTCGATAGGTTCGGCATTCAGTCTTCGGAATCGAGCAGCGCCGCCGCGGCTTCGTCATCGGTGTCGGGAACCGGACCCTTACGTCTCGCGTGCCAGTAGGCAATCAGAAACGTCAACGCAATGATGCCCAGTGAAACCCACTTTGGTGGTTCGAAGTGGATCCAGTTCATGGCGTCGGCGTATTCGAGAAGCAATTTCGTTCCGACAAACGCGATGATGATGAATGCACCATCGACGAGCGTCGGATATTTCCGGACAATCGCGAGGAGCTGCGCGATCACCACGCGCATGGCGACGATGCCGATCAACCCGCCGGCGAGCACGACCCAGGTCTTCGACGACATGGCGACGGCGACGAGAATCGAGTCGACCGAAAAAGCAATGTTGACCAGTTCCACCTTGACGATCGTTCCCCAGAGTGCCGGCAAGCCCATCCAGGGCATTGCCGGACGCGGTTGGTTGCGTTGCTCCGCATCGCCGCTCTGGAAGAAGTGCTGATATGTCAGATAGACGAGATAGAGCCCGCCGAGTAGTTTCACCCACGCAATCCGGATTAAATACACGGCGAGCAGGGTCGCGATGATGCGGAAGGCGAACGCGCCGAGAAGGCCGTAGCGCAGCGCCAGTTTCTGCTCGCGACGGGGCAACCCGAGGATCATCACTGCGACGACGAGCGCATTGTCGGCGCTCAGCAGCCCTTCCAGGACGACGAGCAGGCTGACGGTCGCTAAATCGCTGAGTTGGACGTCTATCATCCCCTCCACACCTTGACGCGATCCGTATCAAGACCTACATTTGGATCGACGCAACGTTTCATGCAAATGGATCTTTACTTTATCAGCACGGCGGCACGGCTGCTCCAAATGCACCCGCAAACGCTGCGGAAATACGAGCGGCTGGGTCTGGTGTCGCCGTCGCGCACCATCGGGAGCATGCGCCTGTACTCGCGCGACGAATTGGACCGCTTGCGGCTCATAAAACATCTCGTCGACGAGGCGGGCATCAACCTCGCCGGCGTGCAGCGGCTCTTGTCGATCGCGGAATCAGTTGAGAGGTTGAGACCGTTGTTGACTCAGGATTCCGGCCGCGGGGACGCCCGTCGGAAGATCGCGCAGGAACTGCGACGGATCAGCGAAACGATCGGTTTGTGAGGTAGAGCTGGAAGCTGGAAACTGGAAGCTGGAAGCTGACGCGCATTGATGGAATTCAAGGACTACTACCAGACCCTCGGCGTTTCGAAAACCGCTTCGGACAAGGAGATCAAGCAGGCGTATCGCAAGCTCGCCCGCAAACATCACCCGGACGTCAATCCCGGGGACAAGAGCGCCGAGGCGCGCTTCAAAGAGATTAACGAAGCGTACGAGGTGCTCGGGGATCCGGACAAGCGGAAGAAGTACGACGAGCTTGGCGCCAACTGGCGGATGTACGAGCAGGCGCAGCAGCAGGGCGCAGGATTCGGTGGCGGTACTCCGTTTGCGGGCGGTGCCTGGAACATCAACATGGGCGGGCCCGGCGGCTACCGCACGATGACCGAAGAGGAAATGCACGAACTCTTCGGCAACGAGGATCCGTTCTCCGACTTTTTTCGCACCTTCTTCGGTGGCGGCGGGCCGCGGGAAGGCGCAGGCCGCGCCCGCCAGGGGCGCGCGCCGCGGACGCAGAAAGGGCGCGACATCGAGCACGAAGTCGAGCTCACGCTCGAAGAGGCGTATCACGGCGCCACGCGCCGGATCTCAATCAAGCAGGGCGGACATGCGCGCAGCGTTGATGTGCGCATCCCGGTCGGCGTCAAAGATGGTTCGCGTGTGCGGGCCGCAGGTGAAGGGGAATCGGGATCGAACGGCGGGGCAGCCGGCGACTTGTATCTGCGCGTGCGCATCCGGCCGCACCCGGTCTTCGAACGCAAGGGTACCGACTTGCATACGACGGTCGCCGTGCCGGTCACGACAGCGGTGCTCGGCGGCGAGGCGCAGGTTCCGACGATTACCGGCACTGTGCGGCTCAAGATTCCGGAAACGACGCAGAGCGGTCAGGTGTTTCGATTGAAGGGACACGGCATGCCGGCGGTCGGCAAGCTTGACGACCGCGGCGACTTGTACGCGACGGTCGACGTGCAGCTCCCCCGCTTGTTAACGAAGGAACAGCGCGCGTTGTATGAGGGATTGGCGAAATTAGAGAAATAGCAATGAATATCAATAAGTACACCGAGAAAGCACAGGAAGCGATCCTCGCCGCGCAGCAGCTGGCCGATCGCGAGGGAAATCCGGAGATCCTGCCGGAACACCTGCTGCTGACGTTGACCGAGCAGCGCGAGGGGATCGTTCCGGAAATCGTCCGCAAGATGAATGCGGATCCGTCGGCGCTCGCCAACGCGATTCGAGCCGAGCTCGGCAAACTGCCGCGCGCGCACGGTGGATCGCAGCCAGGACTGTCGGCTCGTCTTCGCAAAGTCACCGACAGCGCCGAGTCGGAAGCCGAGCGTCTGAAGGACGAGTACGTCAGCACAGAGCATCTGTTCGTCGCCATCGCGTCGGAAGGATCGCGCTCGCCATTGGTGCGTCTGCTCGAGCAGCGAGGGATGACAAAGGACGCCATCCTTCAGGCGATGACCTCGGTGCGTGGATCGCAGCGCGTCACCAGTCAGAACCCGGAGGGAACCTACCAGTCACTCGAGCGGTACGGCCGCGATCTGACGGATCTCGCTCGTAAAGGGAAGCTCGATCCAGTCATCGGTCGCGACGACGAGATCCGCCGCGTGATTCAGGTGCTCTCGAGGCGCACGAAGAACAACCCGGTTCTCATCGGCGAGCCGGGTGTCGGCAAAACCGCGGTGGTCGAAGGGCTGGCGCAGCGCATCATCCGCCAAGACGTGCCCGAAGGCCTGAAGAACAAGCGCATCGTCGCCCTCGACATGGGCGCCCTGGTTGCGGGAGCCAAGTATCGCGGCGAGTTCGAAGAGCGGTTGAAGGCGGTGCTGAAGGAAGTCGCCGATTCGGCCGGGCAGGTGATCCTGTTCATCGACGAACTGCACACCGTCGTCGGCGCCGGCGCCGCCGAGGGATCGATGGATGCCTCGAACATGTTGAAGCCCATGCTCGCGCGCGGCGAACTGCACACCGTCGGAGCCACCACCCTCGACGAGTATCGCAAGTACATCGAAAAGGACGCGGCGCTCGAGCGCCGCTTTCAGCCTGTGATGATCGGTGAGCCGACGGTCGAGGACACGATCAGCATCCTGCGCGGTCTTCGCGAGCGCTACGAGATCCATCACGGCGTGAAGTTCAAGGACTCTGCCCTCGTGGCTGCGGCGGTGCTGTCGAACCGCTACATCGCAGATCGATTCCTGCCCGACAAGGCGATCGACCTGGTTGACGAAGCGGCCGCACGCCTGCGCATGGAGATTGATTCGATGCCCGCGGAGCTCGATGAAGTCTCGCGCCGGATCATGCAGCTCGAAATCGAACGCGAGGCGTTGCGGAAGGAGAAAGACAAGGCGTCGCAAGAGCGACTCGACAAGCTGGAAAAGGAACTGGCCGATCTCAAGGAGGAAAAAAACCGCCTGGCGACGCACTGGCAGCAGGAAAAGGACGCGATTCAGCGCTCCCGCAACGTGAAGGAAGAGATCGAGCAGGTGCGCCTCGACATGCAGCGCGCGCAGCAGGCCGGTGATTACGCGAAAGCGTCCGAGCTTCAGTATGGAAAGCTGCCGCAGCTCGAGCAGCAGATTCGCGACGAAGAAGGTCGTCTCGCGGACCTGCAGAAGGGCCAGCGCATGCTCAAGGAGGAGGTTGACGAAGAGGACATCGCCGAGGTGGTGAGCCGGTGGACGCATATCCCGGTCAGCCGGCTGATGGAAGGCGAGATTCAGAAGCTCCTGAAGATGGAGGAACGCCTGCACGCACGCGTCGTCGGCCAGGACGAAGCGATTTCCGCCGTGGCCAACGCGATGCGCCGCGCCCGCGCCGGACTGCACGATCCGAATCGCCCGCTCGGCAGTTTCATTTTTCTCGGACCGACCGGTGTCGGCAAGACCGAACTCGCCCGCGCGCTCGCGGAATTTCTGTTCGACGACGAGCAGGCCATTGTTCGAATCGACATGTCGGAATACCAGGAAAAGCACACTGTGTCGCGACTGATTGGCGCGCCCCCTGGCTATGTTGGCTACGAGGAGGCGGGTCAGCTCACCGAGGCCGTTCGACGACGGCCGTATGCGGTCGTGCTGTTCGACGAAATCGAAAAGGCGCATCCCGAAGTGCTCAACGTCATGCTGCAGCTGCTCGACGATGGCCGGCTGACCGACGGCAAAGGACGAACCGTGGACTTCAAGAACACGGTCGTGATCATGACCTCCAACGTCGGAAGCCACTTCATCGCTGAGGCGGCGCTGCGCGGGTCGGTCTCGAGCAAGGGACAGCATCAGCTCGACGAGGGCACGAAGCGGCAGGTCCTGGATACGCTGCGGGAGCACTTCCGCCCGGAGTTCCTCAATCGCATCGACGAGATCATCGTCTTCCACGCGCTGACGCGAGAAGAGATGCGGCATATCATCGACATCCAGCTCCGTGGACTGATGAAACGGCTCGAGGATCGCAAGATTCACGTGGAGCTGGCCGATCGCGCGAAGGACGTGCTCATCGCCGAGGGTTACGACCCGGTCTACGGTGCCAGGCCGTTGAAGCGCGTGATTCAGCGGCGCGTGCTCGACCCGCTCGCGATGCGAGTGCTGCAAGGTGAGTTCGGCGAGGGCGCGAAGGTGCGCATCGATGCGCCTCGCGGCGAGCTCGAGTTCAGTAAGGCTGAGGAGCCGGTGCATGCGTGAAATGGCGTAGGATCGACAGAGATGACCGATCAACCACAGACCAAACCCGGAGGACGATCACGGCGGGCGACCGATCGTAAGCTGCCCCCGCGAACGGGGCCGGGCTCTGCCATGTGGTATGTGCTCGCCGTGTTCTTGCTGCTGGCCCTGGGCCAGGCCTTTTATTTCTCGATGGCGGGCGGCGAGACCATTTCATACAGCGACTTCAAGCAGCGTGTCCGTGATGGCTCGGTCCAGGAGGTCGTCGTCGCCGAGGAGCGTGTCCGTGGCGCGATGAAAGGCGGGCCGAAAGGAACCCATCCATTCGTCACGATCAGGATCGAAGATCCGAAACTGCTCGAGGATCTCGAGAAAGCGGGCGTGAAGTTTACCGGCGAGGCGCCGAACAAGTGGCTCGCCGAAATCGTTGGCTGGATCATTCCGATCATTTTTCTCATCGCGCTCTGGAGCTTTTTCTTCCGCCGGATGGGAGGCGCCGAGGGCGGCGTGATGTCGTTCGCCCGCAGCCGCGCGAAGATCTACGCCGACGACGACGTCAAGGTACGGTTTGCGGATGTCGCCGGCGTCGATGAAGCGGAAGATGAGCTGCGCGAAATCGTCGAGTTCCTGAAGAATCCGAAGAAGTACACCACCATCGGCGGACGAATTCCCAAAGGCGTACTGCTCGTCGGTCCTCCTGGCACCGGAAAAACTCTCCTCGCCCGCGCCGTCGCCGGCGAAGCAAAGGTCCCCTTCTTCAGCTTGAGCGGTTCCGAGTTCGTGGAAATGTTTGTCGGGGTCGGCGCCGCGCGCGTACGGGATCTGTTCGCTCAGGCCGAGGTCAAAGCGCCGTGCATCGTGTTCATCGATGAGCTCGATGCGCTGGGCAAGGTGCGTATCCAGACGCCGATGGGCAGTCACGAAGAACGCGAGCAGACACTCAACCAGCTGCTCGCGGAAATGGATGGGTTCGACGGTCGCAAGGGCGTCATCATCATGGGCGCTACCAATCGCCCCGAAGTGCTCGATCCTGCCCTGCTCCGCCCCGGACGCTTCGATCGCCAGGTGCTCGTCGACAAGCCTGACGTCCGCGGTCGAGAAGAGATTCTTCGCATTCACGTGAAATTGGTGAAGCTCGCCGAGGGAGTGGATCTGAAGGTCATCGCCGCGCGCACGGCCGGGTTTGCTGGCGCCGATCTGGCGAATCTGGTCAACGAGGCGGCGCTGCTCGCGGCGCGGAAAGACAAACGAGCGGTCGAAATGAAGGATTTCGACGAAGCCATCGATCGGTTGATCGCCGGCCTCGAGAAAAAGCGCGTGATGAGCGACAAGGAGCGCCGGATTGTGGCGTATCACGAGTCCGGCCACGCGATTGTCGCCAGCGTCCTGCCCGGCCTCGATCCGGTGCACAAAATCTCGATCGTGCAGCGTGGATTCGGCGCGCTCGGTTACACGATGCAGTTACCGCTGGAAGATCGGTACCTGCTGACGCGCGAGGATCTCCAGAGCCAGCTGTCAGTGCTGCTGGCGGGCCGCAGCGCCGAGGAGATCGCATTCGGACGCATCTCCACCGGCGCGCAGAACGATCTGCAGCGGGCCACCGATATCGCGCGCTCGATGGTCACCGAGTTCGGCATGAGCGACCTGCTCGGTGCCGTCAACTACGACGGCAACAAGCGCCCGCTATTCATCGACTCGCCGTTCGCGTCAGAACGCGGCAACTATTCTGAGGAGACGGCGCTCAAGATCGATGCCGAGGTGAAGCGGATTCTTGGCGAGGCGCACGAGACGGCGCGCCGCGTCCTGCGCGACCGCCGCGCGACGCTTGATGCGCTGTCGGAGCGTCTGCTCGAGAAGGAAGTGATTGAAGCGGACGAACTCAAACTGATTATGGGGTCCGTGCCGCTGAAAGATCCGGACGGCACCGTGCCGCTGCCGCTTCCCGACGCCGGCATCACGACAATGTAACCGCCGGGGTGTGAATTGCCATGGGCGATCACGCGAGGTAGAGTGAAGCAGAGTTCTCCGTGAAAGCCATCGAACTCTCCAGCCAAATCCGGAATACAGTCGAGGCATCGCGCGAAGCGGTGCGCCGCGCGCACGAACGCGCAGTTGACGTGCAGCAGCGCGCGCAGCAGATCCGCGACTCGATGCGGGCCCGCGATTCGCTGCGCGACAGTATCGGTCGCCAGCTGGCCCGCGCCGAGCAACAGAGCGTCCGTGCCGAGCGCGAGAGCCAGCGCTTTGTCGCGATCGTCTCTCACGAACTGCGCCAGCCGCTCAATGCCGCGATGGCCGCGCTGTCGATGCTCGAGGCCAACCCGTCCAGCGCGGCGTCCGATCGCGCGCATATCATCTTGCGCCGGCAGTTGCTGCATATGGCGACGCTGCTCGACGACCTGCTCGATCTTTCGCGGCTTGCGCTGAGAACGATCCGCATCGCACGCGTCCCCGTCGATCTGCGCCGCGTCCTCCAGGACGCGGTGGACGCCATCGACGCGACCGCGCAGAACGCCGGCGTCCAGGTCGCCTGCTCGCTGGCCGGCGCGCCGGTGCCCGCGTTCGCCGACCCCGCGCGTCTGCAGCAGGCATTTTCGAATCTCTTGACGAATGGGGTCCGGTATACTCCCGCCGGTGGTCGTCTACACGTGTCGCTGATCCGCAAGGACAGCGTCGCGGAGATCACTCTGCAAGACACTGGTCAGGGAATCCCCCAGGAAGATTTGGCGAGTATCTTCGAGCCCTTCTGGCGTGGCCACGACAGTGCTGGCGATGGCTTTGGAATCGGGCTGGCGCTCGTGCGCGGCATCATTGAAGTGCACGATGGGACAATCGCCGCCTTCAGCGACGGACCTGGAACCGGCGCGCGTTTCTGTATCACACTGCCAATTTCCGAATCATGAACGGGCGTTTGCCCGGACGCCGTGGTACGCTAGCTAGCTCGCCATGGCCGACCGATTAGACGTGGACAGTTTCGAGCAACTGCTCGAGCATTTGCGGCAAACCCGAGGCTTCGATTTCTCCGCCTACAAGCGAACCAGTTTGCACCGTCGTGTCATGAAGCGCATGCAGGCGGTCGGCCTCGACACCTGCGAGGCGTACCTCGATTACCTCGAACTTCATCCCGAGGAGTTCGAGCCGCTCTTCAACACGATTCTGATCAATGTCACGACGTTTTTCCGCGATCCGGACGTCTGGGCGTACCTGGATACGACGATTCTGCCGCAGCTGTTGGACCATCGCGAGTCCTCGCCGCCGCTGCGCGTCTGGAGCGCCGGCTGCGCTGCCGGCCAGGAGGCGTACTCGCTGGCGATGCTGCTGGCCGAGCGATTCGGGATGGAGGGTGTCCGCGAGCGGGTGAAGATTTACGCCACGGATGTCGATGAAGAAGCCCTGCAAGAAGCCCGTCGCGCGATCTACAGCCCGCGCGATCTCGAACAGCTGCCACCAGGATTTCGGGAAAAATACTTTACCGGTGACGGCGGCGTGGCGGCGCTCAATCGCGAACTCCGGCGTGCCGTCATGTTCGGCCGTCTCGATCTGCTGCAGGACGCGCCGATCTCCCGGATCGATCTGCTCCTCTGTCGCAATACGTTGATGTACTTCAACGCCGACGCGCAGGCGCGAATTCTCAGCCGGTTTTCTTTTTCGCTCGATGCCCACGGTTTTCTCCTGCTCGGCCGCGCCGAGATGCTCTTCAGCCATGCGGCGATGTTTTTTCCGGTGGATCTGCCGCGCCGGATCTTCCGTGTTATCGCGAAAGCGAACCATCGCGACCGTATCGGACCGGTGGCGCTGCCAGGACGTGACTCCATGAACAATGGTTCAACCAGCCAGATGCGACTCCGGCTCGCCGCTTTCGAGAGCGACACCATGTCGCAGCTGATCGTGGATGCGACAGGCGTGCTGGTTGCGATCAGCGCCGGCGCCCGCGAGCAGTTCGGCCTCAGTCCGACGGATGTCGGCCGTCCATTGCAGGAGCTGGAAATCTCGTATCGGCCGGTCGATCTGCGCAGTGCGATGGACCGCGTTGTGGCTGACAAACGCGATGAGGTACTGAAAGAGGTGCATCATTTCGTCGCCGGCCACCCTCGCTATTTCGACGTGACCGTCGCGCCGATCCGCGACCAGTCGGCAGCGCTGCTGGGGATGCGAATCGTGTTCGCCGATTCCACGTCGGTCCATCATCTGCAGTCTGAGTTGACGGCGTCGAAGCACGAACTGGAAACCGCCTACGACGAGCTGCAATCGACCAACGAGGAGCTCGAAACCACGAACGAAGAGCTGCAGTCGACAGTCGAGGAGCTGGAGACGACCAACGAGGAACTGCAATCGACCAACGAGGAACTCGAAACGATGAACGAGGAACTGCAGTCGACCAACGAAGAACTGCAGACGATGAACGACGAGTTGCGTACCCGGAGCGCCGATGCCGATCTGACGAATACCTATCTGGCATCTGTCTTCAGCAGCCTGCGATCGGGCGTCGCGGTGCTGGATCGCGAATATCGCGTCCAGATCTGGAACCGGCGGGCAGAAGATCTGTGGGGGGTGCGCGGCGACGAAGCCGTCGGCACACAGTTTCTCACCCTCGACATTGGCCTGCCGGTCGGCCAGCTGGCGAAGTCGATTCGTTCGGTGATGAACGGTGATCAGCCGATCGCCGAAAAATCGATTCCATCGCTCACCCGGCGTGGACGCACGGTGGATTGTCTGGTCTCGATAA